>JGI24022J15233_10006475_pt1 | contig 12695 bp, 7 predicted proteins | sample Ectturendosymbi2_FD_15233 | JGI IMG/M metagenome (IMG submission 15233)
ATTTGGGCTGTACTGAAGCAAATTGGTGAGGTATCAGCATCTGAGGGTGGGGTAGCTTGAGATCATCTGGGGATTGGGGGCATTTTTGTTGAAGGGTGTTGAGAGTTTCTTCATTGGGGTTGGCAAATGAGCTATTGCCAGATAAAGTTTGAAGGGTGCCTTTGATATCGAAGTCAGATAGTTTCTGGTTTACCAGTCTTTTCATGTTTTTGGCTGGGTCATTGTGGGTTGTGGTTGATGGTGGGGTTGCTTGTCTCGAAGGGGCTTCAGGGACAGGCAGGCCAGCTGATTCAAGGTATGTGTTGATTCTTGATTTGATGGAAGAGGTCAAGGAGACCCCTTGTGATCGGGGGCCTGATGAGAGGAGTGAAAGGGGGACACATACCAAACGATGGCAATCAAATAGTGAGTTTGAAGAATTGGCTTTGTTAATACGTTTGCTAAGTCCTGAGGCAAAACAAAGGCATGCTGCCTTGAGGATGTAGTGGATAGGGTGGTTGATTGATCTTAGGGATTGAATATAAGTGCCAAAGGAAGCGGGGTCAGTCAGTGCCAAAGGAAGCGGGGTGCTCATAGTTGTTTTTTTGGGGGGTGTGGTGGGTTGAGGATGGAGTCACAGATGTTGCTGTGCCAACCAGGAAGGGTCGATGAATTACAGATTAGAGTCAACTTTCGATGAATTACAGATTAGAGTCAACTTTCGATGAATTGCAGATTCGATGAATTTTCGATGAATTACAGAATTCGATGAACAGGGTCGATGAATTACAGATTAGAGTCAACTTTTACAGATTAGAGATTAGAGTTTTTGCAGATTAGAAATTACAGATTAGAGTACAGATTAGACTTAAATTAGAGTCACAGTCATTTTCACAAATTCACCAAACACCTGATTCATAAACCCAGTTAGTTTGCACACAAAGAAATGAGCATATTTTGCTTCAGTTCTTCTTCTTTTGACCAGTTGTTCTAACCACTGCTAGCACACACTAGATCTCGGGGCAGGTGTTGAGCAGCCATTCGATTGCCTTATCGTCCAGAACCGTCAGGCCGTGCAGTCCATGAGGTTGATGGATTGCACTTTGGAGGACAACATGGTCGACGGTTTGTTCTTCTGCGCCACACTCACAGGCCGCAGAAGCAGGAGCGGAAACGTTCGATACTGGTGCTGAAGGGATTAAGCCAAACCCAGGCTCTTCTTAGGATTGTCACTCCGGGGGGAAGGATGCCGGGGTCAGGGATGAAAATGTGGAGTCTTGTTGGGTTGTCGACCATGTTGTCCTCCAAAATGTAAAACTCCGCATTCCATTGGTGATCCTCCCACTGTGCTGCACGTATGTTGTTGTTGTCAGATGAACTGATGAGTTGTTGTGCGACGGGTACAAATGGGTGTCTCGAATCTCGATTTGAGGCGCCGTGCGTTTGCAGTCAATGGATGGCTGAGCACTCAGTGGAGCAAATGTCCAAACTCCATGGCATGGCGTGCTAGAGACAGTGTGGCTCCATTGCAACGAAGTTCAGCAGGTTGGATGACTGCAAGGATTGGAAGGTTGTCCACTAGTGTAGGGCGCAGGCATCCAGTCACAATTCGCAAGGCGTTGTTGATGGCGGGGTTGATGAGGTGGGTATGAGCACTGTGACACCAGACAGAAGCACAGTACTCTGCGGTTGAATGCACCAGATCTAGGGTTGCTGTTCGCAGAGTTGTTGCTCCAGCACCCCAACTGGAGCCAGCAAGCCACCTCAGGAGCGTGACGCGTGATGTCAGCTTCTTGCGAAGTGACTCAAGGTGTCGGCAATACGTGAGCGATCTGTCCAACGTTACTCCAAGGTATTTGGGCTCAGAGCAGAAGGGCAGAGTTTCGTTGCTGAAGTTGACTTTCAACTCACGTTTAGCTTCCTTGTTTACCGTTTTTGTAGTGCTGAGCTTCAGCTTTCACGTCTGGAGGTATTCACTTATGGTTGCCAATTTCTTGCTCAGCGGGTCATACAATAGTCCAAAGTTGTTGGATGTTTCCCAGTAGTCGAAGCTCTCACCATCAGATGTTTTGTTGTAACCCCAGTTGACATGTCGGCAGTTAGTACCCGTTCGAGTCCCGCGTACGCCACTTTTTTTGCAATGTTTGAAAAGTTTGCAACTCAATAACTCGCCAGGTGATTAGCTAGAGGGCAGTTCAAACCCTCTACGGCAGGGCTACTCAAATGGCGGACCGGGGTCCGAATCCGGCCCTTTGGATGGTGACGGCCGGACCCTGCCAGCCTCTAGATGTATTCTATACCCAGACGTTTTTATCCCAAAATCTTGCGCTTTTGGTCTTACATCTAAAGCATTTAACTCCTCGATAACTATATAAGTGATTGTCGATCAAGCTATTGCTCAGCTACATTGCAGCGCACACCTGAGGTGGGCTTGTTATGTTCATTTGGTTCAAAGTAATTCTTTCGTCATAATTGTTCAACAATAACTCGTCACTAATGTCTATCCTGCTGGTGAAAATAGTGGATTCAAGGCTAGAACATAGCGATGGAACCTTTTTCCGAAAACAATGCCCTTATACAATTTTACTTGTGCACAATTATGAAAGACGCTTGAGTAAAGGAAGAGTGTTGCAGAGATTTGGTCCTTTTGGAAAGAATTTTTGTTTTTTTGCGGGAAGTCAACAAAATGTGAAGAAAAGCTAACACATTTTCACCTTTTTTAGGAAATGATAAAGAAAGGGAAACTACCAACATTGCCGAACAGTTTGGCGACTTTTCTTTTCGAAAAGAGTTGCTGCTCTTTCCTCAAAACCGTTTTTAGTGACAGACGTTACCGAAACTTCAAATTAAGCAAAAGATATATACACATGTGTGGATCAAAGATTTGGTGGAAATTTTATATGTGCCGGAGCTCTGCTGGGCATCTTCACTAATATTTGTAGGCAACGACCCATCATTCACCGATGGAGGTGGTGGAGCGGACCTCCGGCAGCTTGACACCACTGGTGTGGACACAGCCAAAATTAAACTGGAATTAATTGAATTCCAATAGAATGTAGCAGTGAAAAAAATATTTTCTGTTGGCACACCAGAAACTTCTTGTCAAAGGTATCTCCAAAAATTTTTCCACTGCTCGTGTCAGCGCCGGCGTGCTTACATGTCCCCGTTGGCGAAAAGCCATCGGAAGCTTCATTTGGCCGATTACTTTCGCGCGAAGCTCGCAACACTCGCAAATTTCATTGGAAATTCTCACTGTGCTTGGGTCTATCTGCTGCTGCCGGAGGGGCGAATTGTCCCCGCTGCAAGCTACAGTAAATGTAAAACTCGGGGCTCCCACTTAGCTTATACTTCAGTTTTCATATTCTTTAAGTTTTCAGTAGTTTTTTTGTGCATTTCGGAGTATTTTTCGATGCTTTAGAGTTTTAGTACAACCATCCACATCCAGATTCACCCCTATTTCTCATTTTTTTCTGAGTGTTGCTAGTGACCTCCCTGCAACCAGTGGACCCCTTTCAGCTACGTTTTCGCTCAAACATCTAGTTACGCCACTGACTGCTAACAGTCCTTGCTTTCAAAAAAAGTATTTAAAGAACAAGTTTCACATCTGTATGACTAATGAAACCTTCACCGCTACCTTCTACTCGCTGTCACAACCTTGGAACAAAAATTTTGGTGTCTGCCAAGAAGCACAAAATCTCATTACTCGTACCAGCAGAACAATGAATAGGGCTGACAACTTTTGTTAATACCTATATCCATTTACTGGTTTTTGTATATCTATATATAATCGTATTAAACTCTCACATTATATTTTTTGTTAGAAAAATCCAAGACATGTCAAATTTGCATGATTTTATGGGAGTGACCGCACCTCGAAAAATTTTGACATTTGCAACTGGACCCTTTCATGAAACAATTGAGTAGCCCTGCTTTACGGATTCAGCAAGTCTTAGAACGTAGATTAAAAACTTTTTTTTTTCGTTTTGGATTTGGGGATTTCTGGGGGTGTCGTCACAAGTGGAGGTGTTTTTGCGTTTTTTTGGACAAATTTACATGGCCCTGGGCGCCAACCCAATCAGTCATTATTTTGACTCAAGATTTTTCCGGAAACTAGGCCAAAATCCGCGTCTTTAGAGACCTTGAATGACTTTCTAGCATATCTGTAGCCAAATTATGGATAAAAAATAAATTGGTGAAAATTTCTGCACCCACAAACCCCAACCTGGGCTAGATCACACCCCTTTTCTAAATGGCCATCACTCACTAGCGGATCGCGCGAGAGATCTATTCAAACCCGCTCTGAATGGGAAAAAAACTTTTCAGCCATAATTCTGGCTCCAGATATACTAGAAAGTCAATCAAGGGCTCTAAAGACGCGGATTTTGACCTAGTTTCCAAAACAAACTTAAGCCAAAAATATGGCTTATTGGATTGGCGCCCAGGGCCAGGTAAATTCGCCAAATATACAAAATCATGCCCTCATTGTGACGTCACCTTCAGAAAACCCTAAATACAAAACGAAAAAAAATTTTTTCTATGCAGTTGAAGACTTGCTGAATCCGTAGAGGGTTTGAATAGCTCTCTAGCTCAATCGGCTCGCAAATCATGGTGTTGCAAACTTTAAAAAAATTGCAAAAAAAGTGAGAAACACGTGGGACTGAAAGGGTTAACACTTTGAGAGCCAGGGTACGATATATTCGTACTTCGATTTCGACCTAAAACCAGCAGTTTTCGGTTGCCTTACCAACGCCCTAGCTCCTCCGCCGATTGTGTTAGAGAGTTGTTCAAGGGCTCAAACGGATTGGACAGTCATCTAGATTGCAGTCGAAAAAAAATTTTTTGGTTGGGGGGTGGAGAGTTTTTCATGAGTGACGTCATAAGTGAACTAGTTTTTGGTCCATTTTGGCTCATTTTGCCTGGCCTAGGGCCCAACTGCTAGGCCAAAGTATTTCGCTGAAGTTTTCATTGGAAGCTAGGCTCGAGTCCGAGTCTTTTGAGCCTTTGATCTACTTCCTAGCTTATCTGATTTAAAAGTTATGATCTTAAATGAACAAATTAATTAATTATCTAATTAACTAAGTAGTCAAATATTTTTACTAACTTAGATCATAACTTTTGAACCCGAAACACCAGGAGGTCATCCAAAGTATCAAACGTCTCGGATTGTAGCCTAGTTTCCAATAAAAACTTCAGCGAAATACTACCATCTAACGGTTGGCGCCTAGGGCTAGGCAAAGTTGGCCAAGGTGGCCTAAAAGTCCTCCACTTATGACGTCACTCACAAAAAACCCACATGCCCCAACCAAAAAATTTTTTTCGAGTGCCAACTACAAGACTTGCTGCGTCTTTTGACACTTTGACCAGGTCCGTAAACCGAACAGGAGCGGAGATATTCCCGTGCAAAACCAGTGTGCGGCCGTTATTGAGATAGTGACATAATTTTTAGCTCAGGAAGCAATTTCGGTTGGACATAGCTGATCTAAATATACAGCAAACATGTACGGACTGCTACTCCCCCTTGTCTAACTCCATTAGTAACATTAAAGAGTTCACACAAATTCATATGTATAAATAAGTTGAAATGAATAATGCATAAACATATATTTCCCTTTTACTGCTTACCTTAATCGTAGGCTACCCCTTCAAATAGGCAAATGTACCCCTAGGGGTGCATGTATCCCAGTTTGGGAACCCCTGGTATAGGCCTATACTTGTGTATAAGTCGAGTTTTTGGGAGACGATTTTAAGGTAATATTTTTGGGTTCGACTTATACACAGGTAGTGTTTATGGAGATGTTGCTGAGGAGTCGTATAAAATGTGAATGTGAAAAGAAAACTATACAATGTGAAAAGAAAATTATACATGTTATGTATGGTAGGTATATGCCGGCCATAACAAATGCTCAAATTATGATAAGAAACGCTCAAATTTGTGAAAAATGATCACGCCGTCGATGCCTTCGGTGATTTCACTGTTTGCACAAACAAAAAGGGGAAAACGATTACTGTTTCCTACAGTGACTGTGCCTGGAATCTACAGTCGTCTTATACACATGTAATACTTAAAATGACGCAATTTTTGGTCTTAATACACATCGACTTAGGCCTATACATAAGATCGACTGATACGCAAGTATATGCGTGTCAATGTGAATGAAGTTTACATGTCACAAGTGACTATTTTCGTGGCAGTTGCTGCCCCCTTGAGATTTTTGGCCCCCCTGCTGCGAAATCCTGGCAATGGGCCTGCGTATCATGTTTTGGATAGGTATTCTCTCAAAATGTTCTCCAGTGTCATTTTTATGTACGCCCTCTATAATTGCACGTTATTGCTTAGGCCTACACATTCATTAGGGATATCTAGAACTCCTAGATATCTCTGGTATTCATATATAGGATTACTATTTCTAAGTTTTCTGATGGTTTGAAAAGTCTTTTCATCAAATGAAAGTGTGATAATTTTGAAAGTAGGAGTGTAGCTTACCTGGTTAGTGCCATGAGTGTGAGTGTAGCGCTTCAGACATTCACTGCTGATGTCTTGGGTAGTAAGCTGTTGATGAGTCTCATATGAATTGTAGAACTTATTTTCCACCTTACGGCCTCAATTTGCAGGTAGTGCTAGTCTGAATACTTTCCTGCAGCTTCGCATTCCGATGAAGCACCCACAGTTAAACAAGGTCCAATTGGTATTCATGGAAGGAGTGCTTGAAGTAAACGTATGCTGCTTGACATAAAACGTGAAACACGTCTTCTTCAGCTGCACAGCACGTGCGTTGGAAAATAAAAGGGCAGATGACGACTGGAGAAACGGAAGTGCTTCGCCTGCGCACTGAATCACTTGGCCAAAGGTACATTCCGATGGCTTTCGTGCCACCGGTGATGTTATTCTTAGCGTGACGCATGTAGTAGCTGCCGCGCTGCTACATCATTCCCCCTTTTCTCTTTTTAAGGCAGGAGTCGTGCTCCGTGTGTGCTCAGGTGCAAGGGCGTACACAAGGGGTGGGGTTGGGGTTAACACCCCCCCTTGAGCTTGATATTTTACAAAAACTCAATTACCTGCGCAAAGGAGATTAAGTGTTTTCGCCTACTTTTTGCTTGTTAATTTGTCGCCGTATTGCAAATACCATGGAATGAATGTGCATGCAAATTTCAAGGAATGTTGTAAATGGGCCAAAAAGTAATAATTAGGTTTTGGTGGGAAATCCAGAAACCATCTCACCACTTTTTGCAGACCTTTCGTCCATTAAGCATGTTTAAGATTGTGCTCCGCAATAGTTCACTTTATCCCAGACAATCAAGGGCGTACGCAAGGGGGGTAGGGTTAACCCCACTTGAGCTTGATACTTACAAAAACTTTATTACCCGTGCAAATGAGGTTGATTAATGGTTTTCGCATACTTTTTGCTTGTTAATTTGTCGACTTATTGCAAATGCCACGGAATGAATTTGCATGCAAATTTCAAGGAACAATGTAAATGGGCCAAAAAGTAATAATTAGGTTTTGGTGGGAATCCGGGTCATCGCCTGCGTCCAGAAACTATCTCACCAATTTTTGCCGACCTTTCGTCCACTGCACATGTTTAAGATTGTGTTCCGCGATAGTTCACTTTGTCCGAAACCATTGCATTTATTCTGTCTTCTAAGGCTGATCAGCGCAAGCGCTGACCCCATTGGCTGCATTACCAATTTCTAGATCATGATAGAACTGTTGCACGAGCTCAAAAACAGCAGTTGTTAACATAGAGGCATTCAGGCATTTGATAATGTTTCAGCAGCGAAAAAGGAAAACTAAAAGCTTGCTGGACTTCTATACATAACAAAAAATCGCAAGATTTCTTGCGTCTTTATGCACATTCCCAATTATTGTGCAGTTTAGCAAGATTCGATCTTTCAAACGGGGTTGTGTGTCAGCCAGTAAAGCCGCACTTTTTCTATGCTCGACTGCTCGTATTCGACGAGACATTATAGCGCAGTCTCATTTTGTAGTTGTAAATTGTGCTGACGCATTGATGAGTGTGTTTTGCTCCCCTGTATTAACGCGCAGCCTGATATTTTCGCAGTAATGAATTGCTGTTTCGTAGCGTTGAGTGTATTTTCTTCCGATATCCTAACTTGGAGTGCTAATAGTTTATATTCAGTGCATTGACATATAAAATAAGGGGAGTGGATGTAGAAAAATAGCATATTATGGCAACAAACTTTGCCAAAAGGTTGGTTTGGAAACATGAATATGACGTCAAATTGTGATGTCACAAACAACTCACAGCAAACACAAATGACCACCATATGCCACTGAATGAACCCCCCCCAATGAAAATTTTCTGTGTACACCACTGATCAGGTGAAGCGTCATACAAAGAGTGAGACTGACATATTAAGTTTGAACATGCGAAGCTGACATATTTAAGTTTGAACATGCTAATGAAAGCCAGGCTTCATTCCCATCTAGCCTCATTAATAATGCTATGACAGAAAACAATGTAAATGACACTATTTCCTGTCAGTACTACAACTCCGACCACTTCATTGAATACACTTAACAATTGACTACGAAAGATTTGTTTATGGTGCATTGTAATGTAAGAAGTCTAAATAAAAATTTATGCAATTTTCAGCAATACTTATCTGAACTACATAGTGAACCTGATATCATTGCTGACTCTGAAACAAGAATTAATAGTACAAACGCTCATCTATCTCATCATCAAATGCATGGATACACTTTTTTCCACTGTGACTCAACAACAAAAGCAGGTGGAGTGGGCGCTTATATTAAAAACACAATGGATGCTAAACACATTCAAGAATTGTCGAGATCTTCTGATGGCTGTGAATCCCTTTGAATTGAAGTTGGCCTCAACAAACAAAATATCATTATTGGAGTTGTCTATAGGCACCCCCATAATGTCATGAATGTTTTCCAAGAAAACTTTATGCAAACCCTTCATAAATTGACTGTTAACAAAAAAAATATGTATGTTATGGGAGATTTTAACATTGATATATTAAAAGCACCAAATAATTATGTTGTAGATGATTTTGTAAATCTTACAAACTGTTTTGGATCAAGAAACCTTATAAATAAACCAAAAAGAGTAAGAAAAAAAGCTCACACTTTTAGATCATATATATACAATTGACTCTAAGCATAGAATGAACTCAGGCATATGTCTTTGAGATATAAGTGATCACTACCCCATATTTTATATTGTTTCTCTGTCTAAATCTCTCCACAAGGTACTAAAGGTGACTTTTAGAGATATGCAACAATTTAACATTTAAAATTTTCTTAGTGAACTTCAAACAACCCTTACCAGTATGCCAATCTGTGAAGATGTTAATTCTAGCTTAAGTACGTTGCTGATTTCATTTGAAAAGGTGCTAAATAAACATGCCCCTTAAAAACAAGTCTCCAGAGCGTCAGGTAAATAAACATGCCCCTTAAAAGCAAGTCTCCAGAGCGTCAGGTAAATAAACATGCCCCTTAAAAGCAAGTCTCCAGAGCGTCAGGTATAATCTGCAAACTTAAGGCACTATATTCCATTCAGATCTTTGAAAACAGTATACCATAGCTTAGTATATTCACATCTTCGATATGCCATCACCAGCTGGGAATCATCATCTTTTTCTACACTCAACACCTTGAATTAGAGATGGCACAGGCCACTAACAGTCCAGTCTTTGGGCCGTCCGCTAGAGGTTTTGAAACAGTCCGCTAGCATTTTTTTAGCGATGGTGTCATTCCGGGCCACTATGGGCCGCTGCAGTCTGCTCGCCGAAAATTTTAGTTTTTTGCAAAGTTTCTAAATCTAACAACGAATTTTTTTGCTGCTGTTCTCTCCATTTTACCGTTTTGCCAACGTTCCGTTTCATTTGTTTCCACGCAAATCAGTGAATCATGTTAGGAATCAATAAAAGCAACCAACACTTTCATTTAAAGTCTGTCACCGAGGTTTAGGTTTAGGACAGTGGTTTTCAAAGTGGTCGATATCGACCCCCAGGGGTTAATTGGACCAAGGGGTCGACCAAGGGGTCGATATATAGTCATGGGGTCGAATGGGGTCACTGAATGGCCAGGGGTCAGTGAATAACTGCTGGAGTCTATTGGAGCAATGAAGCCTCAAATCCAAAATTATTGCTAATCGGGCAAGGAATGCAAACGGCGTTTTTCTATAAATCAAACAAAATTAAGAGGGCTTATCAAATCTCAGCTGCAGTAGTATAAAAGTACATTGGATTCGAATAGTCTTTTGTTAAATCATCCATTGTGATGACTTTATGAAAACTGTTCTGTTTGTTACGTCACAAGCAATATTGTAGTGCGTGTGTCGCAGTCGGCAGTTGTTAGACTGGTAGTAAAGCAGTAGGCTACACAGTAAGACGGAGAACAATTCCTTGTAATTGCAACAGTTGGGCTGGGCCACGGGTCTACCGAAAATTGTATACTTTATTTGGGGGTCAACGTGCAGAAAAGTTTGAGAACCACTGGTTTAGGACAAGAATCCCCAACTTTCTCTGGCCATGTGCCCCTTCAGCATTTCGTTATATGAGCATGTACACCCAAAAGTTCTTATGACAAAAAGGCTGAGGAAAATAACAAAAATATATTTAACAGTAAGCATCTACTGATTTTGAAAATAATATTCACTGATGTTGACCTATGTATGAATACGAGTGTTTCGAAATGAATAATATGCAAACACATTTTTCCCTTCCGTTGCTAACCTTAAATGTGCCCTTTCAGACAGGAAAATCTATCCTTAGGGGTACATGCACCCCAGGTTGTGAACCCTTGGTTTAATATTAGGGGTTAGGCTTAGGTTAGGGTTTAAGGCAGAGGTCACCAAACTTTTTGAAGCTCAGAGCTTCCTCTTGGTACAGATTCATGCGAAGGGCTACCAGTTTGATACACATGACTTATGAAATAAAAATGTGCATAATTTGTCTTTATGTTATGTTATCATTAATAATAAAAGTTAAAGATATTCATCATTGTAAAGAAACTGATCATGTTTATACTATTGTCAGAACAGGCCACGGGCAACCCACATGGTCCGTACGGGCGACCTGGTTCCCGCAGCACCATGTTGGTGACACCTGGTTTAGGTTTAGTATGTCACTAGCAAGTGTAGTGCAGCCTAAGGCACTCTTGTCATGTGCCAGTGTCATGTTACAGACGACGGGCGAATAACTTGTCAAAAGTGAAGGCTCCCTGGTGGATCTATAGCCACTGCCTTAAGACCGCATGGTTTTAGTGTCCAAAGGGAAATGAACTGAAAACATGCTGTTAATTTGCATTTGAGATTACTTCATAGGTAATGTATATTTTACTGCCAAGATGCTGGCGGCAACAGATCGGCTGGAGCTATTGTGCCACCCGTCAAATATTCGGTCTCGTGGCGTGATGCAATTCGAATAAAAAGGTCAGTTTGGCACACAATCACCATGCTGCTCAAAGCTTAGCAGTTATGCATCACGTCTGGTATTTCATTGCTTTTCGGCTCGACTCTCACTTTGGCGACATCTCTTTTTTATCGTTTTTCAATATATTAGGGTTAGCGTTAGGGGTAGTGTTAGCGTCAGGGTTAGCATTATGGTTTAGGGTTATGGTGTAGGATTAGTGTTAGGGTTAGTGCTAGCGGTACGGTTAGCATTAGTGTTAGTGTTAGGTTAGGACTACAGTTAAGGTTAAGGTTAGATTTAGGGTTAATCTTTTATTTCTACTTCGTTTCTGCCAAGCCTGTTGCCGCCGCCATCTTGGCAGAAAAGTAGACACTACCTACTTTATATTGCAGGCCACGGGTCGGTCCGGGGCAGAAAATGAGTTGTAGCTTAGCACAAACGGGCTGGGCGGTTTTTTGTTAGCTCTGGGTGGGCCGGGCTGCACAAGTGCTGGCCCGTGTCATCTCTACCTTGAATATTATTAAACAATAAATTATTAAGAATTATGACATTTAGCAAATTCAACACTAGTGTACATAAATTGTACAAAGATACCCAAATACTTAATATAAACAGAATCTTTAAACTGGAAATCAGTAAATTAATGTATAAAATATATTTTAGATTAATTCAAAAGAAGTTATAGACCTTTTCACAAGAATTGAAGACATTCATTCTTATCATACAAGACAACGATCAAGTATTGAATATACCATTCCTCAGACTAGATTAAAAATAGCTCAAAAGTCATTTACATATACAGGAATAGGAATATGGTCTTCCATAGATCCAATAATTCGTTCAATACCAAATTATCACTTATTTATTACTAAATTAAGACATAAACTTCAAGAAGAGCAATGATATCAACATTAAAAATCAGCAACGCAAACATATCATCACTTCCAAAACGCTACAAATAAATAATTTTGTACAGGGTGACACAAAAAAATGGTCATCACCAAATATCGAATAACTTCCAAAATTTTATTTAGATTAACACAAAACTTCAGCTGCATTAGGTCAAGCCTGTGTAGCAAACATCTCCAAAGTTTCCAGTCTGTACTACAAAAACTCTTTGTTTCACTGGCGCTCAAAAAATGTTCTCCTAATGAGCTCCCCGGTGCTGCAGGCACATTTGGATCCCGTTGGCAAAGTTCTCGACGACCCTCCCGCATTCCTCCCTTGGGATTGCTCTTATTGCTGCTGTGATTGCTGCCTTCAGGTCAGAGATAGTCTGGGGGTTGTTGCCATGCACCCTGTCCTTAAGGTAT
>JGI24022J15233_10006481_pt1 | contig 12691 bp, 4 predicted proteins | sample Ectturendosymbi2_FD_15233 | JGI IMG/M metagenome (IMG submission 15233)
TGAGTATATCGACACAATAGTTGGCATGCGGCTTGACCAACCGTCATACTGAGATTCAGGGAAACTCGTTGGAAGACTTGGCGTTATCACCACGAAAGTTGAATAAAACTAAATTTCGTAAGTAATAATTAAGACATAAATTTTTGACGATGTTTAATCTAAATGATCATATACCGGCCATTGACTCTATGCACACCATAGTTTTCTGAGGCCCCCTTGGATCTTGAGGCCCTAGGCTTATAGGTAAATCTGGCTCTGGGTACCAGCATTCTACAGTGAACAACCAGCAACATTATGTGGATCCAGCGACAGGAGCACACACACACAGGCAGGCAATTGAGTGATCGTGGTCATTGTTCTTGATCGTTTCTTGATCTTGATCATTTTTTGCTAGAAGGTGATGAGAAAAAATTCCAATGATCTATTTGTGTCATTCTTGGAAGATGTTCAAAATGTGTACCGCTAGAACAAATGTATGGAAATTATGATGACATGTTTATGTTTACCGTTCTTCCTATATTGCAGTGGAAGACCTCACGCTATAGTGCTAACGGGAGGTAGACCTCACGCTACAGTAGTTCCGTTTCACCCATACTTTTTTCACACAGTATACAAACTACGTGCTTTTCCGCTAGCAGCAGTCACTGTACTGCTAAATTACCTGACAAGATGTCTGCGTTCAGCAGCTACATGTGGCAAAGCGCCTGCCATTATTTGAAGTGGACCTTTGAAGATTTGTTGCCATGTTATTGTTACGCAATAAAGACCAACCATAAAACAATCCGCTTTCCAGTTTCGCAACCTGCCTCTGCAGCCAAATGAGCGGACATGAGTGTACTGCAAGCTCATCAGTCCCGTCGCCACGGGGGGCTTTGGTGGGCTAAGACCATGCCTGTCGCCAGGATTTCGCAGCAGGGGAAAACAAAAATTACAAGGGGGGCATATTTTAAATTCAAGATTGGATGTATGGATCAGACAGGGGGCAAATATGAAATTGGGGGAACATATTTCAAATGGGGGAGAGCACCACTGGCCTCCCCGCTGGCGACGGCCCTGGATAAGACCCCAAATTGAAACAACAAGCACGATAAATCAAGAGTTTTTGTCAAATTTTATGACGTCAACCCCCCCTGCACAAACGTAAAGCTCCCCTATTGAAGATTTTCTGGCGACTGTTCTGAAGCTCATCATTGCATGACACCAGAATAGTGAACCTGGCTCTTGCGCAGTGTGAGTGTCATACCGGCATATTTACTGTCATTGCAAGAATAATCGGGATTAAGCTTCTGACTTAGATTTTCTAGAAATTTGTGGTTCATAGACCAATTACCAGTGGGGGGGGGCAAATGCTCGTTTTGATCCCCTGCGAACACCCACGACCGAAACAGTGTCAAACGCCAGCGTGCAACATGCTTCGGTTAGGGTAGATCTTTTAAAATACTTTCTGTAAATATAAGGATTGTTTGGGACACCAACAGTGTTCTCAGTTTGAGTAGCTTGTGAAAAACGACGGCGATCTTTTCGGAACCGCTTCAAAAGTTTCAAAAATGATATAAAGCGCTTTCAAACTGTGGTTATTTCCTGAAAGATCGCATAGTTCGACCAAAAAATTGCCACTTTCTTGGTCTTCAAAAGGAAACCTCTCTTCTGTGATGCCCGTCGATCGTCGCAGACAACCTTTGGCTGAGTTTTAAACAAGTGAAGACCTTATTCGCCACCCCCTACTTGAATGTCACCCCCAAAAGTCTGGCCGGGATCCGCCAGTAGTTTGGACAACGATCGTCAGTTAAAGTTACGTTCATGTAAAGGTTCAGGTAAGAAAGTGATCGTTGTCTGTACTTCCTGGCTGCAACAAAAACAAGGTAAAAAACAATCTGGCTTCTATCAGTTCTACGTTTCATCCTTAATAATGTTGGAGTGGACGAGGACTCGAAGGAAGCGGTTGCTAAGTAGTAACTGTTCATCAGGGTGTAACGCTGAAAAAGGTTGTGTGGGAATGCACGCAAAATTTAGCCATCTTTAACAGCAGTTCAAGCTCTTTTCACATCAGTATTTAATAAAGCATTCACTTCCATTGCACCGCGAACGGGAACACGAGAAAATGTGTGGAAACTCGTTCCTACTCTTCCCCCCCTACACCCTGCTGTTCATCGAACAAAAGTTATGGGACGCTACAAAGCAGTAAAAAGAAAACACACACAGAAACATCATTTGTTTCTCAAAGCGTCAAACCTGCTTACAACACTGCTGAAAGGTGCTATAAGCTGTAACTGATGGTTGTTTGAACATGACTCTACAGGAAACACAGAACGTGACTATAAAGAGGGATGGATAAGTGTCACTGTTTCGAATCTTTAGTAAACTGAATTACAGATCATCATAGGACCAACATTACTTTAATTTAAAAACTGCACTAAAAGAAAAATTGTGGCCATTGCTTCCTGTAAAAATGCAACACAATTGAAATTTGAACCGCCACTGCAACAGGTTCATCCGCTTTGTACTCAACGAACGTTTGCACCACTGTGTGTCTTTCTCTGTCCCAGAAAAAAGCTGGAACCCATTTCAAGGTCTCTCTCCACACATGCGACGGAGTCTAATCAAATAGCAATCTTTTTAAAAAGGATTTTATTTGTAATTTCCTATTTTTTAAATTTGCTCATTGATTCAAATTCGTCGCCTTTGTGGTGATTAATTACTTGAACACGGATATCTGCAAGACCGAAACATCGCAGAATCACGAAAGCGGAGTTCACTAAGCTTATTCCTCGAAAGTTTACAGCAAATTTTGAGCACTAAGTTGTTGCAACACAATCCAGTTTCCAATAGCACACAAGCAACAAGAATATTACCCTGTTGCAAAGACCTAAAAAATTTCTTATCAACAAATGCATAATCGTAGGTGTAAAGTGCAGCTAACACTAGCAATTAGCAAATATCTTTTTCATGAATCAGAAGTTTAGTATTTTGGTAAATATTGCACATTAAGGAAACCGGGGAAAAAACATGAGCACTATCTCAGCTGCGGGAGAAAAGGCCAAGTGAATATCTTACACACCCCAGCAAATGTATTTTGTTTCAAGGTACTCTTCCAACGCACGCGACGATCCTTCTCTTCCCAAACCAGACTCTTTCACGCCACCAAACGGTATTTCAGCAGCGCTTAGTTCGCAGTCGTTAACACCAACCATTCCAACCTCTAAATTTTCTGCAACTCGCCAGCATTGAACGACGTCCTTCGAATAAAAGTAAGCACCAAGTCCTACTCGGGTATTGTTGGCCATTGCAACTACTTCGCTTACGTCATTGAACTTCATTACGGGGATGAGAGGTCCGAAAGTTTCTTCCTGACAACACTTCATGTCTGACGTCACGTTGGTTATTAAGGTGGGATCGAAAAATGTTCCTCCGAGCGTACTACGCTTCCCGCCAACCATCACTTTGGCCCCTTTCGACAGAGCATCTTGAAGGTGATCTTCAACCTTTGCTAAACCTTTCTCATTTATCAGTGGACCAAGCGTCACATTGGGATCCATCGGATTACCTGCTTTCACATCAGATGTCACAGCAGTGGTTAGCTTAGTAACGAACTCATCATGAACGTTTTCATGAACATAAAACCGATTCGCACAAATGCAAGATTGACCCATGACGCGAAATTTAATGGCCATGGCTCCTTTCACAGCAGCATCTACATCAGCGCTTTCGAACACAATGAAGGGTGCAAGCCCACCAAGTTCTAGTCCAACCTTTTTCACTGTACTTGCAGATTGTTGTAGTATCTTTTTTCCAGTAGCTGTGGATCCAGTGAAAGAGAAAGCGGCAACGTCGTGATGAGTGCACAATACTTCACCGATTTCTTGGGCCCGTTGTCTTGAAGCCGGCAGGACATTAAACACTCCCGGTGGTAAGCCTGCTTCCATGGACAACTGAGCGAGAGCCAGAGCAGAAAATGGAGTATCTTCGGCAGGCTTCAAAACAACAGTGCACCCAGCAGCAATGGCTGCACAAGCCTTGCGCGTTATCATTGCAGATGGAAAATTCCACGGCGTGATTGCTGCTGCCACACCAACAGGCTGCATAATTGACATCATTCGCTTGTTGGGATTTGGACTCGGTATTGTTGCTCCGTATGTCCTTCTTGCTTCCTCAGCGCACCAGTCTAGAAACGATGCGGAATACTGGATCTCTGCCAATGACTGACCTATCGGCTTCCCGTTTTCCATTGTGACCAACTCAGCCAGAATTTGCTTCTTATTTATCATCAAAGATCCCCATTTTTTGAGAATTTGAGCTCGTTCTTTGCCGCACGTTTTCTTCCACCGCTTTGTAAATGTCTCGTGAGCAACTTTCACTGCTTCCTCAGCTTCTTGCTTTGAACAATCTGCAGCGTCTCCTATCTTGTCGCCAGTGTACGGGTTGAAAACGGGAAACGTCGATTTGACTGTTTTCCATTCTCCATTGATATAAGCTTTGTCTCTAAGAAATTCTTTCATTTTGAAACAGACAAATTTAACGAAGAAGCAGTCTTTATTTCAGTTTGGTTTATTACCACCTAAACAAAGCACAAAAGAGCAAACGATAAATGAGGCTTTCGCTAAAAGTTGCAAACGATTTGTTGCGACAAACAACAGTGAAGCAAGTGCAGCAGCATTTCTACTGAGCCTCCGAAAGCTTGTGCTGCGCAACACAATCTCAAAGTGCCAAGCACGACGTTCAAGATCGGGACTGTCAGTTACGAACAGCTGCTCGCATAGAGAAGTATAATCGGGTTTACTGCCACTGGTGAAACTGCTGACCGGAACGACCAGACCAAGTACGCATATCTTCGATACTAACAGAACCGCTTTACCTTCTTCTTCAAAACAACATACTAACAAAGTTTCGCGGACAATTTTGCCTGATGCTCACAGTAAGTGTGTTTCAGATACATATTGGATTACTTCTTGTTTCCACCCTTATGATGAAGCTAAGCAATTCAAAATATCAAGCTGCTTTATGTTGAACTTCAAGAAGAACTGCATCTTTATGTGATTCCAGAAAACGGCAGTGTACAGTTTATTTTAACCGCGGATGAGAAACTATAACATGATTCTTCGGCTTCACAGAGCTTAAGTTTTTTTTCTATATTGCGTCATCACTATAAAGCTTGCGATATGTAGTACATATGATCAATTTAATCAAACGCAAAAGAAACCGAGGTCTTGTACTACAAAGAAAATAAATACGAAAATGGGGAAATCGTGTGCAGCTAACAAACATTTCTGCAAGTTTGACTTCATTTAACAATGACTGTACAAACGTGAGCTCAAACCTAACTAACCAACCCTTTGCCAAAACAATTTCGCTTTCTTTGAAAACAGACTGCTGCGAAGTGCGTTTCTTACAAGCTTCATAGAGACCATTTCCAAACGTATTAGATCTTGAGTTTTTTTATTTCTTTACTGCCTACTGTGGCGGCCTGGAGATAGCGCCACATGAAAATAAATGGTCACCGCTACTGCAACACTACGCAGTGCACAGTTTCTGAAAGTACACTGGATATACACATTAACACACTTTGCGTTACATGCCACCTTAAATGTGTATATTCAGTGTACTTTCAGAAACTGTGCAATGCGTAGGCAGTAAAGAAATCAGAAAACTCAAGATCTAATACGTTTGGAAGTGGTCTCTTCGAAGCTTGGGGAATCATTAAAATTTTCCAGGGGGGCCAAACTTGATATGAAATTTAATTTTTTCTTTTCGAAACTAAGGAAACGACCTTTTTTGCTAAAAATACAACAGAAAAATGTCAAATTTCAAAATCCAGGGGTGACCAAGATCCCCCTGCTCTTCCCTTCTGACGTCCATGCATGCCACCTCACGCTGGTTACGTGGTTGAATTACAAATAATACCAAATTTTCTATGGAAACTAACATTAGACTCTTCTTCTGACTTCTTTTTCTAAGATTCACTCGGTTTTCAGTAGCCTACATCAGAAGGCGTAAAATATATAAACCTGACATTCAAAGATCGAAACTGCCCACAAGTGGTGTGGCGCTGTTTGAGGAATGTGCAGTATAAGGTAAGCCTTGAGCTCTTGGTACAGGACAACGCCAACTCCACTGCGGTGCCACATTGGCAGGAAGCATGCCGGTTTCACCATACGATATTGAACGTGAATTCTGCTGAGCAAGCATTCTGCTGGAGCATGCATTCTGCTATGCAAATGGCATTAGTTTGGGTCCAAACCAACACAACAGTGCCTTAGATAGACTGGTCTAGACATACTTCAACCACAATATTTGCTGTCAAACATTACGTTTATCTTATGGTGTGGCCAATGTATTATGGCGACCTTGGCTCAATCTGTTTAATTAGCGCACAGTCTGCGCTGATCCTAGCATCCCTGCTAGTGTCAACTTGCGCACGAATAAAACTTATGATGATGAGCTGTTGCGCTGCTGCAAAGCCACGGGTGAAGTTGGCATTAACTCCAAAAACAGAACGAAGTCTTATTAGTGGAACCTTTCACAGTGTAAGCGACCAAAAATCATGCGTCACCAGTACTGTATAAGTTGGACTGGTAACGGCTGAGATGGGGTAAGAAACAAAAGTTGTACACTGTTCATCACGGTATAAAATTTTAACCTAGCTTTCAAGCAGTACATATTGCTTATTCTGATACTAACTAAAGCAATGCTTGTAAGCAATTTTCGTTGACCGTCACTATTCCATGTAATATCACGCCAGTTACTTAACGATCACTGCTCTTTTCTTGTTTTGATTTATAATGGCATTCCTGCAAAAAAAAACAGGCTTGAGTATCCAACGTGCACCAAAATCTTCGTAAATGGCTTTACATTCCTCGTAACTTGTAAAGGTGAACTATAAAATAATTGTTCGATTATCATAATTTTGCATACAAGTAATACAATACGAAGAACATTCGAAATGCATTTTCAACCTGGTCACTTGTGTTTAATGACAATCTCTTTATTACTATCAAACCAACACGAATGCGCGACAATACTTTACTTTCGTCGGTGGGCTTTCCCCTCGCGCTACATTTTTCCTGTTGGTTCCAAAGATGAGCACGGAGCAGGAATTTCGAAATGGGTTTCTGCTGGAGTTCGCATTTTATTCCAGAGCAGGAGCTGAATCCGGGGTCAACGCTAAGGTTTAACTAGGCGCCAATAAACTTTTTAAAGAGCATATTAAAATTTTTGCAGTGATGCTTGTGAGCTGGAATGTGCCATCCCTATGTCAAAGTACAGTATGTCTTGTTGCAAGGACTGTGGAGCCGATACGAAAAATGTTTTGATTCCCAATCTTTTTGGTGGCAACTTTACAGGTTTTCTTTGCCAATTCGGCAGTTGTTACCCATACGAACAGACTAAGCTTTACCTGAGCCGAGAATTTGCCTAGTGATGCTTGCTGTATTCAACAGAATGAAATCGATTGAAACGTATTTTCTGACCAACGTCAACATTGTCATCTGTTTTTATACAATGGCACTAAGGGGGATCAACGAGCAATTCACCGCTAATGAAGGTATTCTTTGATGTTCTAGCCTGCTCTTCAAATTGACTGCGGCAGCAGGTTATGAACGAGTTAAGTTTCATAGATATATTTTGTTATAGCCGGTTCGTTAACATTTTATTCTGTATGTAAAGTATGCAGTAACCACTGTTACACTCTGCATGGTTTGCTTTACAGCTTGCTTATTTAGTAGTACAGAGTTCATCAGTACTAATTATTATCAGTGAAAGGTAATAAAAACAAGGTTGCGGAGCCGTTGCAAAAGGATAGTGCTCCTGCTCCGGAGCTTTTCATAAACATGGCTCCAGCTCCGGAGATCTTGGTTTTCATGAGTGTAGTTTCGGCTCCGAAGCTCTCTGTTGTCACAGCGTGACCCCAGCTCCAGTTTCTGTTCGTTTTTCCACATTGATGTTTTCAGTTGTCTTGGTGTGCCTCAAGTTGGCTGGTAAATGAAATATATCTAGTACACAATACTAAAAAGTATACCAAACACTTTTGAAAAGGTTAATCTGGCATTTTTTACAATCAGCGCTCTTACCATGAGAAAATCAGCGAAAAAACAACAATCACAGGTTCAGACGACTTAGAGAACAATTATCAACAGAAACGTTACTCAAGTTAGTGGTAACATAAAAAATTCTGAAAATGCAGTCACTGGTTTTGTTGTTAATGCCTGGTGACCTTTTGTAATTTCTCACTACCGGAATCAAGAAAACGTCTGTTGGGAAAACTGTATTTGTGTCCGAGCATTTTGGCGCAGTCCAGTCCTAGTCGACCAAGTATTTTGCACTCGTTGCATGCTTTGCTTGCTATAGTTTTGGTGATGCCAGCTAACTGTTCATGAGTTATTTCTAAGGTGCACACATTGGCATTGACACAAATGACAAGATTGTTTGAAAACCGTTTGTTCGAAAAAATAGTCTGGTTTCTAGCAAGAAATTTACCTTTGGATTTTTAAAAATAACTAAAAGCTTTTGATTTCTTACTTTATGCACTCATAATAAGCAGTTAGAGGGCCGTCGCCAGCGACGAGGCAGTGGTGCCCGGCCCCCCTATTTAAAATCTGTGCCCCTCCAATTCATGTTTGGCTTCCCGGTTGCTGCATACATCCAAAATTGCACTTAAAAATGTGCTCCCCCCTTGTGATTTTTATCCCCCTTTGCTGCGAAATCCTGGCGACGGGCCTGAGCAATTATGAATGGCAAAGTAAAGCACAATTTAACCTGCCATGCTTTGGAGAAAATAAGACTGGTTGCCATGCTCCAAACATAAAATTTGTTTCCGCAGAAGAAAATCTTAAGAAAATCGACATTTATTCACATTGTATTTTTATACCCTCCCGAAAATGTCCCGCCATACAAAGCAATGCCAGTTCCCTTCCTATCAGGTATAACTTCCATAACATGCTGCTTGTTATCCCTGCTCAGGGATCCTGGGGGTTCATTACCCAGGGTTGTTGTTGATTACATATACTTAGAAAAATGTAAAAAAACTATGTTTCCATGACTTTTCCTGATTTTCAGAGACAAATGGAATGGTGCCGGAGTTATTTTGCAAAAATGACCCTGAAAGCATATATATAGAAAGTATGAATACTATACTATCCCTTGTTATCTGAAGTGTAACAAATTTTGGGCACCTTGCAACTCTAACATTTCAATGTGATTTTAGGTGCAAAACCTGTTTGGCCAAACATGACCACCGATACCTTAGGCTATATGTGATGAGTCGTCCTGCACCATGACTTGATATGAAGAATAAACAGATCAAAACGCCCATGACGTTTTCTACGCACAAACAAAATTACCTTTAAAATTTCCCTTTTTGTTAGTGCAGTGCATAAAATTTGTATGCCATGTATGTTTAGTTTTTGACACGATTTTGTTGCAAAAGTGATTAACAATGGACGTCGGGAAGTAAAAAATAGTTTGGTTCGGAAGTAACAAATGCAACATGTCCCAGAAAGACGTAATCAAATTAAGGGTGGCATTATGCCCTACTTTTACTGACTCGTATAGCATGTTATGTATTGCTGGTTCCAAGTGAACTTTGCCGGCAACTTAAGTCTTGCCAGCAAGCCTAATGGTTTCTAATAAGAACTCCTACTGTTCAATGATCTGCCGTGCATTTCAGGCTTAGGTCTGCAAAGACATTTGGATAATAATCTGCTAACAGCATTATTAAACGACTACAAAAGTTATGGATATTATATACCTAGTGATTACAGCTTACTTCTTTTTAGATCGCTACACTGCTACAGATCTGGTTTTATCATCACTAGAAAGTAAGAAGTTGTGGCAGTTTACATTTCTCTCACTTCTACAGTGTGCTTCTGAGTAGAATCTACACAGAGGCGTAACGAGGAAGGACGAGGGGTGCATAGTGCCTCGGCGAAGACCTGGGGGACACCGTCGAAAAGTCCCAGCAATGGCGATTTAAACCTACGTTTGAAGTGGTGGGGATGAGTCTCAACTCGCACAGGTGGCCGGATATGTTCAGTTTAGTTGCCTGATTGACCGAATGACGTCAGTGCGCAAGGGCGGTCGTCGCGCATCCAGACAAGACAAAAATACCGATCTGTCCAAAACAGGGGTCAACGAATGGCCAACCGAGGCTATTTTCCCAGGGCATATTTTTCAGAGAGAAAAAAAGGTCCAAACGTTATTACATGTCAACCATAATGTTACTGTTTCGCAATGATTCAGCAATTTGAAATTAATCTGAACAATAAGTGCATTTATGCAGATATTGTCTGCAGCACGGAACGAATTCGAATTCAGGAAAATTATGCATTTGTTGTTTTGTATTTTACGTTTCGATGACGTGTAGATGGAAAGCGAGCGCCGAACCAGGACCACTGGGCCTCTGCGTTTCGCTGAAGACCGTTTTCGGAAGCAAGCACGCAGAAAAGACCGGATGCAGAGCTTTGGAGAAGCATTTTAATCAGATGTGTATCTTGCTGAGCAGTGGTTCTTTGCCTTTTCTCTACCACGCCCCATTTAAGCAATTGTCCTTTGTTTCAAGCTCCATTGACAATAAACAAGTTGAAAAGCAAATATATTAAATAGATAATTCATTGGTCAAATGTTGCAAAGCGCATAAATAGGGTCCTCCCCCCCACCCCTTTGAATCTATTGACGCCCCTGGTTAAGAATCACTGTTATAGAGTGAATAGTTCTTTTCCACGGCTGTCAAAAAATCGTGTTTGTTTTGCTGGAAGAGCGTGGTTACAACGTAACACTGAATTTTGACCTGTTCTCAGACGCTTCCACAAATACTGGCGACGCAACAATTTTAACATATAGCATTGGTCGCCAAAACCCACACAAGACCGGTTATTTTTCACTCCTTGACTCAATACCACGAAGTCTTGAAATGGACTTGTTTCGCGCAAGATCAGGCAAAAAACTGCATTTTTTCTTACAGCAAAACAACACTGCAAGAAAATACCAGTAAGAAAACTAACTGGATGACCTGTCGACGTCCTAACGTGCGGTCGACCCTGTTCTCTTTCTCTTTAGGACGACACGACAAGTTTCATTTATGAAGTCACTTACTTGACATTCGTCACAAGCGAAAAACGTCACACACGATTGACGTCACAGCAACGAAAGCTGCTCCCGACGCGATATCTTGCAACACCACCTTCGCCTGACGTCAGTTGAACGTCACTGACCAACGTCATAGGGAAACAAGTCCCACCCAAGCTGGCCAATCATTTATCAACAGTTTGTTTATGTTTGAAAGATTGTTTACGTTTAAACTTTGGGCCCTTCACTGGCTGACGTTGCGTCTTCTTCTCACGCTTCGCTGCTTTGCGCGGTTCATCTGTTCTTGCACGCTTGGGTGGTTTTTCACGGTTCGCTGACCTTTTCGGTCCCTTGGCTGGTTCGCGCTTGGCCCCGTTTTTGTCCAAATAGTTATTGATGTTTCTTTTCTTGGCCAAGATGCCAGGCACGGGCCGGACAATGGCCCCTGGTTTGTGCTTCCGCTTCTGATACCTCTTCAACTGCTGCATGCTCAGATCGCGAGCCTTGCCTGTGACGTAACAATGTAAAATGGCCTTTGTCAGTAAATACATCAATACTGCGTAAGCCAGTGCTTAATGAACTAGAACAGTGGTTCTCAACCTTTTTTATCCGATGCACCCCTCAAACCGTTATGAACAGATATTTAGTTTGTAAAGAACACTTTTACATCAGTACACTAAGAAGAGAAACTAAAACTCTTCACAATTGAAAAGTTAAACTACATTATATTTTAAACAAAATCTTAAATACAAACTTGACGCCTGGTGGGGAATTCCCCCCGGTTGAGAACCCCTGAACTAGAAGGCACGAAACAACGGATTTAATCAAACAATGGTCCTAACGCCCAAACGAAAACTTGCTGTTTATGGTGAAGTAGCAAAACCAGCACCCCTCTTGCAAGTGACGGGAGTTTTGTGCCGGTATTCCATAACATAACCGCCATCAGCTTTTTTCCAGAGGCTCATCTTGCAAGAAGCACAATTGCAAGAATTCGATTTTTAACTTTTGGTTGATTGTGCGCCTGCTCCGGATCCGTTCTTATCGTGTACTCAGTCCGGATCCGTTCTACCAATGGTTCAAACAACAAGCGAGCAAAGTGTGGCACAAACAAACAAAACTTGTTTCATCAATTCTTTCAGGGGATTTGAACAACAAAAAATATCCTAGTCACCAGCAAGATAAATGTAAGGTGAACGATACGGAAAAATACAGGTCTGGTTTCATGAAACCTTAACGTTTGAATCTTGTCAGGTGCAGATGTTCGCGGGCTACCTGAAAGTTGCTTGGTTTTGGTTCTAACAGATACCGAGCGTATCTGTGCTTCAGTTATTCTGCATGATTTACCATCGGCAAACTGATTGTATAGATTTCATTTGAAGTGTATGTCGATAGTGGTTGGACAAAACAGCTTTTAATTGCTTGGTGCAAGAGAAAACAAAAATTTGCAAGACATGCCAAAGTATTTTTGTCGTTCTTATCTGAGATGCATGCGTTGTGGCAAAGACAGCCTTTGGCTACTGACTCTGCAAAGCAGATCAAGTGCATTTCTGGGTTTGCAAGTATTGACGACGCCAGGCACAGCATCCAAAGCACGAACGAGCACTTCACCCGTGATTGCTGGCAGGCCCTCGAGTGA
>JGI24022J15233_10006485_pt1 | contig 12687 bp, 5 predicted proteins | sample Ectturendosymbi2_FD_15233 | JGI IMG/M metagenome (IMG submission 15233)
TTTCATAGTTAAAGGCCACAAAGATGGCGGCAAGTAAATCAGTCACAGTTTATTGACGGGGAAACTAGTTTCGCGTTTTCCAACGCATCATCAGTCCTGGATGCGGATCAATAAAATATCAAGCCAGCAAACAAAATAAATTACAAAAACTGAAACAGTGATAAAAACTTACTGTAAAGTGAAACATTGTTTGTAAAATTGTCCTTGAAATATGGGTGGAATTTGAATGGTGGTGTTTCAACTAGCGCAACGCATTGAATTCGACTGGACAGAAGGATGGTGCATTTTTGGTTAGGTGACGAAGCAACGACATGAATAGGAACTCGTTTCAAAGCTGTGTCAAAACACTGTTTCACTGTGTGGCGTCAAACACTGTTTCACTGTCTCCTCATTGTGTTTCTAACTTTTTTCACTTTTATTCCGAAGGGATATAGCCCAACAAAAATTTCGGGAAAGCGAACTTGTCTATAGTCAGGTTTTTTTTGAGGAACATGTTAGGTACCCGGTATGGATCTGTAGGGATCCGATTTCTCTGATTCTAGGAACCAGATTTTCTCTGATTTTAGGGACCCTATGATAATTTTCTCTTATTCTAGGGACCCGATTTGAAATTCTAGGGACCCGAATCGGGTCCCTAAAACGCCTTAAAAAAAACCTGTAATAGTTAATGTTGATGACAGTTGCCTTACAACGTAAAAAAACACATTTTTAGTAAATTAGCAGATGACTTGTAGGAAATAAATTGTGATAAAACAATAAAGAGCTGATTTATTCAAGATTAATGTCAATGTCAAACATCAGGACATTTTTTGCGTTTTGTCCGACCTTTTCTCCACAAAATGTTGCTCTCAACATTGTATGCGGAAAGCATGCACTTTCACCTCACTCCCTATGCCCCTGCCGGTAAGATTGCTTTGACATCAAAAACAAGTAACCATTTTGCGTCTGTCTTATTTATTTGAAAAAGCTATCAAATACAAGCATTTTACTGAGTAAATGAGAAAAATACAATTTTTTTTAATTTAGAAAATAAAGAAGAGAAGATAGTCAAAAACCACGTAAACTGATGCCAGTACGGTGTTTATGCTCAAATTATGTTAGACTACAACCAGCATACTTCAAATGCTTAGGTTTTAAGTTAAAAGCAAAATTACGCTGTAATTTGTGTTTCTACGCTGTGGATCGACTGTATTCCAACTCGTGCCATTTCGTCATCACTTGGGATTTGTACGGAGTGCTGTCACCGACTGTCTGCTTTTTTAGCATGAGGGCATTTGAATGCTGCCTGTGGCGCTAGGCTATGAACTGTTTTGAACTTATTGTGAGTCTTGCCCAAATTGAGACGCTTGCTGAGGAAATGATTGCTCTTGTGCTGATTCTATTTTCATTTCATTGTTTGTGCCAGACGCATGTGAAACCTTCTATTCTTCAATGTCTTGTTAAAAGATGTCGTTTGTCATCACTATCTTGTCAAACAAGCCCCTGTGTTGTTAAAAGTTCACATAGAGTGCTCATGCTCTCTTTGATTAAAGTTGTACAACAATTTGTAAATATAAAGTCGTGAGATGTAGTGTATGAGAAAAACGCACTTACCTTTTTCAAGTAACTAGTCTCTACAAAAGTGACAAAGAAGTGAATCCATCGACAATTTTTTACACAGGAAATCGATTTCACGTAACACCACGCGTTCTCAGTCCTACAATCTACAAGCAGTGCTTGCAGGTGGAACGTTGAAAGGCTGAAGCAAGAGCAGAGCAAGCAAACAAACTCAAGAGTAAAATGAATATAAATCAGAACACAAGTTGCTACAAGGAAAAACTAAAAAATACATCTTTCTCAAATGACTGCTTTCACTGTAACTCTGAAACTTTTACGCCAACGGTCGCGTAACGAAACAAGCACGCCGCCATTATGACTCAAACAGAGTGTTGACAGAGATGGCAGCCAAACCCTCGGGAGAGTTTTTAAAATTAAATGCTGAGCCTTTCAGCGTTTCACCAGTAACCATTGCTTGCACACTGTAGGACTGAGGATGCGTAGTGTTACTTGAAATCGATTTTGTACATAAAAAATTGCCGATAGATTCGTGTCACCTTTGTGGAGACTAGTTATTTGAATACAGATATGTGCAAGTTTGAATCACTGAATCATCGCAAAAACAAGCGGAACCCTGTTGAGAACGACATACTGAACAAACGTAAAAATCCACAATTAAATATTTTTTAGCTGTATCACCTGGGACCGCGTAATGTAGAACCCTTGGCACAAAATGGCTTTGGTGATAAGAGCCCTCAGGCCCAAGCAATCAACTCTTGCCTATTCAGGCTCAGCGGTTTTTCCACCATGCCAAGAGACTTTCAGCATGTCGGTGGCAACATAAATGTCAGATTAACTCAAAACTATCAACTAGATTGAAGGCAAAAAGGTTGATTGACGTTACAAAACCGCCACCGGGTTGATGCAAAAGAAAACTGGATTGTCACTACAATATCCAGGGTCTCTTGCAAACCAGATCTACCAAAAACTAACAAAATCAGCAACTTTCTTCAAAATTTACTTTTTTAATTTTTGAAGGAGTTTTATCTTAACTCAAGATAAGATAAAACTCCTTCAAAAAAGGGAAATTTTGAAATTCTTAACTATAGATTTTATGAACGTTGACAATGCATAACTATATATGCAAACATGGATACCACCTCCAAAATGAGTAGCGTCAGAGAAAATGTACAAGAGGACAAGAGGTTGATGAACTTGACTTCTTAAAACCGTTGAAGGTGTCTGTTCACTACACATTTGCATGATTCTAGATCGCTCCAATCGCGTACGTTCAACGTAATAGTGAAAGCAGGAAGATATTTCATGTTTCTTTAGGTGGTTACATGAAGGACAAAAATTTCAGTGTTTACGGCATAAACGAATTCAACTTGAACCACACAAAGGTTACTTGTTATGGAGAACATGAGAAAAACGTCTGGTCAACTCTCCTTTTTCGCTACCTTCAGTGACAGGTATGCCTCCGCCGCACGTCTCGGCGGCTGCACTATTCCCAGCTTTTCGGCCAAGTTCAGGGAGGTGGCGCGGCACAACGCTTCTCTCGCGAGACCAAAAATGGCCTACTTATCAAATTGTTTCCACTGTAGCGGAAGCTTGAGCATGGCATTTTTCTGTAATTGCCTTTGAGAAAAGAACAGGCAGTTGTCTCGCTAAACTCGTTTTCGCTCAATGCAGTTGCACAACGGTAACAGTTCACTGACGTTCTGCCAACCAGAAAAAAGCCAAGCACGTTAAGTAGAGAGAATGTGAGGAGTTGACGCTGTAAACAATCGATGCATGCAGTGGACAACTTAAGTGAAAACGGTGAGACGGAAAAATAAAATGGTGAGACGGAAAAATAAAGCGGTGTGACGGAAAAATAAAGCGCTAGTCCCTTAAGAGCCAAAAACATTCGTCATCAATTTACGCACTTCAACAACTGTAAACTGTTTGAGCTGTTAAATACAAACTGGCGTCATTGACGGTTGCCACGGCGGCCTCGGTTTCACCTCGTTTATCCCTGCGAACAACCTTGCGTGAGGTCAGGTCTGAACACGCGGTTTGAATGACGCATTGTTTACAGGTAACTACACCTGGCGCAGGCCAATTTCGATGTGGGCGCGAAGCAAGGGTTCGTCCAGCTTGTTTGCTTGCGTATTGTAATGGCGATTATTTAGCATAAGAATCAACCCGATTGTTTTGAAAGGCTAATGCAGGGACAAATTTGGTCTCGTCAGTGAGGCAGATGCGGTGATCGGTTAATGAAAAGGCATGATATGTTTTATCAACATTTTACACTACTTTACAATCGCTGTTTTTTTTATTTCACTTGATAGGGGCAGTGACGTAAATGACAGCTACGGCCGTCGCTTCCTCTCCCTGTATTCCTGATAAAGTATTTTGTGCTTGGTCGGGATGCATAAATAAACTGAACTGATAGTAGAACCATCATCATCAGAACTTTGGGGGTGAAACGAGGTTTTAAGCCCCTTGTACAGAGAGTGCTACCAAATTACACTGTGATTACTTTGAAACGCCTACTGATAATTTTGCTGAAAATCCATTACAAAAAAATTTAGGTGGGCAACAAAACCCCGATTCTACTAATCCAGCAGACTTCGCAGGAAAATCGCACCATTCGAAAATTTTCACGTTACGGCCTGCTTTAAAGGAACTAGTGCCATGTGAGTATGCAGTCCACACAGGTACACTTCCTTGTATCTTCTGTGCTGACGTACGTGTCTAAACGTCAAAACGAAGGGTAAACTAGGTGTAAAACAGCTTATTTCTGCATGCTGAACGGCAACTCTATGCGGCAAAATTGTTTGAAGCAATTGGGATTTTATTGTGTTCTTAGAACCTTCTACAAAAACTGACAGCAGGGAGTGACAAGCTCAAGCTTCCCACATAAAATGTACCTTGTTTTACCAAAACAACATCAGCGTTTCTCTCTGACTTTTGCAACTGACGTAGGAGTTAAATATAGACAGATAGTAATGAAGTTTCAAAACGGTTAAACAGTGGTTTTCGTGTGCCAGGCCTGCAAAGGAGCTCGTTATAGAGACTTACAATAAGCCCGTTGTTCTGCAACGCGTTGACGCAATGAATTGAGTGAACCACATCAGCGTGTCTAACCTCTTTATCCCTGAGCTAAGCATGGGTGTTCATAAGACAATAAACGTGAAAAATTTGTAAAGTCGATTGGTTACTGGCAAAATAAAACAAAGAAAACTACTAAGTTGGAAAGTTTCTGACAATGGGTTTACAAACCAGCTGTCGGTGTTAATTGCAAAAATGTGTCCCTCTTATTCTGTGTACGTCATTCTTGAAAAGCCTACTGATACTAACAGGGCCGGCCTTAAGCCGATGCAACCGATGCAGCTGCATTGGGCCCNGCGCCTCTGGGGGCCCCGCGCCTCTGGGGGCCCCGCGCCGTGGTGTTTGGGTAGATTATTTATTTTGCCAGATACACATTGCGCTTGAGAATTCAGTATAAACGCCATATAAATTTTATTGTTAGCAAAGAACGCTTTCGTCAGAACTAGCAAATTTCCTCTCGAACGTTAGCAAACGTGCTCAATTCTCGTGTTAGTGCTGTATTGCATATTTGCGCTCTACCACTATCGTAACACGATTGACTGAACACGATGACGTCACAAAATCACTGCTCAGAGGAGTCCCGCGCCCAGGTCTTGCATTGGGTCCGCATCTGCCAGGGCCGGCCCTGGTTACTAACGACGCTGATTTTGATGTGCGCAATCATTTGCAATCTATCAATATGTCAAAGCCAACCAAAAGAGCTACAGGCAACCTGATGTTTAAAGCAATGTAATCGTCGAAAACATCAGCTACAGCTATTGCGCAGTCAAATGAAAACTATGACCTCCGAGAAAACATCGTGTTGCTCTGTGGTTGTGACAAAGGGTATAATTTTGTAATGTCTGGACAAAGACATTTGCAGGTGTGTAACCGGTTGTTTGAGCCAAGCTAAGCTTTTTTTTCGCCGTACAAGTGTTGTAAAGCTGCACTAGATCACTGAAAATCAGAATGTCAACGTTAGTATAGTTTTTCCACATTTTCTAGATCATGTTACCAAATAAAGTTGTTACATTTACACCTCGCCGAGCATCGCCAACAAGGACATGAAGTTTGTTGTATCTGAAGAACTGGTTTATCGCTTTTGCTGCATCTGACTGATGTTTATCGCAAAGCTTTACACGTGCTCGCCAGCAGAGCAAGCTACCTGAGCATCAATTAACGCCTGACATTAAGAGCGGTTCGCAAAACTACGTGTTGAGAATGCGATCGGTCGGCTTTCACGCCACAAGCCTGATCTCATTCCAAAAATCGACCGTCAACAACCCTAAACCTCAGCCATAGTCACCCGATGTTTTTAGCATACCTGAGCACATCTTGTTTGTCTTGTTGCCTGAGTCAAGGACTTTTCGAGACAAACGTAGAAGTAGCCTGAAAGGCTGAGTGGAGGAAGAGATTGTGTCTGTATTTTGCAGTGAGCGATCAAAATCACATCACGAAAAAGTTAAGAAAACGTATCCACTGTACATTAGGTGGCGGACGTGTTCTCTCTTGTTTCCCACTTTTACCATGTGTATACATATGCCCTTGGCCTGGAAAGCGAATGACTGACAAGACTTTGTGTTCCATTTTTCTCATTTCTTAAAAAAGTATGTTGTCTTGAAAAGAGAAACAGCTTGCTTATTTTCTGGACTTGATAGGCGCACCGAAAAGGCGGCTGTTCATCAAGCAATATCAAGAGCTGTAATGCATTGTGATCGATCGCAGTTCCTTATTGTTGCTGTTGCATGTTTAAAGCTAGTGTTGATATTTGCGAATTGTAAAACAATAGAAAGTTCTACAGTTTCCCAAACTTTTTGGACCATGAACACCCACTTGTGAATCTGTTTTTTTCTGGGACCCCAATCTTATGTCGAAGGAAACAGAACTTCAGAAAGATTTCTTCTTGTATATATTCTATAATGTGCAGTGATGGAGTCTAGAGACTTGGTCTCGGTCTCGAGACTCGTCTCAAGACCCATTTTTGCGAGTCTCGGTCTCGAAGATGTCAGATCTCGATCCTAAGCATTGCGTTGAGGCTTTCAATACTGCAACGATATGGCTTAGGAAACTATTGTAATTCGGCGTGTTTTTTGTTTGTGTCTGCAGGTAAGAAACACAAAAGCAGGTAGGAAAAATGCTAGAAAATCGAAAAAATTTCAACTTCGAAGTGATGGTGACATTTTTTTGAAAATTTTTAGAAAAAATTCGGCAAAATCCACAAATTTTCAAGTCTCGAATCTCGGTCTCCGATTTTTTAATGAAGTCGCGGTCTCGAAGTTTTCACCAGATCTCGGTCTCGACTACATCTCTGATAATGTGCATACGTCTTGGTATTTACGCAAGACATTTTCCACGTCGAAAGAGCCAGGTCATTTTAAAGAATTTTTTCAATTTTCACAAAAGGTGTTTCTAAAAACAGTATGTTGATCATACCGAAGAATACAACAAGCGTGTGGAATTTTGAAGTTTAACGGATGACATACCAGTTGTTTTGAGAGCGAGGTTTGTGATCTGTGAAGGAAAAACTGGCAGGAACAGAGAAAATTTGGAGCCTACGACGTTGTTGAGAGCAGTTATATTCATCTCGACTGACAGGATGATGATGATTGGTCGCTGCTCTCTTCAAAGCGAACGAGGTTTATCAAAGGGTTTTGGAACCCGATAGCGCATTTTCATGGCAAGATTTGCCGTTATCTTTCTTGCACAAAACACGCGAGAGAATGTTCAAGTTGTTGTCGCACTCTCAAATGTACGATAAACAACAAACCTGGCTTTGCGCGTCAGCATTCCTTGCTGTCTATGCGTATTACAGTAGGGTAAAGCTTCAAAATATGGGGGATGGCGCTTACCTACAATAAAAGAACAAAAACCAGAACAAACGCTCGCACGTATGCTGGTGCCGGACCTAATCATGTGCAATCAGGAATAGATGGCTGTACACAAAGAAATTGTACTAAGTTAAAAGTTATACGCACCGTTGGTGTCTGCTGTGCGGAAGGGTTCTGCGCTGTCCTCAAGCAAAGTTCCCGTTGAATCAGCCAGCTCAATGGGTGTCACAAATCCGTCGTGGTTCACATCGTATCGTTGAAATTCATACGGTAAAGCGACGACGCTAAAGCCATGAAAACAGACAAGAGTAGAAAATGACTTACAAGAAATTATTCCATTACACGGAATGAAATACGTCCGTGCAAGCACTAGGAGAACTTCATTTTTGACTGACCCCTACATGTCTTGGGTACTGATTGAGTCCATCAGTATGCTGCCAAAGTGACCAACAGGAAACTCCTAGTTGCGTTAATTAAATGTTTGACAAACCATTCAAAATGATACTGCTGCAGCTTATTTTAAAAATGTAGTGCTTCCAGTTCAAAGATCATCAAAGCCAATAGTTCTAATAGATCGTGTGGATTGAGACTGTTTTACTCATTACGCAATGTGCATGCATGCATAATATTTACGTAACGAAGAGCCACTGTTGCAGTGATCCATGATTATGTTCAAAGGTAGGATTCTCTAACTCTCAAACGAACGTTGTGGCACTTGTGCGCTTATTATTATGCGTGACACATTAAATGCATCGATGATCATCACTTGTTATTTTAAACGTCTTCCCCCACTTTACTTTTTAAAGTGGGATAAAATGTGATTTTTGAATATGTCGACCCTGGTCTCAGCATCACAAAGCACTCATCGAAGACCAAAAACAAAATAAAGATTAACTCAAAAAAGCCAGGATAAAAAGCTACAGCCCTCGACTAGCCTAAAAGACAGCAACTTCCGAGATAGACCATGAATTTAACTGGTAACTCGCTTGCCAAGCGATTGTTGACACGCAGTACTGGGCGTGCGGATCGATCTTCCAAACTTTATGTCCTTGAGGGTCATAAAGTTTGTTGACCTATTCAAACCCTGTTTGAAATAACAATATCGCTATTTTGCTGTAAAAATGAAATAACAAAACTGGGAAAATTTTTAAAACCGTTGTGACAAAATTTGTTATCAAACACAAGGTCAGGGGTCGGCAACAAGTGAGACATGTCTCAGAGCAGAATAAACGCACCCACTGGACTTACATGGAGGTAAAATGTTTTTTTTATCCTACCGTATATTACTCAATTGATCAAAGGATCATGTAAAGAACACTTATGTAGTCGGTGATTCCTAAGCAAACTAACAGAAAATATTTTGTCACTGAATTTTTACCCAAAATCCACCTCTCGATCTAAAAAAATTTGCAATTGGTTTTTGTTTTAAGCACTGATACAGCTGCGGATTTAATCTAAAAAGTCCTATTAAAAGAAACTTGTGATTCAATTGCACGAGGACGATGGGTCACTACTTTATTATGCCTGCCAAACAGTATTACTTCGCAGGCTATTTTTTCAGTATAAAAAAATATACCTGAAATTGTCCGCTATTCTCCTCGCTTTTGGTTCTACCGCCGATAGTTCTTTCCAAAGATCATCTGTCAAGGAAACATCCAAAGACACGTGGGTCGTTGCTGCCTTTTCCACGCGACCAATGATAGCATCCAGTTGCCGAAGTTTACTTATTTCCGTTTCGATGTCACCATCATTCCCTCGATGACGGTGATGATGCCCACGATGCGGCCGCTCCACTGTCTGCAGAATAAATATCCTCTAGTCAAAGCAGAAGACAAAGACCCTTGCCACAGACAGTACAAATGTTGATAAACAGCGGAAGCGATATCAACGCTGGATGCAAAATTGGTAGCGACCATAATTCGTAGCAACATGGCAGGATAATTTTTATGACATTTTTGCCAATTGTCACACCAAATAGTTACAATCGAAATCTGATATTTTGTTGCAACCTGATAGCTAGTTTGCAACAGATTTCAGCCATACACATGGATTTTGCACAAAACCTTTGTCGATGATAAATGAGTAGCGTTCCGTTTTTGTAAGTAGGCCCAGGGCTTTTCAAGGTTTGACTTTGGTGACCGCTAAGACATTTTGAGAGACCGCAACTATTTTATCTGAATACCGAGATGGTTGTAAAGCGAGATCTCAGTGTGTTTTATTTGCGGTCGTAAAGCGAGGTTCACTGTATTTTGAGAAACCGTTGGAAAAATTTAAGATCTAGAATATTAAACTTCCATACATAAAAACTATTTTTTACAGAAATTCTCTTTGATGAAATTTCAAAAATGATTATTCCGACATTTTTCGCCACTTTTGACTGTTAACGACAACTTTCAAATGGAATTTTACAGCTACATAAACCGGAGCTGTCGCTTTTGCACCCATAAAGTGCAATATTTAGGTGTCATTGTTTGTGCTTCCTACATGAAGAATGATAAATATTAGAAAAAATATGTCAAATCCATGTTCGTACTGAACACGTGCGCAAAATTTTTTTCTGAATTGGTGGTTCTGACTGGAACTTTCCTCACCTCTCTGTCTTTCCAACTTTCAGGAAGCGGTGAAGTTTCTCCTGATCTTAACAGCACACAAATCACTAAGCACGCAACACTCCAGTGCATCTTGTACGCTGATCGCAATTTCGTATCAACTTAAAATGGTGTCTTCGATCAAAATCGCAACAGTTTTTCAGCCCAACGCGTGGCGAGATACAGCACCTGCGCTTTTGCGGCACTCTCACATGCGCTTTCAATCGCTTTGCTTCTAGGCATCACTTCAACTAGCGACTGTGCGAGATTGCTTTTTTCGCACAACAGCAGAAAAAATGGTAACAACCCTGTCTTGATTTGCGACTGCTTTTGCACACATGGCGCGGGTTTGAGTGGAGTCTGTCTGAAAAAGAAGTGCCAAAAGGAAAGCGTAAAACATCAAGAAAACTGGCATCAAGAAAATGAAACAAACACCAAACAGAAAGTTATTGTAACAATCTCACCACTTTACATATATTTCACAAAATAATGAATTTTAGCGACGGATTAACTCGGCTATTAAATGAAAAACAACTCTACCAAGTTTTGTCAGACGACAATTCCGAAAAACATATGAGAAACCTGGCAGGAATGTTTAAATTATATTTTTTATTCACGTGTTTGGGTCTGACGCATAGTATGAGGTTAGCAAAAGAACACAAGAATACAGAAATCCTGAGTCGTAAGCACATCACAGGATACCTGTTAGATGGTACGTGCAAACAATACTGAACTCGTGAAAGGTAGACAATACAGAGGCTCGTAAAAAGCATCAGACGTGTGAAGTGATTTCGATTGATAAAAATGTTAATTGAAGGCGCGTATCTTCAAAAAAAAGTAAAATCGTTTCTAATCAAGGCATCAAATTTCCAGACGAAATAGGTTGTAATGGTGAATTAAGACGCTGACTAGAAGACCATTTACATTCATTTACTGTCATTTTGTTTGATTTCAAGTATACCTAAATAAGTTTCTCGCGTACCACCTGCAAGATCTCCGCGTACCACAAGTGATACGTGCGCCATAGTTTTGGAACCGCTGCATTAAACAGTCTATCAAATGTGATTTTAAGGCCGCTGTTTCTGTTTTTTCAATCTGTTTTTCCTTTTTTAAACATTATATCAGTTTTTTCAAGGAAACTGTTAGGACCCGGTATGGATTTGTAGGACCCGATTTCTCTGATTTTAGGGACCCGATTTTCAATTCTAGGAACCCGAATCGGGTCCCTAAAACACCTTAAAAATCCCTGCATTTTATTGTGTATTGAGTGTATTGACGTCTTGCTGGATCATTCTTGCTGCGTCTGAGCATTATTTCCGATGCTCTATCATCGAAGTGATTCCTCGCATCGACCAACAGGCCTAGAAAAGACAACTTCGTCTACCTCATTACAATTTTTTTTTTTTAAAGTTTTTGTTTTAATTTTGAAATTTTCATCCTCTGGCTGATAACCCTTTCAAAGGTACTCAATAAATGTTCTTGCCTTTGATTGTTTATTTGTGAGTTGTGGAGTTTTGTAAATGTAGGTGGTACGAGAACTCTCTACAAAGTGTAAAAATGGTAAGCGAGTAGATAAGGTCTGGGAGCCACTGGTTTAAAGGAAAGGTTTCATTATGATCGCTTTTTTAGGTTACAAACTTCAGACAAGAGCAGTGTTTTTCAAACTTTCCACTAGAGAAGAGCCTTCCGCAAACGTTTACATTGCTCAAAGAACCGGAACCCTGTGTGTTGATATAATTGTCTGTCCCAATTATTTTGTAAACCAGATGGGTGAAACGTCGCGTTTTATGTCAAATCATAAATCTCACAAAATTATTTATTTCATTCAGGAATCATTAATAACCATTTAACATTATAAACACATGCCGTGGCGAGCGAGTGTTAGTAGACATCAGGTTCAATGTAACATTCCTACCTCTGAGGCCTTAATGCGATTCCTGAATGAAATAAATAATTTTGTGTAACTCTTTCTTGAACGATGCAGAAAGTCTACCAACGTATGGTTGCGCGCTTTGATGCAGTAAGGTTGTTTATATTCGTCCTTATTCTCTGAACACTACAACCACATTTTACTTTGTGACTGAGTGCTGTTGCAAAAAAAAAACAAAAAAAAACGTTACACTGTTTTTTTAGGGCGTATGCATGCCACAATACTGGCCTTGACCAGGCTTGGACTCAGTGTCCTACTTTGGATGTAGTGTTGTACCAAGTGTTACGGGTTAGCGAACAACAGTGTTAAGAAAGTGTCTGTAACACTGTTGTTCTACCTCCAACCTCGCTGTTAATTGTTCTGTTGTGTATGGTTCTGTCAACCTGCATTGTGCACACTGTTTGTGTTTGTATTCTATGGACGTCGCGTCTGTTACAAAACCTTAAAATTAAATTAAAATAAACATCACGTAAATTTTAAAGAAATAAAATATGTGATAAATCAGAAATAATTATAGGTCAAGTTCATTAACTTTATTCTGTTATATTACAGGTAGGCCTACGGTTACAGCGCAGTTGTCAAAAGTTCAGCGCGAAATTCGTGCTTGACGGTTTCTGCAAAATGCTTGAATTCTGGCCGTGTCCTGGCATAGCTATGTCTTCCCAGTTTCATAGCTGACGTTTCCAATTCCGGTTGTCACGTGACAACTAATATTCCCAGTGTCAACCTT
>JGI24022J15233_10006486_pt1 | contig 12687 bp, 5 predicted proteins | sample Ectturendosymbi2_FD_15233 | JGI IMG/M metagenome (IMG submission 15233)
TCAGTTTGGTTTTCGCCCAGCTGACCTTCAAGCCCAGTTTACGTGATTCGCGATCGTAAACTGAAAGGGCAGCCGTGAGTTTCTCCATGCCATTGGACAACAGAATGGTGTCGTCAGCGTATTCGAGATCAGCAAGATGGAGGATGCCGAAAGACACGGCCGGGATCTGTGCGCAAACCCGTGACATGAGATGGTCAACAACGCAGTTGAAAAGGTCTGGAGCAGCTACACATCATTGTCTAACACCACTGTTGATGTTAAACCACTCCGAGACTTTCCCGTTTATGCGGACGCAGCTTTGGGAGTCACCGTAGAGCTTCTTGAACAGCCTTAGGATCTTGCCAGGCACACCAATGCATGCCAGAGTCGCCCATAACGAGGCGTGATCGACGGAGTCGAACGCAGCTTTCAGATCGATGAAAGCAGTGTACAAGTGACGGCCCTTACGAAACTCTCGAGTCTTCTCAATGATGAGGCGAAGAGGAGATATCTGGTCGATTGTTGAGCGGTTTGGTATGAAACCGGCTTGCTGTGGCCGCCTGTAGCAACGGATTGCTGGGAGCGAGCGACTGAGCAGGACACGGGTAAAGACTTTCCCAGGAATGGAGAGAAGGGTTATACCTCGGTGATTGCTGCAGACCAGCTTATCACCTTTTTTCTTCCAGAAAAGCAATATGATTCCGCGCGTCCAGTCCTCCGGGAGATTTTCAGAGTGCCAGACCTCATTGATGATGTGCGTCAGCCACCGAATGATATTATTGCCACCGCCTTTAAGCATTTCAGACGTAATCTTGCAGATGCCCGGGGCTCGGTTATTTTTCAGAAGTTGCACAGCCTTTTTTACCTCATCCACGGTTACTGGATCGGTGGAGCACTAAATTTTATTGCCCCCTCTGTGGATACTTCAAATTATAAGCATTATCAACCACAAAAATACTTTATTTTCGAAGTTAGACAAAATTTAAAGTAACATGAACTTCAGTGTTTGTTTTTTGTATGCATCCACCTTATTTGCAGACTAAAGTTTTTTCGCATGTTTTTATCGCGTAGGTTTTAATCAGATCCTTTTGCATCAGTTAATCTTGCAACAGACGAAAAGCCGGTTTCGCAATCTAAACAAGCAAGTTTACCATAAAAACCAACAGTTTGAGTTTAAAGTGGTGGCTTTTAATTTGGGAATTTTGGACAAAAATTACGGCGTTTCTTGCGTTTTATACCAAGTTTTGAAACCTGAAATTTTGTGATGACAACACAAGTGGCGTAGTTAAGACGGTAGCCCCCGAGAACAAATATTTGTCAAAATTGCTTGACTTTGTCAGAAAGTTACGCTAATGACTGAAAAAGACTTGCAAATTTGATTTTCCAGAATTTCGCCTACGTTTAGGGCTTCCCTGCCTCGAGCATTAAACCACCGTCAACAGTTTGAATTGCTGGATTTTTACACAAGCAATGTGGATAGAGCATTCCATCTTTCGTTCGAGGCGAAGGGCTTGAGTCATGACTGGCCAGAGTAAGAGACTAAGGTCCGTGGATTATAGCGGAATCGCTTGATATTTTGCTCACAGATATGATGAAATATAACCATTCAATCCAACCACTTAGTACTAAGTCAGATTGATCTTCTGTATATACCAGGATCAACAGCGAAGTTGCTTGCCTTCACCCCATTACTGACTTTGGAACAAACAAAAACGTTGTGGAAATACATTTTTAAAAGTTGATCAAAACACACAAACAACCGTTCAAACTTTAGAAAATAGAAAGGAAGGTGGTCTTTTCCTGCAAGCACCTCACAACTCTACTCAGCGAAAACAATTGTTCATCAAGAGTCTTCTCTCACTGTCATTTGCCCACAACATTTCGATTTGTTAAGGTACACCCGTAAAGCCTCGTCTTTAGAGTATTATTTCATTCACTGAGAACAAACTTTCAAGAAATGCAGCAAAGCATTTTCAAGCCGAAAGACAAAGTAATCACTTTGATGTAATTCGGCAAGCAACCCGCACCGCACAATAACCTTGTGTGGCTGCGGACAAATTCACTCGCTTGTGACAGCGAACTCGTAGCCTTTGCGTCGAGGAACGCCGGCGGCCAAAGCTTGTCTCCAGCATCCGGTTGAATGAAATGTGAGTAGAATATCAAATACTGTAAAAATGATAAGGTGTTCATCTGACGTCAGCACAAGTCAAGTCATGTTTGCGCTGCAAGTACACAGTAATAAAGCACAGACCAAACCATAACACTTCCATCACATATAAAACGAGATTCCATACATTCAACTTAACGGCGTATCAATCAGAAAAAAGAGCGGATATCGTAAGCTTCTTGGGAAATGATGCAAAAAGCAAGCATACGATTTCAACGTAGAAGCTCCTGTTGAACGTTTGTCACATTACAGTTTCAAGCTTCTTGCGTTTGACAGCCCACCAATAGGTCCCAGTACGTTGCGACTTGTGACCACGTGCCTGGACGATTTTTAACTGGATATCGGTTGTACCACTGTACCAGGCTGTTTCAAAAGATGCGCGTTTGGGTTTTCAGCTTGATCACAATTTCGTTCAAGTGTCGGGCAAACTATAACTTTGCGCTTCCAATGTTCGGCGGATCGCGCCACTTTACAGTGATCTCTGAGGCTTAATACAGGCTTGATAATTAAAAGTATTATTTCTAAAGTAAAATACTAACGCGCACGCTAATGTCAAAACGATCCCACAATGCCATATATCATTCAGGTCATGAGTGCCCGCCATCAACAACACTTCGAACAACCGGATTGACAGATGGCCCATAAGCAGGGGTGTAGTGCTAAAAACAGAAGTGTGGGAACGCACCCAAAAATCTGGCCATTATCAGTAATTACATTATGCTAAGGTGCCACGCAAAAGATAGCTTGTCATTTGTTCATTTATGCGACGTCTGGAGCTGCATACAAGAAATCGGAGTAAAAATACGCATCTTCAAGCCAGGTTACTATGACAAAGTGTGGATACGTGTTCCGGCATGTAATAAAAGGTGTGGGAACGTCGTTCCTACCCTACAACACCCCTGCCCATAAGTAAACATCGTTTTTGTACCGCACCTTGATTTATGGAATAAACTGTCGAATAGTTTGCTCGTCCTTCGATGCGTCGCATGTATTCAATGACGGGTAAGCGTCGCGTCTTGAAACCACGCTCGTTTGCGCCATCAAGTGTCAGTTTCTTGATCACCGTCTCATCCACCAAGCCACCCATCACGTAAACTGGTCCGGGAAATACAGAATCAAGAGCTGGAAAAGGAAATCCGCACATGTCAAGTGTACGCTTGCTTAATCCTCGCATGGAAGATAAGCACTACAACCTGTCCATGAACGTTTTATTTGTCGCAGCATTCCATTTTCAATCAAAATGCTGCACGTACCACAAATCGAGAGTGATCGCGATTCGGTTTTCATTGTGTGAACGATTTTAAATCAAAACAAAGTACTACATACCTCGGCATCAACGAATAACAAGATATAATGCGCTTATAAAGGCTGCACGAAACCTTAGTTCAGAAACAAAAACAAACATAAGAATTCGCCACACCAGCACCGAACGCGTTGAAACAACGGTGTAGGGAAAAGTGATAAGGATAGAGCATCCCTCACCGATTTCGGCGTCAGGGGTGAGGTAGACAATATCTCGATGAACAAAGTGTTCGTAGTAAGGTTGAGTTGTCACATCAATCAGATAACTTTCAAATCCGTCATGCTTACGAAGGCATTCGTGCCACAGGTTGCTGTTTCTTGAAAAACCTTTGACAACACACGCCAGTACTTGTTTGCTGCCATGTTTCCGTTTCAACTCAAACAGTTCAGATTCAGAGTTGCGTGTTTGACAGACGTTCTCGTAAGCGTCAAAACAAACAAACTATGATGTCAAGTTTTGATGCCAAGCAGGAAATTAAGTGTATCTTCAATAGAAACGTCTTTTTCAAAATATTTTAAACGCCTGGTTCAAAAGGTTTTGACACACGAACAGTGCTATAAGAATTGAAACAGACAATGACGGATAAACCGAAGCTACAGCATAATTTTTTAAAACTTACTAGAAAAATACAGATGAGCTGGTTTTTCAGCATTTCGATTACTTCCATACAACCTTCCAAGCTGACCTGCCAGTTTATTGATTTCCTACAAAAGCAAACCAAGCGTTTATAACTGCACGTAAAACTTTCCACTTTAAGTGAACTCAACAACAGAGTTATTTGCCGAAACTAATCGAATGCCATCACCCAAATTCCCTTGTTTTTTTATAAAAACTAGCAAGTCTTTGCAACCCAACAAATGCGGTCAAACGCATCTGTGAGCGAAAAAGACACAAACCGTTTTTCACCAGACATGTTGATACGTCAGTAGTACATCAAAACAATCTGCATCATAATTGGAAAAAATGCACTGTACAAAAGCGTAGTGATCATCATGCAACACGGGACGGATCTGAACAAATTGGTCGACAGCAGTGTCTTCTCAAAGTTAACTACATTACATGAATTTACACGCGCAAATAGACGGTGAGACCACAAGCAATTTCAGCTTTTTATGAAGAACTGCATGTCCGTAGACTAATAGCGCAACTACCTTTTCGTTCATTGAACTTGCCCAGGACAAATCAACGCATACAGTCAAGCTGTTTCCGTCGTCATACATCACTGATTTTAAGCGATCTTGTATCATTTGTCTCTTCTCGATTTTGCGCTGAATTCTGTTGCTTTGAACGTCAGTCGCATTGTATATCTGCAAAAATGTTTCAAATAATATTGCATCTTTCACGTTTGTTGCAAATGACGCAATTCATAAAATCGATGTTGTTAACTTTTGCTGACGGATGACCATCTAACACACAGCGCAGCACATTTGTGTTATCGATCGCTGAAGTTGGAAATGTTATGGCTGTTAAGTGTATTTTGCGAAAGTAATGAAAGCAACACTTTATCAGCTCAAACAAGAAAGCAACAAAAAGCATATCCTAAAATTCCAAGTTAGTCAATGAATTGCAGCCCTACTTCCTTATCCCGCTGCTTCCTTCTTTCGTGTTCTCGCTTCCGCTTCGCCTTCTTGCTTTCGAGCTTCTTCTCGTATCTAATCATTCGTCGCTGTTGATTTTTCTAAACAATGAAGCAATTCGTGTGATTGAACAATAATATTAATAAAGCGATGCATCGAACTTCATTTCCGCGCTGACAAAACATGCCCTGTGCAATTGACGGTCATGGCGAATTCGCTGTTTTGCGCATACGGTCTTTCATCGCAGTAACAACGGCAAAAAGAGCATAATCATGAGCGCCATTATCGTTAAAAGCTAATTCATGTATTAAGCCTAATATATCGTTCACGGAAGACCAAGACTCAAATTTTCCAGAATCTAGACAAAGAAACCTTATCATTGATTTCAACGGGAAGGAAGCACAGCCAACTTGGCAGCAATGTCAGCGCAAGTGATTAACGTTGATACTTCAAAATCGGTTTTCACAAATCTTTTCAAGCAAAATTTTGTAACTCAAATGCTTTTCTTGCAGCTTGATGACGACAAAAAGTTTTTCAAGTATAGTCTAACCAAAAAAGTAAATAGCTTTTCAATGTGTGCCATCGTTTGGAACATCGTAAACCTTTTGACCCATCAAGTATCTCTAATATCTCTATAAAAAGTAAATGACACCTTTAATAGCACACATTTTAACCTGCAACAGTTGTTTTGTTTTATTTAGCTCAGTTTCTCATGGACCCCTTTTAGGGGCATCTCTCCGCTGATGACACCTGACAGGTCGCGACGGTAAATCCCCACAAAATTGCAATTTCAAACTGTACACTATTAATCGACCCCAGTGACGAGGTGATGGAGTGAAGATCCACAGAAATATCGCCTGACAGTTCCGTAGCAGACAGAGTATGATCACTTACGGAAACAGTTCTTGCCGGGGCGGCTTCAACAACAGGAAGAAGATCTTCGCTTGAGTCCTTTTGTCTCCTGTAAAAATCTTATTCTAGATTGCCAAACGCAATTGTCACTTGCAAACTAGAACACGGTTAGGCTTCATTGCCGTGGTTCAGAGGTAGATATGAGCACGGTAGTGTGTGGTGTGGTGAACTGACCAAACAATAGCAAATTTAACACAAGAACTGTTTAAGTGACCAAAAAGCGTAAATTTCGCATGCCAAAATACCAACTAAATGACATTTTGCAAATATCACCAATACCGTGTGAAATGAATTTCAACAAAAACAAATTTGAGAAATGCAAGGCTTAGTTTACAACAACGGAAAGAATTAAAGCGCTACAGAAACGAATGCAAAAGCCTTCGTGGATAAAGTAAAATTACATCCGCGTTTCATTGCTTTGCAATGCAAAGGTGGATATGCAAATTTTGTAAAGCTTTATTGTCAGGTGAGGGACGAAGGAAGGTCAAAACAAATAATCAACCTGTTGGGACGAATATACGGTTGGCATATCCAGTGAGGAAGTCTGTTGCCGTGATCCTCACGTGACCCGTCCGCTTCATCCTGCGTCGAGAAAAGACTGGTCATAAGTTGTTAGTCTTCTGATAGGAGATAAAACGCGTGTAGTGAGGGATTAGTGCCCAAGCAACAGGTACTAGGTACGTCACTGCAAGAATCAAATTGGCTCAAAATCTGCACATCAACATCAAACAAGGCTGTAATGCAAAACAATGAAATACTTTATTTTCTTGTCGACTTGATCTCAAAGCCTGCAGAGGCATTTCATATTCGAACCCACGCTTCATGATTTAAGTTCAGTTCATACATTTTGTGACGGGAGATTGACAAGGGCATGGTGAAGACTGGATGCTATGTCAGAGAATCATTAAGAAAAGCTAACTCTTATGTTGATGATTGTATTTACTCAAATTTGGGTCAAAACTGGAAAAGTTACCAGCACCTAGATTAGTTCACAGCAAATTTGGCCAATAAAATAGTTAAAATAAGTACATCCAAAGCCACCTCTAATAATCTCGCAACAGCACCAACTAATAGTAAATGATTTCAAGGTTACATGTGATCAGGCAGACATTTCTGGCTACACTTGCACGAGCCACATTGAAGTTTCTTAGTTTTCTACAGATTAAAGGAAGATTTGAGTTACGCAGAAAAGCACTGTATTTTTCTAAACCAAATGTCTAGCTCTACCTTCTCAAGATGATTTGCCTGTCAGGAACGTAGAGACCTATTTGCAGCCATATCGCGTAAGTGGGATATGCCTATGTCAGCTGATTTCTGCTGAGTATTATGTTGATGACATACTTGTTGGAAACTACATTTTCACCTTCCGACAAAAAAACTGCAATACTCCATTTAGGATAATGGAACAAACTTTTAAGCGGATACTTTTAAAATTGAATCGTTGCTGTCAACAAGCAACTATCTCATGAATAAAATGTTTTGAAGTAGAACACACTGCGTTTCCACTACAAAGATTCAAACATACTTTTTGGAAAAAATTCAAAATATATTATCTGGTTCGTCGCAGGCCCGAGATAACGATTCTCAACTACAAAAAATGTGCATGTCTCGATAGCAGCACTTTAGTTGGTTTTGCCACAAACATCGATATTGAGAAAATAAATGAAATGACCGTGTCAACGCATTAACACAACAGTGACTTGTATGCATGTCAACTTACATCAACAGGAAATCAAAAAAACATGTTCCAGAAATAGTAGTAGTATAGCTGTTCCGCTTCAATCTCATAAATGAAAAAAAGCGTCCTACCTTTACGACACCATCCGCTGAATACAACCAATACTCAAAACAGTGTCGTTTTCGAAAATGGTTGCGAATGATTTTATGCACATTTGGCAAGAAACAGTGACCGAACACACCAATACAGCATGTCGCGAATTCTCCTTCAAGAGTCAATGAAGGTATGCATAGAAAAATTATCAACGCTGTTGTGTTCATAGCACTTCACGTCATATCAACGCTTTGACAGTATGTTTGCATCTTTTCAAATAATGCGTTCAAATTACCTGAAGACAGCGTTCTTTCAATTCCTCGTTGCACTCCACAAGGTCCTCAACAGTAACAGCTTTCCCAAACTTTTCCCTCATGTCTTTGTGTACCTTCAAGTCAAGTCAAAGTAAAGAATATCTAACGCAAGCAACTACCGACCGCGCCAAAATCACAAAACGCTTCCACCGTGATAAAGGTACACAACAAATTGGACAATCTGGCAGATAGCGGACACTATACTGCATGCGCAACTCGAAATATTATTTTACAGCTGCTTTTAAGCAATCGTAGCGCACGACACCTGAAGAATTTATGCCAATCATAGCTAAGCCATTAAAAATGAAAGCCATACCTACCGTCAGTGCATGTGCCCATAATCGAAACAGGTGAGCCCTAACGCATGAAACAGAGCAGGGGAATCGTCGTACAAAGCTAAAGTACTCCTCAACCGCTTCGTGCACTCTCGGTTGATTTCCTTTCAAAACAAATTAAGAGGGTAGGTGATCACGTTCCATGTAAGAAATGCTATGAGCTCTTAGATAATCCTTTGAAGAGCAAGCGTCACATCAATCGAAAAGCTCACTGATATCTAAGTTTGATGCATATCTTTTACGACAACCGTAAAGATTGAATCCTTGAAAAGCAAGAAAAGTGTTTGCTATGACTATCTTCAACCACAGTGTTTCAAAAACGACATCTCAGGCTTCAATCTGCGCCTTTACAGCTAACCAAAAGACTTTTACAACCTTCCGGGTTGCGAAGAGAAATTTCCTCAAAGTTTATTCGTCCGATCTCGCGCGTGAAAACTCGCGATTTTTTTCTTTTCCTCTTTTGGTTTCACTGCAGGAAGAAGTAATGGCCGCGCACGAATTTAACTCGATGACGTCTTTCCTTTTTTTGTTTTTATGTATCATAACCATCGACCAGTTTCAATATTGCTGCGGTAGAGTACCGAAAGCAACGTTTCTTTCGCTATCAGTTATCATCGGGCCAACCAAGCAGTCAGTATCAGAAGATACTTCGCCCAGAAAAAACGTACTGATGTACACAAGTCTCTGTAACGGCGACCCAGTCGAATCAAATCGTAAGGTGTTCTAAGTACAGATCAAAGCACAATAAATCTACAGTACATCAAGAGCTTGTTTTATTCCCAGAAAAACTAATTTATGATTTGAATCGACTGCGTCGCCCTTGTGGAGACTTGTTACTGAAAAGTAGACATGTGCAAATCCGAATTATCGCAAAGTTGTGAAAGCAGAACGCGGCAGCCAATTCCTCGAAAGCTCGTAGCAAGCCTACAGCCTTCAATTCTGTATATAAATCATGGTCCTAGCTTGCTGATGTCGACGGTAACATCTAGCAGCGATGTCTGATGATATTTTTAAACCAAACAGCTTACATTTATGGTTCATTGAAGGATTTCCTAGACCGAGTCCAAACAAAACTGCGACTATAGCTTGTGATTCCTGTGTTCACCAAGCAAAACGTAAAGGCAGCTACATACAAAAAATTAATATAAATTTTGAACCACCTTTGCCAACAAGCTTCCCATCGTGTGGGAAAGTGAAACACATAGTATGTAGCCAACGCAATGCATGTCTCGGTATCAAATACAGGCATACCTTCGAAAAGCATCGGATTGCTGAGGTGACCTTCCGCAGACATTACTGCATCTGCACCTGTTTCCTTCAAACATCGATCAATATCCTCAGGATATTGAATGTTTCCATTGGCAAACACAGGAATTTTCACGTTCTGCCTAGACAATCGTATAGCTTCAGCTTCAAACCAATTCGTTTTCACATCAAAACAGTGACGTTTGTATAGTATCAACAGTACAATGAATCTACATCAAGAACTACCAACGGTATCGACAAGTTGTAGGAAACATTTTTTCACTTCACTGCTTTGATGTGAAGCCAACTAGCTTTGCCCGTCATTGGACCTTTCTGATCAATGGTACGTCCATGTACAGTGATGAAATGGCAGCCAGCACGTTCCAACATTTTTGCATACTGCACGGTTTTGGTTATCTACAAAAAAGTGCTGGTGATACCGCCTGCTTTGAGGTCAGGAGAAAAAACACTTGAACCACAGGTAATTCTATTAGCATTCACATTCCAGAACGTGGATAAATTAGAATTTCCAGAAAGAGCAAGCTGCACTGGAAGCATAAGACTAAAATTAGTGGAGAATTCACAAAGAAGCAATAACAGCTTCATATGTTGCAACCTCTCCGTTGGTGTTGCATTGAATGTGCGATTCACCACGAATGGGATGTGCGCGAACAAGCAATTATAGAGTGATCTCGTCAGGTGATCCCTATTGGTGCTTGCTGCTACAGTGTGAAGTTCTGCGCACTTGCCTCTTGAGCTTTCCGATCACAACACAAACAACAAGAGCTATCTCACAAAATATGCCAGCAAGAATGGGCTTTCTTAATTCATGTTCCACAAATCGCATCCAATATTTTGCTTACATCTTTATCATGTAATATCCCAACAACATATTTTGCTTATCCAACCAACAAAAATATTTGCTTATCCAACCAACAAAAATAAGTATGAAGTGAAGGTGAGGAAATTTTTGTTAAGGGCAAAGATTACTGTTGGAAAATCAATCCATATATTATAAGCTATCAGTTTTGCAGTTAGGCACTTGCAAACCTTATGCATAACATTTTTTCAATCAGGCAAAAATCAAATACTGTTTAAGAGATTACATTCATCAAAGTCTTCGATTAACATTAAATTAATGGTACTTCAAAAATTCCTTATTCTGAAGCTCTTGACATTGTTAACAGCCTGACTTGGAAATAACAAAGATTTATGATTCAAGACAAATACTACCAACTGCTAAAAACAGTCAACCAGTGGCATACGCAGAAAATTTTCATGGGGGGACATTTCATTCATTGGCGTATGGTATCATTTGTATTTGGTGTGAGTTTTGTGTGATGTCATATTCATATTTTCCAAACCAACATTTTGGTGAAGTTAGCGCTGATCAACCATAGCAGACGAAATAAAGACAATTGGTTTGGATAAAGTAAACTATTGCAGAACACAATCTTAAACATGCATAGCAGACAAAAGGTCTGCAAAAAGTGGTGAGATGGTTTCTGGATGCAGATGATAATCCAGATTCTCACCAAAACCTAATTATTACTTTTTGGCCTATTTACAATGTTCCTTGAAATTTGCATGCAAATGTTTTCCGTGGTATTTGCGTTATATCGACAAATTAACAACCAAAAACGATGCAAAAATTAATTAATCACCTTTGTGCAGGTAATAAACATAATAAAGTTTTTGTAAAATATCAAGCTCAAGGGGGGTGTTTAGCCTCAACTCCCCCTTGCGTATGCCCTTGCGGTCAACTCAGCTGGCATAAAATTAAAATCTGCTACCTCTGAAAATATTCTTATTTTTGCTGAAACACCGATTGAGACTTGTTTGCAACAAGCTGATAGCATTTCATGCAGAAGATTCCAGTCATTTTGTAGAAAAGCTCCAAAATTTCCTTAAAGCAGAGAAGTTGCAATGAAGTTAGCAAATAAGCATATCACAACAATGTAGATCAGAATTACAAACAGCGAAAGAATTGCGAACTGCAACAAAAAGTACCAGCTTATATCGAAATGAATTTAAAAATCACAAACAGCAAACTTCAGTAAAGAAAAACTAGGTGTTATCTACAGTGCAATGCAGCAAAATTATGGGTAACTTGTAAATCAAATTTGTAAGCGAGTATCTTTTGTAGCTAACCGCATCAAATACCAAAATCATATGGCAACATATTCATGCAACGCATAAACAATCATGTATGTACATTATAAAACGATATCGCAACATGCAACAAAACTAGAACTCACAAATTTACCACAGTTTCTTCCTACTTAAGCATTTCACTTTTAGCCGCAATGTTTCACCCAAAATAACATCTTTCACACTCAAAAAATACTGTAAAAATTTTTATGCTAACATGCAGTCATCAAGGAAAGGGTAACCAAAACAACATAAGTTTGTTATAATGCAAATAAGGCTTGAGAGTCATTTAGAAAATCGATAAGTCATCAAAAATATCATACTTTTAGAGCAAACCAGCATTTCAGCAAGGTGCCCAGCAGCCTTTCCATGATAATCAAAAATTGTAATGAAACTCGCTTAAATAATTACAAAACAACATTGAAAAATAAAAACGCATATCTCAGTTACTTCAATACTTCCACATTTTTCACTCAGCTGTTTTTGTAATTTGCAACTCAACTGAATTATGCAAATACATATTCACAGCTTTATAAAATGGATTATTATGAGCAAAATTGGAACCACCAGGATATTAAAACCCATAACAACTTATGAACACAGCTACCTCTTCGTGCAATATGTTGAGGACACCCAAGGTTTAGATCAACAGCATCACAAAAGCTTTGTACAACAACAGCAGCCTTAACAAATTTTTCCACTGTGTTGGCACAAAACTGAACAACCAATGGCCTGTCATCACTACATGAAAGATCATCAAGTACCTGCAAGCAAAATAAAGCCAACACATTTTAGATATATATATTTTCACAAGAACATACACATCAAGTATATACAGGGTGTTTCACAATTGTTGAAACAAAGCGGCAGCTTCTAAAACCTTTATCGATGACCTTATTCATTTTTATCTTTCCAGATTGTCATAGGGAAATA
>JGI24022J15233_10006488_pt1 | contig 12686 bp, 7 predicted proteins | sample Ectturendosymbi2_FD_15233 | JGI IMG/M metagenome (IMG submission 15233)
GGTGTTTTNTTTTTTTTTTTAGCTGGTACAGACATCCACTACATCCAGATTCACTATCATTTCTTAACTTTTTTTTTTTGAGTTTGGCAAGTTGCCCCCATACGGTGGCCATTGGCTCCCCTTCGGTTAAGTTTCGCCACCCCTGGCTCAAACTTCTAGTTACGCCACAGGGCATTGTGTTCAGTCCAGAGGTTCTTAAAGATTTTCAGGCGCGCCCCCTTTGGCGTTAGTCATTGGTACTTGCGCCTCACGTAACCTCAAGATCAAACACAATAAACAAAACAACAATTCTTCTGTGATTATCCTGCTTTCCAACAATATGGGGTTGTCACACCCGCGACCCCATTGCGAACCTTCCACGCCCCCAATGGAACTAACCAGAAATTAGCTACTTATCGGACACATGACCGTCGAAAAACGTTTGTGAAGCCGGAGTGGACCGCAGCAGTTTCAACAATTTATAAATCTTTGGGAGCTAGAGCAGTTATCTGCGTAAAAGTCAGTTTATCACAGTCACTGACTTAAACTCGTCACAAGCACGTTCTGACTGACATCCTCTTGCCTGAAACGCAGAAGCGCGGACTGGCTAAGTCTTTCTTATAGCGTGAGGAAGAGGTCTTGTAGATACTGGAAGCGAGCGTTCTTGTTCTGTCACAACGTCTGACCGTTGTTGTCACGTAACAATGCTTGGTGTTGCGCAAGACGTCCGAATTATTGCATCAGAATAGTTTAAGGGCGTTGCATCGATACAACTGTGCAGTTAATCGTTGTATGGGGAGAAAAATAGAGGTTGAAAATACTGCAAGTCACACATTGTGATTTTTGCCAAGCAGATTTTGCGCCCCCATCAAAGTGGCGCCCGTGGCACGCGCCATGCCTGCCATATCCAAGATACGCCACTGGTCCCAGTATCAGTGCTCTTTCAACGATTTCTGAATATCTGTTGTGGTTATGTTGCCGAGCATGAATTTTTTTGTAACTGCATAACGAGACGGTCGGTGTAGTTTTTCACTCTGAAATGTTGAACAGTTTTTTCTCAAGGAAGCAACATCAGTTGTTTCACTGCGTGGCGCAGGTCAAATATCTCGGGTGTGTCACTTCATGCATCACTGAAGGATGACAGTGAAGCGCGGAAAAAAGTGAAATTGCACAAAGCTCAGAAGCATTTTTGTTCAGTGCTCTATTTGAACACCGTGTCTATTGTTTGGCCGATCATGCCTTGCAAATACGCACACGCATTCGTGTTGCCTAAAACAACGTTTGTAGAAATTTGTGTTACATACCGAGGAACGTAAGTGCTCATCCACGTCACGTTACTTTCTGCCATTGTACATGTTATGCCTTGATTAGATACAGTTTGTATGCTTGAAACGATACGCATCTTTATCCATGTTTATCACGTCAGTTGCCCGATGCTTTTTAAAATCGCTAATTTTATGTCGTTATGCAACGTTTCTGCATAGTGATGATTTTCTGCATAGTGATGATCGATTGCAGTAGTTACCGGTTGCTTTGATTCAATGTTTGTTCTCTTCTATATCGACTACTCGTATCAATCAACCAACTCCTACCCTGTGATGCGTTGTCTATAAGTAACAAGATATGGACCATGTGTCTGAGACAAAAGTGTAAATTAATTGCGAGGTATTCTACATCGCGTTTAATTAAAGAAAGGCAGCACCTTGCTGTTGTATCGAACTGACTTACCGTCATTTGAACAGAGACAACCGTGTTCGCAATAGCGCTGGTGTTTTCGTTGGAGATAGGAATGGATTCAGCCAATCCTTTCTTGATAGTGTTCTCAATCTGAAAATGCAGTGAAAAATTTTACCACACCAAAACGTTTACCACAGTTCTTGCTTCCACTCTGAATATCAATTCCCAGTAAGGAAATAAATATTTTTTTTGTCTCCAATAAATAGAAACACAATTGGCAAGACCAAGATGGTACCTGTACCCTGGTTTGGAAAAAAATCTTGTTTTGTTTTGCAACGGAGTCCTGATGATTAATATTCCTGCTTCAGCTTCACAGAATACATGATGGAGAATTTAATCGAAAGTAAAACCCTACAAAGCGTTCGATCGAACTTTCAGGAAGTCCAACGAGGTCTATGCACTTGCTGCCAATAGTGTATTTAGAAACGGGCAAGTGGAGTCACGCTGAAGAATTTTAGAGAATTACTTCAGAGTATTTTATGTGGGCTTGAAGCGCTACTAAGAAATCTTTAACTTTCAATTATTCTGGTGTCTAAACCAGAAGTTAAATGAGGAAAATCAAAGGTGAAGTATGAACTGCAAAAGCGTAAATAAATTGCATGATGAATCACAATTGAATTTGGTTTACAATATATGTTGCATTTAAGAAATTGCGCACAAGTATAAAAGTTCATGAAACCTTTTGAACTTTTGGAGAGCCATAAATGCTACAAACTGTACGTTTAATGAATTTGGGTATTTTTAGACAGGCTGCTTTACAAAATGTTTACCAAGTTGGTGGAAAATTAAATAGAATGGTTATATTTTATATTTGAAGAGAAATGTTTATTAGGAAGCTGTATGTTACAGATGGATGCCGAGCTCAAATGTATGAAAAGTTTTCTTTGATCTTTGTTGCTTTCAACTACGTTGACGTCATGTCTTTTCCTCAGCACTGGGAGATTTAAGTGCAATTGTGGAAAGATGTCGCAGCAATACATCATGCAATAATTTGAAAATTACCCTGCACCCCTTTGATGATTTAAGTAGAGCTGCTGAATTGCAATTTCTTAATAAAAGTTCTCAGGAAATCTGCCACAAATTTAAAGCTGTGATGACGCTCGATCGAAAAAGAACTACAAGTAAAATGAAAACCTTTTCGCCGATTTCAAACTCGAAATTGAAATATCGTCACTTGTCAAAACGACGCTTGATGCATCAACCCATGCTATGATCGCCTCGAGGCAGACATTGCAGCAAATAAGCACAGGACTGTTGACAGACCGAGGATCCACAGGACTGTTTACAGACCGAGCGGTTTCACTGCGGTTTGTTTACCTTCAGAACGAGTTTCTTTTGTTCCGGAGCAAAGTGGTTAAGACGAAATGTTTGCAAAAGGCGGCATAGTACGTCTCGTTTACTGTACAACAAACTGCAGAGCCCTTAAGCGGATTTAGGTTTTGCGTTAACCCACTGAAATCTTAAAACATTTCCTACGTTAAAAAGAAAATGCTTTTTAAATCTTAAGAGAAAATTTAGCACTTAAGATGAAACGTTCTTCTTGTCAGATCGTCTGAAACTTTGTTCCAAATGACGAAATGAACTCTAAATAATAGTTTGATTAAATGTATCCAGCATTTTGTTGACTGTTCACCTTCCATTATCTGTTGCCAAGCGAGTGTCCTAAATTGACACAAACAATCTATTTTCTTTGGTATACTTCAGCATTATTTCACCACGTGCGTAATACAGCGCGCCAGCAATTGTGACGCAACGCAATACTGACGTAATACTTACAGAACTTTGGGAAACAAGAGCCCATATTCCGATCGAAAGTTGAATGATGAATATAATGAGCAGGAAAGCGAAATACTAAAAAAAAAATCAAAGGTTTCAAAATAAAAGGTTAAGGCTATGATTATAAAACAATCATAAGATTTTAAAGTAGACATCAACGCATTCAAACATTTTGATTGGCATAAGGAAACGTGTGAATATAATGCAAATGAATAGTAGGCGTTGCTTCTGGTAAACCACACTTTAAAATGTAATATTCTTACATAAAACAAATTTTTCCCATGCTCATTATTATGCAAAATTTTGGTGCAAACAATCACAGTCAACGTGTTACAGACGCCATTATATTAAAAATAACTGTAAACAACCGAAATGAGAGTTTCAAAAATATTCACGTTAATAAAACTGAAATCTTATGAAAAGTTCTTCCCACTTTTAAAATGAGTGAAATATATGGAGGTAAAAGTCACTCACAGTCCCGAGCATGCATTTGTTTTCTTTGATAGCTCCGCAACATCCAAAGAAACCAATCACGAACATGACTGCTCCAACAGCGATCAGAACATAACAACCTGTATCAACACAAACGCATTTGTATTTTAATTTAACATTTCTGTGACAGGAAAACAAATCGTGTCAAAATATACTTTAACGTCACAAAATATATTTCAAATACAGACGTGTTTCAAAATACAAACAAATCAGGCCACATTTTAAAAGATGTTTTACTTGCCTGCATAATAAAACTCTATGTTTGCCACAGTAACAACAGCTTGGACATTGTTGGCCACTCTCAGGTAAATCCCCACGCCAAGGAGTGCTGCCCCAGCAATCTGTTGCATTCAAATAAAGCGTTTTTTACTCTCCAAACTTAAACAGCCGATCAGCACTGGTCAAGGGGAAAATGCCAAAATAATATATTCCTAAAATGGAATGGGCAGCGAAAGACAAGATTATGAATTAACAACTAAAAATAAACACGAGACAGTGAAATATATAAAATAATTCCCGGTGCTCAGTGGAATTGAAAACATTAAGTTCAAACATACCAAGTACGTCATAAAACATTTTTAGATGCACAAACCAATAGGAATGTCTACTTGACTCACCCAAAACAAGATGTTGAACAGGAAGAGGAGATATTTGATAATATCCGTGCAGCATCCCATGGTTCACGCAGCAAATGTTTATCGTTTAAATCAGAACTAAAACACGTGCTGAAGCAAATTGTTGCGAATCTGGTGAATTGCGCAAAGAAGAGTGAATTAGATGAATACAAACTGTCGCTGCACCTATTTGTAAAAACGATAATAGGGCAGAAGTGATGCTGGAAACTGTAGACCTGTTTCTCTTGCAACTATCATCTCTAAGTTGTTTGAACATTACATTTTGTCCTGTATCTCACCACTTTTGGCCACAAAAGACAACCAGTTTGGCTTCAAGCCAAAGCATGGCACAGACGTGATTATCGTTTTATTTAAACAGACTGTGTCTTATTATGTAAGCAAAGACACCCAGCGTTTTCAGCTTTTTAGATGCGTCTAAAGCATTTGACAGAACTAACCCAACTTGTTTGCTAAATTAATTAAGCGCACTGTACCGATGTGTGTAGTAAGACTGTTGTTGAGCTGGTACAGGCAACAGACCATGCAAGTTAAATGGAGTACCAACTATTTATCCCCCTTTACTGTAACCAATGGGGAAAGGCAAAGGATAGTTCTGAGCCCATACTTATTTGCTGTTTACCTGAATGAACTCTCCAGGCTCAGTCAGGGTGGGATGCACTGTGGGAAATATGGTTGTGAATCATCTAATGTTTGCTGATGATATATGTGTGTTCAGCCCAGTATTAGTGGGCTGCAATGTCTTCTGAATATTTGTGGTGACTATGCTGCTGAACACGAAATCACTTTTAATTGCGACATAACAATTGGTGTTCTTTTTTGCCCAAAAAAGTATAAACAACCTGCTCCATCAAACATTTTTCTACATGGTGTACGTGTACAATTTTTTGACCAAGTGAAATACCTTGGTGTGTGGATAAATTCATCATTGAAGGATGATGACGATATTCAGAGACAAGTGAAATCACTCTACTGTGCAGCAAACGAACTCAGAGGCACTTTTGATCAGTACTCCCTGCAGTAAAAAAACACTATAACGTGCCTATTGCATGCCAATGTATGCTTGCCAATTGTGAAGCAAGTACACACAGACCAGTATGAAGCTCTCACGTGCTGCGTATGCCAGCCAATGCCAACCGAATTATGCCTCACATACCCAGAAATGTAAGTGTTCGGTCACACCAGATTCGCCATTGTGTCAGGACCTTTGATGCCCTGCTGAGCAAGAAGTTGTATACATTTTTTATACGATGCCCATCTTCATTTACTTCAGTGGTTCTCATCGTTTCTGCACGTTGACCCCCAATTAAAATATGCAATTTTCTGTAAACCCCGTGGCCTAGCCCAACAGTTACTAATACAAAGAATGTATGTGTCAAATTAAAATTTAGTCCTTTTTAATTGACATGCATGATAAAATAATACACAATCCGTAACAAACAGAACAGTTTTCATAATGTCATCACAATGGATGATTTAATGAAAAGCTATTCGAATCGAATGTACTTTTAAACTACTGTAGCTTGAGATTTGATCAGCCCTCTTAATTTTGTTTGATTTGTTGAAAACCGCCATTTGCATTCCTTGCCCGATTGACCATAATTTTGAATTAGAGGCTTCATTGCTCCAATACACCCCAGCCGTTATTCATTAAACCCCAGGTCATTCAGTGCCCCCATTCGACCCGGTGTCTATTTATCGACCCCTTGGATGGTCCAATGGACCCCTGGGGGTCGATATCGACCACTTTGAGAACCACTGATCTAACGTTTTTATCCGATAGATTAAAATGTCTGATGGTTTTTACAAATCTTCATTTTTTCTCAATTATTCAAAGCTCCTGTATGATGGAGACCGACTGCAGTAGTTGTTGATGAATTGTTTCGGTGTTTGCGTCTCATCAGTTGTTGCTTTTGTGTCGCAAAAAATTATGTGTGCAATGTATACAAACCAAGTATACAAAACGTAAGAAATGCTGTTAGTGTTTTGCTTCTCTCCATGCTGGTCACGCGCAAAACCGATTCTATAATGCGTGCTATTGTATGGCAAACCATTTTTGTGCTCTTATGTCAATGATTGCATCTGTGATATTGACCACGAGTCAGCAATAAAAAACTATTATTATTATTATTATTATTATTATTATTATTATTACTATATCCATTCACGTCACCAGCATATCTGATGGAAGGTGGACAGGAACTGAGGCTCTTTCGTTTTAATGTATTGTGTATGACTGTCACAATTTTAACACAAAAACGAAATAAAACATATATCAATGAGCAAGTATTAGCAATACGTTTGAATAATGATAAACAGTTGCTGCAATTTCTTTTTCCAAATACTTATAGTACTTTAATCACTTGTGTTAACATTTCTTCATAATTGCATAACTTTATGATTGTTATAACTTACACGTTTTGCACTAAGCTGAACATGCACGTCGATTAAAACGTGTGCATTACTTGTTGCATCTATACACGCACATCAATTTTGCACCTAAACAGAGGTTTCGTGCCCAGTCTCGCAAATTTCTTTGCAATATCGGTACGAAGGGGAAAATGAAAACTTTTTTGGTGTATTTACTTTCGACCGCTGTTTACCTCTCATTCTCACCTGACGATGTATGTCACTTTAAGTCAACTTGAGATAGAGATTTTTCATTCGCAAGTTGTTTGAAATATTGTAAGTTGTTTCGATCTTGACGGCAAAATGCACCACGACCTTCTTAAACAGATGATTTGATGCGTAAAAGTAAATGCAACTGCTGTTGTCAATCATGTCTTCCTCCCCTTCAAGGGTTGATATCTGAAAACTTGGAGGTTTGCCTGACAAATTATTGTTTGTAAATATCCTTAAAAAACTTACATATCGACGTTTCAATTAATGTTGAAAAGCACATTAACGAAGAAGATAACAGATATGTGAGCGCATTGGCGCAACTCAGCCATTTTCCACAATCCTCCTCATGCCTGCTTTCATGCGGCTTTAACTCATCGCAAAGACACATCTTCATTCTTCCCGAAGTAATTACAATAGACCAGGATGTAACTACGTTCAGAACTTAGTAATGCAGAAATTTCGCTGAAAACCTGATACTTGATTCTTAGTCTTTTTGATTTATGCTGTCAACAATGTGAAAAAAGCGGTGTTTTGCACTTGCTGACTATACAAGCACTCTTCCACACAAAAAAATAGATCAACAATTGCCCCTTTTCACAAGCATGGACTTTGCTGATGCCTTCCACGCATTCAATACCTCAACGCAGCAATTCCAGAGAGACCGGCAGTGATTTCTACTCCTCCTATCCGTTTACTTCATTTAAAGTATTGACGCACTACAAGTGACGTATGTTCCACTACCACAGGTTCCGAACTACAGTAATTAAACACACACCACTGCATATGATAGGAAAAAAACAAGAACCAATCCTGCTCTTTCGCTGGTGGCAATTGTTTCGTCACACTTGATTTCATGACAACAGATCGGTAGAAGTAATTTTTTACAACCAACATTTTGTTGGCCTTGGACGAATTGAACAATTTGTTAAACTTGTTCCACGAACAGTTTTTCGTTGCAAAAACGGGAGTTACGTATAATCACAATCATTTCCAACAACTTTCAGGGTAATCGCTCGCGATACCGAAAAATTAAGCTGAGAATATGTGAAGCACGTTCAAAACTGTACTTCAAAACCGCGATATGCCACATCTATCAATGCTACTAACCCAAGAGATTTTCGGACTCCTGGAATAACGTATACACTGCAGCATCAGCATTAATGGTCTCCCGGTTGGAAAGTACCTGCTTTAAACTGTTTACTGCTGACGTACTTCAAGCGATGAAATAATCGGCTTTTCACAAAGCAAACCAGGTTCAGAATTTGTAACCAGTATTGTGCAAGTTTGCCTGCTTAGTGAGTTACGCTTTCTGAACTAGTGATCAAAAGTTCCTGACAATTCAGTCTGATTGATTGTGTCCATAAACTCTACGTTTTAAGTGGAAACAACGATTCTTCAAACAAAACCAAAAAGACTTCATAGTATGAAGCTTGTCCATATGAGCATGCTTAAACCAGCTTTGGGAAAATAGAAATCTAATCATTCTTTGACACAACCCCGAACATTTTCCTCCTCTGACACATCAACTCTCTGCACAATGCATTTCTAACTGGATTTCATTGAGGAATGTCTATTGTCACAGATGGTTTCAGCAAACATCACATTCTGCAATCCTGATGCCTTCAAACGTTGTGAAGTCTAAATATCAACCTTTCATGAGTCACGTGATTAATGATTAACTACTTCTCGAACCAGCCACCTTCAGTCAAGCAAAGAGTGAAATCGATTATAAAATAAACAACGCGTATAAGTGCAAAAGACATGAAGTCTTATGAGCTTGTTTTATATTTGCCCAATGAGTAGATTTCTCTTTACTAACATTCACAATTGACAAAAATTAATGTTCCATGCGCGCCATGTTTGCAGTTGATTGACTAATGCATGAACAGACGGAAGCGAAAAAACTCGTATAGAGTCGTAAGTTCGCGTTCTCCTTGAGTTGCATTTTAGTATAAGAATGGTTTAGCATTGAAGACCATCCCAATCCAAGACGGACACTTTGTTGTTCGGCAAATAACCTAAACACCGGAAATATTATATTGCAGCAATTAGACGTGTTCTTCACATATTGGTGCTAAAATCACGCCTGAGTTGCATTTGATCTGATAATGAAGTATCAGATATTGTACATCATGACGTTGAATCACACACGTAGCTCTCTACGATGTAGTTTTTAGAAGAGGCGCGTGAGAACAAGGCTTACTATTTACTGAACCTCCGAAATTTGTTTTGTGATTAGAGCTCTTTCTTTGCCATTGAGATATTTTCACTAGGTCGGCTGGTTCTTGACTTGTTGTCGTTGTTGTTGACATGCATGAGGACCTACTTACCCAACTATTCTTATCTTGCACCCAACTTAACCGTTGCAACAAATATTAAAAGCTTCACCAAGCCTTTCCTCTAGAATAAAAGCAACAACAAGCAGCACAAATGTATATCAGATAGCATTAAACGCTGTCTACAACTATTACTTTTCTGTAAAATTGTTTTTAAATGGCTTAATGTCAGTTTGTCAATTTATTGCCTCTACATTAAATATCAAGCCTCATACGCTCCAGCAGTGCATTAACTGTGTGGTCTACTCTCAACAAGCAAATAAATACATCATGAAAATAAATTCTTGCTTGTAGCGAACCGAAAGAACATTTGATCAATTACTGTTTGTCAAAGTCATTGCTGTCTGCACCTGAACAACATCAAAGACAATTATTGCTGATCATTGTACAAACACGTGCAAATTTACGTGTGCAACACTTTAGAAGAATTTTTCGAAATAATACGTTTGCTTGGTTTGCTTTGTCGTTCGCAACAAACCAAACCTGCTGCACGTTTTTCATTCCAACTCACCAGCACGTTTTGGAAACAGGATGTGAAAGCACACTGACCTTCTCTGTTGCCAAGCGCTACTTGCTCACACAGCTTATAACCACTTTGTATGATTGCTTACAAAAGGAATCTGAGAATTAACGACAAGAAAGCTCCCAGCACAGTTAACCCGTTTCATTTCTTCAGCTTCGCTTCGCACAGTTGTTGCCACAATACGTTGTAAAGTCACCGCCTCTCATGCGACAAACGCAGATTGGATGACACAATTGTTTAGACTGCCGCAAGCGAATCGGTTCTGGCAGTTAGGGGTCATCTCTTTCGAAAGTAACTGGAGCGTCGAGCGCGTAAAAACATTTGTCCTAATTTCGACAGCGCTGCAAATAATCGCACCGCAATGTTTAAGTCAGCTATGTCCAACCCAAATGGCTTACTGAGCCAAAAATTATGTCCCTACCTTAACCAGTGCCTCACATTGAATGACATAAGGGCCGCACAGTGAACTTTGATCTTAGCAAACTAAAGTAGAACCACGAACTCCGTGAATTACTAGAATTTGTGTAAATCGTAATAAAATACGAACAACGTGCACATATAATTCAAATAGTTTCTACATGTGTGCAAAATGCTCAGCATTCTGCTTCGGCCCAAAAACCTTAAGGCTTTTTCACTTTTAAATTTGGAATGTTGCAAGTGCGCGAGAAAGATTTCACTGCGCAAATGGTCTGCTGGTGGTACTGCGCATTTGCGCATTTTAGAGGGAACATTGAGCAGCATCTTCGCCGGATTGCGCAATCCATTTATTGACAGGTTTGTTTTTAATGCATTAACTTTAAACTAAGACCTACACTGCTCAAGGCTCGTTCTGGCAACTTTCTCTGAACTGCTCATTACCATTAGTACAGAAATAAACGGATTCGGTAAAACCTGGCAATGCTAAGATTAAATCTTTCCACTGGTGTAACGAATAATCCAGTATGGCGTGTGAAAATGATCTTTGTATGAGTGAAAATTAAGTGGTTTGTACAGTTCAAGTTGCACCAACTGTTGTGGTTAAAATTAACCCCAACATACCTTTCTGAGAGAGACAATGATGTATGGCGAAAAAAGTACTCCTCTGTCACTTCGGAAAGAACTGAAGAAAATAACTGTCCGGATCGTTTGCAATACAAAAAGAATGTTGCAGAAAACTCTACGCATGAATAGAATACTAACCTTTTCCATTACTAACTGTCATTGTCATGTGTTACGGAGTAGAAGCCACAATAAATTAGGAACCATAGTTAGGGATTAAAAGGTTCCTCATGAAGTAAGGCGAGAAAAACAGTGACAATGGTACAGGGGTACCACAACGAAGCAATGCAAAAGCAATAACGAAGACTCAACCAAGGGAAAAGCAACATGACGAATATTGAGGCTTCGTGACAACAAATGAAAAGGGAGACTTAACAAAGAAAAGAATGATTGACAAGTTCTCCGACAAGAATGGGAAACCTCTTAAATGTTGTTCCCATGACATACAGGAAAAGCGTGCACCTGTTGAATAGACACTTGCAGTAAACGCTGTCGTGTTCACCATATAAAGTATATATGGGAAATTCTCCCATGTGTTGTGTGCATGCATTGGAACATTTCTCACAAGTCATCCCCGAAGTATACCCTATATAGACAATGTATGATATCGTTATGACAACGAGTATCAGGTCACAAATTCCAATCAAAATGATAACTAAAAGTTTCTCTAGAAGGAGCCGAAGGAAAAGTCAGGGCATAAATTCCAATCAAAGAGAGAATTAAAAGTTTCCCAAAGAGGAGATTCAGATCAAAAGTTCCAATCAAAGATAAAGTAAAATCATGTGATTAGGTCAAAAGTTCCCTTCAAAAACAAAGTAAGATCACGAGACTACTGCAAAAGTTCCAATCAAAAACAAACCAAGAAATGAACGTTTCGACCAGGTTCGAAATTTTTACCTAGGCAAACGGAGCTGTTGCTGAGAGACCATGATTCTGGAAGGGAAGGTTTGGCGAACTTGTGGGGCCTGGTGAATTCGTGAGCCAGGATACGCTTGTAGCCAATCTAGAAAATGGTTCAATTCAGATCCTGGCGGGTAGTCGTGTGGCAGGACAAACGAACCGAACATAGTTTAATTTGCTACCGGCTTTTGCCGAGGCCTCTGCTTATGCATGCTTACCAAGCAGCTGACCTTCCAGGCACGAAAGTTTCAGTACGATCTGTCAAGGTTGAAATTTAGTTAAGGTTGTATGCTGATATTATAGTTAGACTCTGTCAGAGAGCTCCGTAACTTTGTGTAGTAATGAAGTTCTGGCAAAATTTTACTTAACTTTGGACTTTAACAAATTTCTGTCATGTCAGATTCAAATAGGGAATAGAGTCCTGTCAAACTTTTCTATGATTTTGGACTTTAACAACATTTAGGGCATTTTAAAGTCAAAAAGGAAACGAAGTTCTGGCCAAATTTTTCGTGATTTTGTACTAAGAGAAATCCCAGACCATGGGGGGTCGTTAAACATAGGATCATGTTCATGCGTTCATCTTCATCTATTTTTTGGTCGTATGTTCGTACCTTGATGGTCAATAAACATGTATCCCCTCATAAACGGGTA
>JGI24022J15233_10006490_pt1 | contig 12686 bp, 8 predicted proteins | sample Ectturendosymbi2_FD_15233 | JGI IMG/M metagenome (IMG submission 15233)
ACCTATCCACCTATCCACCTATCCACCTATCCACCTATCCACCTATCCACCTATCCACCTATCCACCTATCCACCTATCCACCTATCCATCTATCCATCTATCTATCCATCCATCCATCCATACATCCATCTATCCATCTATCTATCATCTATCTCTTTACAATTTGACCATTAATCCCGCAACCTATTCATCGGACTGCGACAGAACGTCTAGCGGTCGACACAATCTTCACCATGGAAACATTTATCGATCTCACGTAATTTGTGGGGCACCTGACTAGATGACCTCTGTGTTTTTTCGGTGCCCGGGCGTTTTTTTCTGTTTTAGAGAGTACATCTAGCGCAATTAATTGTCTTGGACCGTAAGGTTCCAGACGAAGAGGAAAAAAACGACAAAAAAGAAATCCTCTTTTGGTTGCCATAACACTTTTCTGATCCACGCACACCTATTATGAAGATAATTTTGATTTGATTATTACCGTGATGTAAATTCCATGGAGATTGAGAAGTTCATTTTTAGAGATAATCTTCGTAAGAGAATTGTCTGCTTTTTCTTCAGGTGTTTTGATATTCTGTAACAAAAACTGGACCGCGGCAGCAACGTATTCACGAAGCAATAAGCTATATTAAAACACGTAAAAATAGTATACTACAAATACACGCAAATACACACATACGAGAATTTTATTGCGAACATGGAATGTCAGACAGTCGTATTATATTACATATAGCAATTCAGGCAAAGAAGATAGATGTTGACTTTCAGGGTGGTTCTTTGGCTACAAACAAGGGGATATGTGGAAAGCATAGCATTACTTATGATTCTTACAACTTTCTACAATCGAGTTTCTGTATCGTTTCTTGAAGATGATTGTTGGCAATTCTTTCGAGAGGAATCTATTGCTGCCAAATTCTTGGGCCTTGAATTTGATTGATCTTTTTCCATATTGGGAGCAGACTAGGTGACAGAAGTATTGGCCAGAGGTAGAACGTCTAGTTACATGGGTGTGGACAGAATTAACAGCAGTAAATAAATGGTCAAACGTGTTGGGCATTCTGTTGCTGTGGAAGTTGTGCATGAGCTTAGCAATTTCTAGCTGATGTATGTCTTCTAGTTTCAATAAATTTAATTGGCTGTAAAGGGGTGTTACATGGCTTCGGTAAGAGCTCCAACTGATGGTCTTAATGATTTTGTTTTTATTTGGTGTTTGTGTCTGTGTAGGCTGGTTAATGTTGCTGAGCCCCAAGCACCAATGGCTGAGATATCATATTTTACAGAAAAAAGTGGTGTACGGCAAATACTAAATATGGAAGATGAGACTCAGATGTATGCAATTGACAAACATCAGATGGGCGAAATCTTCTGCACACGAAAGGATGTTGCCAACCTTCCTGCAGCGATTTATGCCGTGGCTGGAGAATCACGCCAAGGAAAATCTTTTTTGCTGAACGTGCTTCACTTGCACCTATGTAGTCAAGATAAAGTATGCTAGTTTTCTCTTATTTATTGTTTGCTGCAAAAGATCAACTTTATATCTGGCCAAGAGTTCAGTAATAGTGATTCGGCATATATTATCAAATATGAGATTAAAAGACATTCATTCTACACCCCCTGCACCCTAGTGATTGGTCGTCAACAACTGCAAGCATTTAGAAATTTCTTAGAGGAGCAACTAGACCACCCGACAATGTGGCAACATTATCATTCATTCAGGAAGTGGCAATGCTGTCATTTAATGACAACTTGTCAACAAACACTTCAACAAAGAAGGATTTGCCAATATGCTAATTGTTTGTATTATATTGTTTACTGCAAAATCATCCGGGTGGAAAACAAAAAAACATACGCTGTCTTTAAATAATTGAAAGCATTCCTAAGCTTCCCGTTGGGAGACCGAAAAAAAAACTTTAGGTTATTTAGTCGATATTCCCAGACACGCTAAATTTATTTGATAAATTTTCGACTGCATGGCACATCACTGTCAAGGGGTTATAGGGCCACCTGTAAATTATTCATTGGTCAGTGGGTAAATCCTCACTGCTATCGTCAAAATGGTATTATAGTGCAATTCGTCTAATTCGTCACTTTTTCGTCGGTCCCGGCAGAATTCCTATCTTTTCTGTAAATTTCTGTTCGTCTAATTCGCCATCGTCCAATTCGTCACCTCTTTCTGTCCCTGAGAAGCGTTTTGTTCGGCTAATCCGTCATTTGCAGTTTCGGTTGTGATGTTTAAGCAGTTAACACGTGTGGGAATACAAAGAAATTAAGGATCTTTATATGAGAATTGTTGCACCTCGCAATTTGTTTATCGAATTTATGCACGAGGTGCGAAGTGCCACCTGACTCCCCATTGAGAGAACGCAGAAAGTCTTTAAATTTTATTGAAGATTTCAAACGTGCTTGATTAAATGCAGGAGTCTAGATAGAGTAGAGCAGTTAAAGAGTATAATTTAGTAAAAAAACATAACATCATAAAGCTGTATTTGACTCCAAATGAAAGCACTATGTATACGAGTTTCTATGATAAAGTATACGAACTGCTATGATAGAGTTTTCACCTGTTTGCATAATTCGTCACTTTTTTCTTATCCCCTTGAGGTGACGAATTAGGCAAATTCTACTGTAGTAGCATCATGAAGGAACCAATCTTGTTTTTGGTTGCGGTTTGCCGCACGAATGAAATATTCCATCTGCTACATTTGTTTCATTTGAGTGAACAGGAACGTAAAAGCTGGTTCAATCGAGGTTAACTTTGGTTACACTACGCTTGTCCAGCTTCAGTTGTCATTATTTAGCTTCATCATGAAAGTTCATTTGACGCTTCGCATTGCCCATTTATAGAGAGAAGGGACTGCAAGGTTATCCAAAACACCATTCATTTATTTACAAGCAATAGCTCAAACCACCGTTTTGTTCTAGCATTATTGTTTGAGGCAATCTGTCAGTGGCCTTTAAAGGCCAATCTTCTAATATTTAGACATAGTCACAATATTTTTGTCCTTTCCTGTTTACTATAGCTTCCGTGGCAACTGATCCCTCCTATTCGTTTGAAAAGGTAATAAAATAGTTTAGACCAGTGGTCTTCAACCTTTTTTGTTCAATCGTCTCACTAGAGGAACTTTGCTTAAAAATCTACCCCCACTTATGATTTTGGTGTTGGCTAAATTATTTATTTAATTTGCAAATATTTCAATGCAAATGAAATAAACGGGCAATCTAGTTGGCCTTAGCACAAAAAAACGAACAAACATAACGATTGCAACTGTAGTTGTAGAAAAATGTTATTCATTTCCAAAAACAGTTGCTTCCACCTGCTGCGAAACTTGCCCCTGGCTTTTTATCTGTAAACATTTTTAAAGCAGATTGCAAGTTGGTCAGCTTATGGCGTTTCCACCGGCATTGTTCATGCCAAGACGATCGCGGTATTTATTACGCATGCGCAGTACTTGGCTGAAACCTTGCTTAGCAACATACGTTGTTGGAAACCCCAGTCATATTCCGTTATCATGTGTTTTTTAAACTTTGGTTCGTAACTTGAGTAAAACAGTGGAACCAAGCGTCTTCTGTTGAAAAAATACGGAAAAAATGACTGTTGCGAGACAATTTACAGAGCAATTTTATGGCTAGTAAAACTATTTGCAGTTAGTAACAGCTTAACTTTTACCCAAATTTCCGGAAAACATTTACTGCACTTGATCCAAAAGTCTGACTGACCATCCTTGTTAATAAAATACGGCAAGGGCTTCACCATCGCTTTGGAAGTCGACGAAAAGTTCCTGGAGGTGGAATCGCATTCGCTTATGCTAGTTAACTGGCAAAAAGGCACTTCACCCAGTCACTTTCTACGCAATCCAACTTCCTGCGTTATCTCCAGAACAAGATTCCTTTTCAAGCCTGAAACTGCAGGTGGCGAAAACGATCTTTTGTAATTATTAATTGAGTCAAGATGGGGGTGGTTGGACTTACTTGCTAGTCTAAGTTATCCCTTTACTAGCCTGCTGTACTCGTATACAGTACTCTGTCATTAGCCAGGTCAGCACAGTCAAGCTACATCCACAAGCACAGTAAAACACTCGAACTGACTGAAAAACATGATAAACACGTTTTACAGCTTATGGCTAACTGTAATTAAATTTTACTAGCCATAAAAGTGCTGTGTAAATCGTCTCGCAACAGTCTTTTTCCCCGTGTTTTTTCGGTATAAGACGCTTGGTTCCATTGTGTTACTCAAGTTACGAACCAAAGTTTATAAAACACATGATAACGGACTATGACGTGTTTTGTCTATACGAAACAATGTTTTGGCAATGCTCTACCGAAGACTGTGAAGTCTTGTTTCAAGGCAATTTTGCTAAAAATAGCACATGCATTTGGAGAGATTTGTGGCAGTACACGGCGAAAACTAGTTAGGCTAAACTTAATCACAACTTTTGATTAATATTATTAATCGCAGCGAAAGTCGATGTGATGACTCAATGGTAGCAATGTTGTGTTTGTTGGACCATTTTTAGTATCTTAAAAGAAATTGAAGTTTTTGTTAAGTTCGACCGAGTAGACATTTTCTGATAGACATATCAGTATTTTCGCTTTCAACCAACATAAGTAATTAAAACGAACTAATATATTACTGTATATAAGAAAAGTACAAAATTTCGCACGTTTTGATATCCCTACAGACTTGCAAATTTTATTGCTTGATGTCCCTTATTTGACGCTGCTCATACAAGGGCTGGGTCAACAAACTACCTATTGCAACAGGTTCTCCACTATTTTGTTTTGTTTTAAACATTAGGGTTAACAATATACCTGAACATTGTCAGAACCGCAGTGCTTTAACTCCCAATCAGTAACACTCGTCGCGGCCTTGGATAGCAGGTTTGCCAGGTTGGCCTTTTTCAAATCAAATTTCAGAAATTTGGCCTGTTTTCAAATTGCTTTGGCCTACAAAATGTCATTTGGCTTTTTGACCTTTTTCTGGCATTGTCTGAAGTTGATTGGCCGTAAATGAAATTGGCCTTTTGACTTTCTTTGGCTTTTTTAGGCTTAAAAAGTTTGGCTTATTTTCTAGGCTTTAAATACTTGATTTGATTTGGCGCTGTTTGGGTTTTTATTGAAATTTTTATCTAGCAACTATGTTGTTGTTACACAGGACAATGTTAATTTGATTGTTATGGTACATCACTAGACCTATCTCTTGTGCTTTATAACCATTGTTGCGAGCCATGTGACGTCGAAAGTGCATCTTGGTTGCAAAGTAGCAAAGATTGTTTTAATTTTTGGAATCAATTCAGAATACACCCTAATCTGCAGAAATCGCCCCGTGGAAACTCAAATTATCGCCCAAATCTGGTTAATTACAAAATCGCCCCCATAACGCATAAAATCGCACCGTTTAATACCACTGGACTGCGTGGAAGAGACCCGACCAAGGACGAGCTTTAGGCGCAGATGACAGTCTTCATATGAGCATACTGTATTTAACAGCCACCAAGGTCAGGAGAACTCGCAACAAACACGGACGTAATTTTTGTTTATAATGATTTTGATTCCTCGGCAGAAAAACTTTCGCACGAAATTAAGCTATTTCAGAAAAAAGATAGTGCATTAGTGTTGCAGAAAATTTGAATGTCTGCTAAGTGCTAAAAAACAGGGACATGCCAACCATTTTTGATAGAGTAAATGTATTATTGTATTGGTTAAATTAAAAACAGCGAAATGTAATGATACGCCGTTATTCTCCTGTGATTGTTTGGACGTTATGCATCGTTTTCAGATGTACCGTTCATTTTTATTGTACTACCTATTGTTTTAAAGAGAAACATAGTGTATCTCCGGCTTGTTCTTATCAAGCTGTTGTGTTGCAGGGTTCAACGTTTACCAAGCGAACTTCTTTCTCCCATACATGTAAAGTTGTAGACTCTCTAATGAGCAAAGGCGATCAATCTTTTAGTTTATTACGATTTCATAGTAATTTGAAGTGTTCTTTATGATAAAAAACAAGTTTTTCTTTCAAGTTTTTTTTAGCCGAAGCAACAATTAATAAATTGTTAACTTTTCATTTTTTCAACAAATGATAGTCCGATTTGTGTTCAGTACGTCAAAAATACGCCAACAGTATCTCATATGCATTAACCAGAAAAAATTCAAACAAAAATGTTCCAACTGACCTAAACCAGTTATATACATTTTCGGTACGACAAGTTCCAATTCATGAGGGACAACGTCCTGAGAAAAGGAAAAGCACGGTATAATACAAATTTATGCAAACTGGGTTGAACTTACCAACACCAGTGTTATTAATTGTCGTGTCTTGTTTTTATAAAAGTGGTTAAAAAATGTAAATGAAACATTGTTTCGGTCAGTGGCTGCATAAAAGCATTTTACAACAGGTTGTTGCGTTCAAAACTTCGCACGTTAAAGCATTTTGCATGTGTCACTGGTTTTAAATAGAAATGTTGGTTCCAACTGTGCCTACTGTTCTGCAGAAGCAAAAAAATGAAGTTTTCAAAGTATTTGAATCAAGAAGGGGAACAGCAACCTGCACGGAAGGAATTCGCTTGCTCGATAAACCTTTTCCAGTTGAAACTCCGAAACACGGCAAGGTTGTGGAAGATCATCGTGTTTTGCACAAAGATTCGACTCTCCTATTATGTAACATCTGTGCTTACTACCATAGGTTGCTGTGTTTCTAATGGATACGGAGGGTTTATTGGCTATTGGAAGTGACATGAAATCTTGTACCAAAATTTTTGCATTGAGTTGTTTGATGAGTTCAGTTACTGTATACAATCTGCACAGAAACATCAATCAAAACGATTTGGACAACTTACAGGTAACTGTTGAAAAGAATTGACAATGTGCTTACGTGTTAAAATGAAAACTTCTATAAGCTTTGTAATGCAGTGTTTTCCAAAGCCCGATGTGTCCGTCATTATTCATTACGTAAGTTCAAAAGTATTCGATTTGCTTGAACGGTATTCACTGATGTTGGAGCTCACGTTTTTTTGTCTGAATGTGTATTCCATTCATAAGTAAGAGGATGCAGGGTTGCTTCTAAATTTGTTAATATGAGCATCACGGACTTTTTGATACATCAAAAATTGTGCAAACCAAGATTAGTTTTCCTACAACTGAATAAGGCAAAGTCAAGTTTACAACATCGTACTGTTTAAATTATTTGCATTAGAAAACGCAGTGTGTTAAACTCATTTTTGATTTATAATCTTGCAACTGATGCATCTAAATTGCGATCTAAAATGCATGAAGCTTTTTGTGGAATTCGGAAAATTGATTCCACCGAGAGAAGAGGATTGTTGTGACGTTAATGGTCAACGAGTTGAGGACAAACCATTTCAAGTAAGTTCGTTTTGAGTACTTTTTACTTCTATGCTTAGAAAGAATCATTATGATTGTATCCAATATTTTTCGTCGATACATCTGGATGTTGATCTTCACGTAATATTGATCCGTTTTCAGGAACTGATATTTTTGGTGAGAGATTGGCCATGCGAAGATGAATACTACTACGGGTTCGAAGGAGGCGAGCGTTTTATGACAGAAAGGATGTTGCAATCTGCTAGGCCTAGTGCACATGGCACTGCGTCAATACTCAATGACATCAGAAAGGTTTTTGCTCGGGTCAGGTGTTTTCTTATGCCAGAACCCAGTGAAACAGTACGGAAAGGAAATGAAACCAATTTAAATGGTAAGTAAATTTTTCTCAGACAGTCGCCCGATTGAAATGCCCGTAGCTTTGCAGATTAATCCCAATCTCTTTGGATTGACATTAACCTCTTTCGTTGAAATTCACTTTACTGCGGTCTTGCAACACTTTTTTTACCGTTGCGTCGATTTCGACTCAGCTTTGTGTTTACCTTTTCCACTGCGTTTAATCTTGTTATGTATCTGCTAATGCTTATGAAAGACGCGAGTAATGTCAAGAAATATTCTATTTGAATAAGAGCTCCTGATGCCTACAACGTAGGCGAAATATATACTCTGTAAGATCTTGAAGTGTCTAATTCTTTGCTGAGAAAGGATCTCTTTCCATAGACAATGTCAAGAAATATGTGTTTGTTGTACTCTGAGGTCATTTGCAGCAACATGACTTTTATGCAATGACATAACTGCAACTCATAAATTTGGTTCAGTGCTTTGTGTGCATAATAAAAAACAGAAGACTAGTGTTGCTCTCCTAGCACCTTCCGCAAGATGAGCGATTGGAGATCATACGTAAATTGGCAGTCGTTTTGTTGCAGTTTGTTCTGTGACAGTGCCAACGGTTCCGCATGGAAAAAGCTTCTTTACTTTTACTGTGCGGTGTCGGTGGTTTCATTTACGTCCGACATGTTGGCCACTATTTCGGTAAAGAGAAAAAACTTTCGTCGGTTGAGTTTTTATTGTGTCGAATGTTTCAAAAGCACGCAAGTGCTCATTGCAGGGATGTTTAGTATATTACCCAAACACGTATAAACCACCTTCGGGTGGCAGATCGCGTGGTGTACAAACGCGCTAATTTTCGAAAATCTAACCTTTCGAAACTCTAACCTTGGTCATCTAGTGCAGTGTTCCTCAAACGTTTTTATTCCATCGCCCCTTTCCATTCTCGACATGTTGTTTTCGCCCCCCAAACCTGATAAAGCAAACACAAGGTGGTAAATTTAAAGACTTTTATTTAAGATATGAGACCATTGCAGATTTAAGCGTGAAATGCATGGAGCGCCATTTTAAAGTAGGAAGTTTTATTAGAAACCATTAGGCTTACTAGATTACTGGCAAATTTCACTGGGAAACATTACGTTAAAAAGCAGTAGCATAACATGAAAGTTATAAACAATTGGTAGCAAACTAGCATTGCTTTGCATAGCAGTACATTATCAGGAGGGCATAAAAATCAATGTAAACAAATGTGGACTTTTCTTGAAGTTTTGATCTGTGGAAGAAAATATATGTTTTCAGCACGGAAACCAATCTTATTTTCTCTTAAGTTTTACAACTTAAAATGTGCTTTACTTTGCGATTCATCACTGCTACTGCTTATTATAAGTGCAAAATATAAGAAATCAGACGTTTTCAGCTATTTTACAAAAGTCAAAAGTGAATTTCTTGCTAGAGGTCACACTATTTCTTTGAACAAAGGGTTTTTAAACACATCTTCGTATTTGTGTCAATGCAAATGTGTGCGTGTTTGAAAGAACACATGAGAGTCGACTATTTGTATGGCTTGCCCGGGCAGCGCTCTCTGCTGGAATCGTCAAGACTGCAACAGCCAAAGCATACAACGAATGCAAAACATTTGGGCAATTGGGACTGGTCTGTGTTTAAATGCTCGGACAAAAATGTAGTTTTCTAAATCGCCATTTTCTTGATTCTGGTCGTAAGAAATAACACAAAGTCCTCAGGCATTGACGGCAAAATCAGCTACTGCTATTCCAGAAATTGTTTCATCTTGAGTTACGTTTCTGCTAGTAACTGTTCTCTGAATCGTCTGAACTTGGGATTGTTGCATTTTCGCTCATTTCTTTCCTCATGGTGAGAGCGCTGCTTGTAAAAAACTACCAGATTAAATTGCGGAAAACGTTTGGTGCATATATTATCTTAGTTTTGTGTGCCTAATTCATTTTCCATTTAACTTGAGGCACACCTAGACATTTGAAATACTAATGTGTGAAAACGAACAGAAGCCGGAGCTGGAGCCGGAGCCATTAAAAAAAGAGAGCCCCGGAGCCACACCCATGAAAACCACGAGGTAGTAAATTAAAATTTGCAAGAAACTAACAAGTCATAATAGTAGGCTACTGGCGTTAACTCAATGATCGATTAGGGGTGAAGTATTTTCGCCCCCTTTATGTGGTCTCGCCCCCCTATCGCCCCTTTGCCAATCAAAATCGCCCCCAAAGGGGCCATTCCGCCCACTTTGAGAAGCACTGATCTAGTAGAACAATACTTCGGCATTTTTATAAGTGTATTCAACATCTGGCGACAGATGCATGCTTGACAGTACTCACATGCGAACAAATCCTTGCATGTGATATTGCAACCCTTTCATGTTTTATGCTGTGATAATTTGACTGCAGCCAATATCGCAAGAGGCATACCACTAACACACGCTCATCTTTTTCTTGTGCACTGAGGTGAGGCAAAATATTACGGTAGAAATGATTTCTGAAGCTCCCTCAAAAAGAACCCAACATTTTATGCCATACTTATCGGGTTTTGTTGATACGAAGGTAAGGAAAGGCATCACGACTTATACGGCATAAGTTGATCTTGAACAGTCAATCAGAAATAAGAAACACTTCTTTTCGCACAGTGAGGAAAACTTCCAATACTTCTCGTGTGGCTGCAATCACGTCAATACAGGATCTCACCTGATTCGTTCCGGCTTATTACCAAATTTCCTGAACTTTAGTATTTAGATAAAACAATATTGTTTAATTCATTCGTAAATACAGAAGTATACACCACCTGTAACAGGCCATCAAGTCATTGCATTCCTGCTTAGACGTTGTGTCCATGTCAGCGGAAATCGCAAACGCTCACTGTGGATGTTAGACTCTGACAAAGGCGCACGCTGTCACCATTCCTCTTTGTCTATAATATGCATAAGCAGTCACATGCAAGTCAAAGAGGGTGTCACGGTTGGAAGTAGCAGGATCATTCGTTTGTTTTATTGCGGGCGATTTAGCACTGCTGGCATCCTCTGAACGTGGTTTTCAACAATCACATGTTCGGGTTTCTACTGAGAGCCACCAAGTAGGAATGAAAATCCGCACTAAAAGGGCGAGGTATTATGTCCCTCTAAAATCCATAGTCAGTGCAGTCAGTACACGCTACAAGTAAGCGGAAATAAACCACAACAGGTTGAGAGGTTCAAGTACCTTGGTGTAGCATTCGCAAGTGACGGAAGGCGGAACAAGAAGATTGATTCACGAAATGGTAAAGCAAACGCAATTCTGCGTGAGTTTTATCGCTCTGTGGCCACAAAACAGGAGCTTTCAAACACTGCAAACTGTCAGATTTTAAACCGGTCTCTCTTCTGATTCTCACGTATGGTCGTGAATTTTGCGTTATGACTGGAAAGTTGTAATCTCAAGTACAAGCGGTAGAGATGACATTTTGCGAAGAGTTCATGGCGTGAGACTTCGCAACAAAGTGCGCAGCTGTGAAAATCATTAAGCCCCGAATGTGCAGCCACTTCTCCGAATAGAAAGATGTCAACTAGGGCAGTTGGCCGTGCGTTTTTTCAAAACACTGAAGCATATTGAAATGTGCAGCAGCGGTTTGGTGTTCTGACTGAGTTTGACTTAATGTCTAATGATGATATTGAATTGAGGGTGCAATTGAAACACTTGTTGGTGTTTATGCGATTGATCCTTCCTCTAACTTCTGCTCAGAATTCTGTCAGTTTATGTGTTGGTATAAGCGCCAGACAAAGAAAAAGCAACAGAGAAGCGTCAACAGGTATTTCTCAACTCATCTTCAAATTGCTGCACACAGCTGGAGTTTCAATCGCGTTTCCCAATACTGAAGTGTTTTGCGAAATAACTTGTCACTATTGACTGCTAATTGCTCTGAAGAACGCTCATTTTTCCAACTTACTCGAATTAAGGCTGTGATGCAATCCACAATTATTCAGCACCGCCTTGGTGTAACGGCAATTCTGAGCATTGAAAGAGACTTCCTACACGAAACTGACTTCTTTTATTGATAAATTGCTATCGGCAAACCACGAAACGTTACGGTTAAGTAATGTCTACATAAGCATGTGTATCTTGTATGTATATTTTTTAGAAATATATATATTCTAATGAATATTTTTTACATTGATATTAATTTTATGATTACTTCAGCCCATATGCGAAAATCGTCAATTTACATTAGGGCCACAAGACGCTTGATCCGCGACTGAAAAATACGATTTTTTTTCAATATAAATACTGAAACACGATTATAACTAACTAAGAAAAAACAAAAAGGCAGGTATTACAGAAAGTAGCCCTACTATGCACTACGTCTGATCTAAGTTTGCTAGACAAGTTTGTTACTCTCATAGTGACACTTTCAAGGTCGAGTAAATACCCTTTCAGTACGTGAATGTCCACTGCTGCGAAATAGGTTAAAACAAAACATATTCTTGGTTCTGTATTTGTGGCCTGTCTTCCTTGAAGCAAGCACGGAAAACGTAAACAACGTCCAACTTTTTTACTTTTTTTATACTTTGACAAAAACGCTCCACATTTGTTGTTACTAAAGAAATTCATGACATTTAACCCACCTTCAGCCTCTAAATTCGTTTTACGACGATAGTAGTAGATGGCAGTGTTTTCATCGTTCCAACAACAGATTTTTTTTGTAACCTTTTCGGCTAAAGGTAGGAATGTAAAAAAAAGTATCGCAAGAACAAAAAGGCAGACTTTCGCCGTCTGTTAGCACCATTGCCAGCTGCTAAGCAACTAATAAATTCAAACGGAAATAAAGGCAGTGTGTCTAAATTGATACCTCTTCAATTATGGAAGCAATTAGTTGTTCTTTATAATCCATGAAACTGTTGTATGGCAACCGATACATGCACTGCATGTTACCCCTTGGGAAATTCATTATCATGAATTCTCCCAATGTTAATTCAGCTCTTTCAAATATTACAAACGTCATAAACCGAACGCTTCAAGCTTTTATTCCCACA
>JGI24022J15233_10006491_pt1 | contig 12685 bp, 7 predicted proteins | sample Ectturendosymbi2_FD_15233 | JGI IMG/M metagenome (IMG submission 15233)
CCGTGGAAATCTGGGCAAAATCTCAGAAAACCTTCACAAAATCCCTGAAAATCTTAGCAAACGCCTGAAAATATGAGCAAAAATGGCACCCAACGGCCCCCAAAATAACATAAAAAACTTTTTTTTGTAGGTCACTTTTTATGGAGTTTTTCGGGCAAGTTAGGGAGATTTCGGGCAAAGATCATTCGCACCCCCAAGATTTTGCCTGCTCCTACTCCTATGTGCTGCACCACCACAGATTTAGGGATTTTTTGGAATGTTTTGGTACTGTTCTAGGGATTTTTGGAATTGCATTTGTGAGAGCCCTGGTCTTGGTTTAAATCAGGGGCGGGGAACCTGCTGCCCGCCTGAACATTTGATATGGCCCCCATTAGAACATTCTTTACCCGATTAAAAGTACAAAATAACGACAAAAGGAAGCTCCATGATAATAAGGTACTTTAAAGTACTAGTGTTTCTGTATGTTTTCGAGGAATCAGTCGACTGCGCTCTGCTTTCATTTTTTTGCGATGATTTAAACTTGCACATATCCATATTCAACTAAGTGCTCTCCACGATCTGTGTGCTAGTGATAGTGATTCGCTTGTACTGTATACTCTACCGGTAATTTGTTTGTCTGATTTGATATCTTACACTTGACTTTATAACTGAGCTTCTCATTGCATTGGATGCTAATATAGCGCTTACCAGAGATGAATGGATTTAGGTTTTCCAAATCCATGTTCAATCCGACAATTTCATTTCAAAATCCAAATCCGATAAACTGACAGTTCCAAATCCTGTTTAAATCCAAAACTCTATCACTTGTGTTCCACCAATGGCAAAATAACCCCAACACAGTGTTACCTTGAAAACAAACTCAAGTTAACTTATAACTTAAAAACAAACTTATGTTAACTTATGCTCTGTTTTTGCCTCAAAACACTATAATAACACTAAAGACTTCAAGGTAACACGTGCTATTGTATATGTCACTTGTATAACGTGTTATATGTCATTGATCTGCCTTTTTGGTTAGTTTAAAGAGTAAAATGCAAAGTGCACGAATATTTGCATCATCTAATGGGGAAGAATTGAGGAATCATTCAGTTACTTTTTCCGTGGGCAAGACTGACTTTACTTATACGCTACGACAAAGCAGGCCTAAGCATAACCCGTGCTGATAAACGTTTGATCACAAAGTAATATTATGCTGTCCACTATAAAAAATGAAAAAATATTTGGTGCACGATTGCTTGTATACTCTGTAACAGTTCTGTGTAAGTGATATGTAGTGAATACTGATAAGGCTCTGCTTGTAATTAAAATGTGAATGTATTTTGCCGACAAACCCTTCTTGTTTGCAGAAATATTTTCCACTTGACTATTGCTTCAAGTTTTTCATGCAGTTTGTGCAGGTGATGATGCCTACATAATAGGCAAAATATATATTTTGTAAGATCTTAGCATCTGAATCGTACCTGGAAAAAGTATTCCTTTTGTTAGACAGTGCAAGCTAAGCCCTAATGGTTTTGAAGTGTGTTGATCATTAATGCCTCTGATTTAAAGCAAAAGCCTTCCAAAACTGCAGCAAAATAGTTTCAACACTTCAAGAAATTGGTTGCTAAATTTGCAGGTTTGATTCTGATTGCCTTGACGTCTAAATTGCGAATACTGTATGACGTTTTAAAAAGTGCCCCGACACTGATCAAGCCATCCCACCAAGTTTAACCCGCCATTGTCACGCAAGTGGAAATCTTATGCGATAAACGTCATTTTTAAGTATTTGTGAAAGCTAATTTAAAGCACTTTTCTAAACTGGGGCCAAACAATTCTAAGGTTAAATTTGATTGCTTTGAAGTTAAAAATTACGAATACAACGATTAAAAAGCACCCCAACGCTGATTGAGCCGCCCCAACAAGTTGAACCGATCATTTTCACGCCAGTGGAGATCATTTGCGGAAAATGTCATTTTTTAGGCATAATTCAAATTGACTCTGAAGCACATTCCTGAACTGGTGCAAACCGTTGGTACTGTATAAGCCAGCGGTCCTTAAAAAGTTATTAAGCCTCAATACCCCTAATCAGATCGAATATAACTTTTGACAATACGCGAAATTTTGACAATACGTGATGAAAAAGTTGAGCCGAATGTAGGCATGTTTACTTCATTCGTGGCTTCACTGTAGAAAATCATTGGTTTCGCTATGGCGTTTTTTGAATCCAGACGATCGCTTTATGAGACTTAGGTCATACACGAAAAATCTGCAGTGCAACTACAACATTCACCACGTTATAAGCTTTTTTAAACAACTGTTGGGGTGTGGTGCGTAAGGTTTTGTTCAGCGTAGCCCATGTGCAGAACCAGAGAGCAGTGTGGAAGGAACTGCTGGCCTACTATTGCAAAGAAAATGGCGAGATCGAATGTAACATCAGGAGTTCAAGGTGGCTACGGAGAAAGAACAGAAGGATCTAGTGGTAGTCGATAAAATGCCTCGACTGAAGCTTTTTCTCAGAAAAACTGTTTTGACTTGAGAACTTTCTGAACTCCTCCCTGATGAGATGGCGGTTTTGAAACGAAAGTTCGTGGCATATGCGGCAAGCCGCACACGAGTGCATGGACTGGTACGATTGATAAAAATCATGATTAAAAAATCGAATTTTTAAATATTTCAATAAGATTTATTAGATTTCTTTTGATTTAATTTGCAGGAGGTGCGCCCCTAACACTTGTAATTTTTAATTTCAAATAGTTTGTTTGAGAAAAGCTTTTTTGTGGTTTGTTTCTTTGAGTACAGCAACTCGAAACAGCTAAGTTTCATTAAAACTTTCTTTACGCTTATTCAATATCCTTCAAGGCAAATCAGTTCATAACACAAGTACCGGTATACAAAATGAAATATTTATTAAAATGAGAGTACTCAAATCAGTTTATCATATTCGTGGACACTTAATGGTATGTTAAGAAGCTTGTACACAAATACAAGCTTGTCAGCTTTTTTGGTGCGAAGTTGATTGTTAAAATTAATCTTTGTAATGCAGCTTTCACTAGTTCAGTTCTGCAAAAGTATGACTTTTATGTACAAAACGGTAAATACCTATGTCTGTTATTTTGAATCAAAAATATGTTCTGAAACTACTGTCTGCAGCATTCATGTTTGATGGAATTTAGATGCAACTTTTACTTTACGCCGGTTTTTTTCCCTGAGACATTTCAGTCGTTTGCCCCACAGTAGTAAGTCCACGCAACGCTATTCACTAGTCTATATTTTCAGACATTGTGACTGCACTTTTTCGGTCATATAAAAAAATTCGGTCTGTGACCAAAAAAAACTAGCTTTAAGCCTACACGTTCAAACTTGTGGCATTCAAACAGTTTTGACTTCTGAGTCTGCAAGGGTTAGTGGTTTCAGTCCACATGTCCTTTTTGCAGTTAGTTGACATAAAAATCTGTGACAACACACAAGCTATGACAAAAGTTTAATTGTTTTTAGCTTGTGCTTGTCATTAAGAGCTCTTTGCCTTCTGTATTGACCAGTGACAATCTGTTAGAATGCTAAATAAGTGTGTCATAGAAATCACACAAAGTTTCATAATTGTATGACTTTTCTGCTTGATTTAAGTCATTTCTTGATTTGAATCAATCAATCCTGATGAGCAACCTACTGTGGTTGGAAACAAAATTGGGATTTGTTAAAAAATATTTTCGCCCTTCCTGGTTTCGGTAAGTTCATGCTACTTTTTAAAAATGAGTGGATGGTAACGCGGTTTTCGTTGTATCACGGATTAGTACGTTATACTGAACGTTACGGCAGCTCAATTAACACCGGAGTGTGTCACACTGTAAACACGGCACATGAGGGACATGCAAAAATACATGTATTTGATTTATATTTTGCACTTTTAGCGAGTTGCTGTTGCTTCCAGATTTTAAAACTTTGAGCAGCAGATACTTCGTTGTTTGCCGTTAAATGCAAGTTTATTGTCAGAAAACAAAGGAATCGCACACTACAACCGACGCATTGCAAAACAACTGGCTTGATTTGGTCGCACAAGATGCATGAAAACCAGTCGTGCCGAAGAAAACGCAGCAAGAAAGCAAAAGTTCACGTCCACACAACAAGGACAGCACCAAAGCAGACAGCGGAAACCCCTGTTCATCGTTGGTGATGCAATCCCGGAAGGAGGATAACTCGTCATTACTGCAGTCGAAGAGCATTGGCGAACCACACGACCCAACTTATGGCTCATTGGAAAATCACAGCACATGATCTGCAGCTCGCGAGACGCGGGTCTGAACTTGGTCTGGGTTCGGTTCCCACCTAAGGTGGGAGTGGAGGCGAACCCGTCTGTTTCGTTCAGGCCCTTGAGAGAAAGTCTATATATGAATATATCGAAGGCAGTGGAAACGCACGCCTGAGAAGGACGCGCCTACAGCTGTCTGCGTTAGCCTTTGCTAAGGTAGATGACAGAGAAGCAACAGTAGCGGAGTGGAAGAGTGCTGCTGCACGCTCAGGCGGTCTCCTTGTGACGCACGGTGGTCGAGCGACTTGCGATGAGCTTCTCGAGCATCGTGCGCGAGTAGCGGAGACGATGGGTCAGCTCCCTGCTGCAGCCGTGCTTCTCGAGCTGGCTCATGCGGAAGGTGCGGAAGCGCTTGCTCGCGTCGATGTACGTCACGGCGCCCATCAGCGGACAGAGGATGACTTTGGTGTGGTCCTGCGAATCAAAGCGACCCTGATGCGATTGCGCGTCTTTGCGATTTTTGCAGAACGGACAGGACAAAAACACTGTTTTGACTTTCTTATTTTTGCTCCTCCAGCCGAGGTTGGCGAACTTTTCCCTGATTTAGATAAATTTCGGTTTCATTAAATTTCGAAATGTGCTGCGTCCGTTGGAAGTTGATTTGTCGCAGCAAATTTGAACAATGCACCTTAAAATGAACGCAAATACCACGAGATCATTATAGTAAGCCTCAACAAAAAAGGTGGAATGACGGCGTGTCTAGCAACATATTTGTAAACATTTGAGTTTCACGTGGGATGATTTGAAACTGCAGCCGCGCGACGAATAAAAGTCAAGACATGACAAGGTCACGTGAGGTCGCCGTTTGACTTGCCTGGAAGGTCTGGACCCGCATAAACCTCTTGAATTGTTACAAAGGCGCTTGTGTGTTATTTGTATCCATCACGTTTTGGGAAAATCCTGCCACCCAACGCAGTGTTTGGAAACTGCCGGGAAAACCTTATGATGCCTCTTCAACGAAGCATCGAAAGGTATTCGTGGCTCTGATGCAAAAACTATGGGGATCTTAATTAAGTTGTGACTTCACAGCACGATCCCCGAAGTCAAGATTCGAATCCGCATCGTTGTTGAAATTATATTAACGTTGACAATACCTTATCTCGAAACCTGATTGTACAGATTGTTGCAACGAAATTCGCAGAACTCACGTTGAAAAAGTTGATCTGGAGTGTCCCGTTGCTTAAGTGAAGGATGATGGCGCTGCGAGTGCGGAACCAGGTGCGGAGGAAAGGAAGCCTTGAAAACTGATCGCCTTCCTTGGGAGCCATTCCGGCGCCAGCCTGGAGAAGCGAGAAATCAGTGGTTTGCTTTGACTGCGTTCTCTTCGTGTGAAGAAAAAGTGGCTTTAAGTGAGCATTGCGCAATACTCGTATCCTAACGGCGCAGTAACCTTGCTTCCGTCGATTACGGATTGCTTGATTTTGCAACAAAGTATTTTTGCGATTTATACTGAATGCTCTGTCCGCCGTAGACAGCATCCCTTCCGTAATTTTACCTTCCCGAACTGGGTATATCAAAAGCTACATCAGCTGATTTTATTTTAAATTCGTCTGCACACCTCTTGATGCGCACTTCCACGTCTCTCGTTTTGCAAGTGATTGTGGGAAAAAGGGAAAAAAAAACTTGCGAATTTGAACAAAAACCCAGACGGAAGGGATTTCCGTATAATGGAACTTTCGCATATGGTGAACGAAACTCATGACGTATGGCTATGATTTTTCACCATTTACGGATTTTAAATCAAGCATTTTTGCGTAGGTCGCAAATCCGTACATTCTTCTAGCTTCAGTCAGTCAAACTTTTTTCGGGAAAATATGTGATATAGCACGGATGTTGTGGTTTGACTTCGTTTTCAAATGCAATGCAAGGGATCATGCGGAAAGCTTTCAGCTATGCTACTGCGTATGTTCTATTGCACGTTTCGATGCCAGCTGAAGTTCTGCAAAGTGAATATCAAAAAGCAAACGGGGAATTACAAATAATATAATCGTTTGACAGCAGGAAATATTGATCGACGGCGCCATTTTCCTGACAAAAGCATATCATCAGCAAATCAGATTGCCATGTCGGCTAAACCTGTCGCAGAATCTACAAATTGCACAAGCTCTGCTGCGCAGAACGTGCCTTCAGCGAACTAAGTTATCTTTTTTCTTTGTTTGAACAAAAATGCCGGCACATTTAGAACTTCAAGAGCGAAGCAGTAGCAGCAGACAAACCTTCAGCAAATGTTCGGACATGTAGTTTCGGAAATATTTCAGCAGAGTGACTTTTTTCATCAGCTCGTCAGGGAAAGATCGCAGGGTGTGGTAGGATTCGGTGATGTCTTTGTCGATGTATTCGATCTGTTCGTTGTTGTTGTACAGCAACAGCCGCGTGCAATCGTTGAAGAGCACCCCGTTGCTGTTGTCACAAAGCTGATACCCTGTGGAAATCCGAAAGTCGCGGCAGTGTTAGAAGTTAATGAAAAGGTCTCGGTAGGTAGGTCAGTATAGAACAGGATTCGCGGTTTGATCGCACTTGTTAGTACTAATAACTGCACAGCGTCAGACTTTCATGTCTTTTGCGGAATACCCGCTGCTTGGCGATAAAATCAATCAATTTTCGAAACACTCGCAGTATTGACCAATTAAACCTTAAATATTTCTTCGAATTCTTATTCAGCAGTGTTACTATACAACCAACAAACGTAAATTCCAGACAAAAACCACATTTGTTTTCACAGATATCTGCATTTCATGTGACGAGCATATGTGAACGGGAAGCAGATCTGCGATAGAACTTATCGACGTAGAAAAAAAGGTGTGCACCAATCAAGAACACAATGAATAATAACGCGAGATCGAAACAACCCGCATGCATGATCAGGAGGCACTTTCGTCGACGTTGACAAATGTCTGCACAAAAATTTTCTGAACTTAAACTATTCCGCATCTCACCGCCCCGCGCTTAGTTAAAGACCTTTGTGAATTGATGAGTGTGGAACAGATCAAGGTGTGCGTGAAACTGAATGACTGGCCACGCGAGGCAAGCGCGCACATGGAAATCAAGCAGAAAAACGCGATAGTGCAGGCAGGCTGTCGTGTCACTTACCCAAGCCATACTTGTCGGTGTAGTCGACCCACTTGCTGATCCACAGCACCGGATGCGCTGCAGGATCTTCGGCTTCGTCTGAATGGAAGCAAAGAGAAGAAACGCTGATTGCGCAGTTAACAATGCTCGCCGCTGGTCGACGCCGGGCGGCGATGCTTTCAGATGGAAAAGGCCTGCTGCTCTTTTTTATCTCAAGCAAGACTTCAAAAAACCTCGCGTGATGCTGGTTGCTACCAGCAACGACTTGCGTCATTAGGCGCGCAGCTTGAATCGGTTAAGAAAAAATGAATTATTATATCAAACAACATGAAAAAAAAACAGCCATGGCCTTATCGGGTCAGAATGGAAGGCAATAAATAAACATAACTTATCGAAAGATTTATGTTTACAACAATGAAGCAACTGCTTTAGATGTTTGGGAAGTATTTTTTGCCTGTTGAGTGCGTAGCTTCAGCTTTCTTAGCAAAACAAAAAATTTTTTTAAAACCAAGATGCGAATGGTATCTGTTGCTCATTAAAACAAAACACGAAAACATGGCGTTTGCTCACTACTGCTTACATTTAACGCAAAAAAACAATTTCTCCAAAAGTTGACCGGGAACCTTTAACCACAGTCAGCGGTGACTCACCCATCTCAATCACCCGGTGTTGGCTGGGATTGGAATCTAACAGCGCAGTAAGCTGCTCCAGCAGTTCTTTCATGTGGAAATCCTCGGACTCGTTGCTACGAATCTCGTTCGGCAGCGCCACCTCATTCTTCGCGCTTCCTGCAGGCGGGTTTGCACTGGGCGCGGCTACCGACAAAAAGGAGCATCGAACAACGTTGAAAACGCAAGAAGTTAAATTACAATCCGCTGAAGCGTTAAACCAGTGATTCTCAACGTGGTCCACCTGAAATTTCTAGTGGCCCACACAGAGTTCCAGAAATCGTTGATTAAACGTTCCTGAAAATTGTAACCTTTACTGTACAATAAATAACGTCAGGTATCAGCATAGCAGAGTGGTCCGTCGGATAGATTTGTATATATTTAAAAACTGGTCTATTGGCCAAAAAAGGTTGAGAATCACTGCCTCAAAGGATAGATGCCGACCATCAGGGGCGAAAGACGCAACGCTGTGCTCGGCGAAAAGCAGTGTGATTGTTGAAATTGGCAGAAATGAACACGAGTCGATGAAAATAAAATCATTTGCTCAACCGTTGAGAACTTTTGAAAACGACATTTGTTGTCCAGTTGGCTGGTTTTGCGACACCAGTCAATAAAAGTTTAATTTTTTTTTCTGCAGGAAACATTTGAACCAGACACGACTCAATGAAGTGTTCAAAGTACATGCAGGCAAAGCTGACAGCCCTGCAAGAAACTTCAGCGGTATAATTCCTGCTACTGCTGTCGCGCGATCAGTTCGTTTTGACTGATGAAACAGCAGTTCACTGCTTAAATGAAAGAAGCTGGTGGCGAAAAATAACAACAAAACAATTTGATCCCTCTTCGTTCCCAAAACCACAAGCGCCTTTTAGGGTGCGCTAGACCTAAGTGAATCCACAAGCCAGTCATTCATATTGTTGCTGTACTTGCCCTGCATCATAATAAAAATTGCGAAGATGCGGAGAAAACCATAAAAAAACAAGCAATTCGTCGGGAACCACACCGTACACACCATTGTTGATATCGTGGAGGGGTTTGCGGTGAGCGGTGCTCAGCAGCTCCGGAGCAAATCGTGGCGCCATGGTCAGACACGTGGTCGGCAAGCGAGGGGGTAAATAGCCACTGGTGAAGAACTCATCTTGCAGCAAACTCTGAACTGTTGGTCGTGACTGGGGATCGCTTCTGAGCATTCTGCATAAGATGTCTTCTTTTTTAAAAAACTGCTATTGAAAATAAAGCTGACCACGCATACGCTCGAATAAACAGGCTAGAATGATGAAGGAGGTGGAATCAGTACAACACGAGATATTATCCCGAGTAAGACTGTCTCTATAATGGGTTTTACTGAGCTGCTGCTGGATTTTCGCAGGATCGCTTCTTCCCCCGAAGTTCATATTTTAGCAACACAAGGCAATACAACTTATATAATATACTTGCTGGTCACAGGAATATTTTAGCACAAAAACCAGTTGGGATTTATGTCAAGGTGTCACAAAAAAGGCGTTAATGAATTAATGAAACAATCATAGCATTTTAAACATACAGTACAAACTAAAACGATGATTGAACAGACAAAACTAGTCCGCTTGCACACAACAAAATAATGGCATGAGCCAACTCCATGAGACAAGTGGAAAACCTGGTTGCATCTCCCTTGTCGTCGCAAATACTTAAAAAATTTGACCGTTTCTTGCATCGCAGAGCTCAGAAAAATCCACAAAGCGTGTCAATGATTAATCGTCGAATGCCGCGCGGTATTAAATTAACTTTTACATAAACAGTACTGTTGCGGAGGCAACGCCAATGACAAACATAATCACCTTGCCGAGGAGTATGCTGAGACTAGAAGAAAACAGCAGAAGCGTGTGTGCGAGAGCAACAGCTAACATCAACACCTGATCTGCACTCGCTTGGGAGGCAGACGATCGAGCTTATGACCACACTCACTTGGTAATCATGCTTCGTGCAGGAGAGGAAACAAAAGGCGGTATGCGGTATTCGTTTTTTTTAATGCGTGAGTAAGTTTCTTTGAGCGAGGTGGTTTCGAATGGAGGCTTGCCGCACAAAAGGGTGTACCTGGTAAACAGTGAAGCAAGATCAACAACATAATTACTCAAAAATTACAATCGCGCAACAAAACCGAAATTGACTAACAGTTTTTTTCGACAGTTTTAAGTGGACTAAAGAACTACGGTGAAAACAGAATTCATAGTATCAACTGTGATAAGACAAGATAATAACAGTTAAACAAACGATGACATAATCCATCACCAGCGCTATCATCAGTTGACAGGCAATGCCCTTTAGTAATAAAAAACTTGTTTGTACTACCAACACAAATTAAAGCCATTGGCCACGTGATTTTAGCTGAAAAACATGTACGTCACTTGCGGAAACATTCTGAAAAAACGGCAACAACACACCAGCGATCGATGAGTAAAAGCATAGGCGTTTCCAACTATTTTACTTATAGGGCAAAAATCTCTTCAAACATGAGAAATTTTTTTGTCAGTATAACTCTTCTCTGATATGAATGTGGTTGTACTAGATGCCTTTTGCTGGTTATAAAAGCCAAACTAAAATTTTTTGAAAATTTACTACTTGGGCACGAATATACTCTTTTGGGCAAAGCACTGTAGCCCACCAGATTTTTGGCCCCTATGCCCATGAGTGAAAGTACCGGTGCAAACGAAGTATTGAAATATTCTTGATCCTTGTGTTTGCAAAGCGCAACTCACATGATGCATCCTAGAGACCAAATATCAACTTCATAGCTATGGCCTTTCTTTCCCAGAACTTCTGGAGCAATGTAGTTTGGTGTTCCGCACAAAGTTTTCTTTCGTTCTCCATCGTAGCCAACTTTCGTGGCCAAACCGAAGTCTCCGATTTTTATTTCCATTTCATCCGTTAGGAACAAGTTTCCCAGCTAGAAAAGAGCACCACGATTTTACACGAAAGAAACAAACGAACGAGGTAAGATGGGGGAGAAAACTCTTTGATTTCTATTCGTCTAAAATCAGTTTCTTTGATAAAACATCCCTAAAAGCGCGGTTTGGCTTTCTCTGCAGGAAATTCTTGAAAACAATGGTTTTAAATTAGTTTTGTAACATTTCAACTTCCAGCAACCTTTTTTGGCAATGAGCAGCAGACACTATTGACCAACTTGAGGTACATGTTGGTCCTTTAGTGGTTACAATGGTTTCATCCACGAGTTAAACTAATTCCAGTGTACGAGCTGAAACGGCCAACAACTAGTTCAAGCAGTTGCTAATGGTTATTGGTTACAGGCAGGGCTGTGGAGCCACAGCCCAAGCAGTTCTGCATGGCTGGAGCTGGAGCCAAAAAATTTTAGATAGTGGAGCTGGAGCCTGAAATTCGGGTTCTCGTTCCACAGCCCTAGTTTGTGGGGCAAGTAAGTTGTACAAATAATACAAAGGTTTTCAGTTTGGACAAAATCATTCTGGAGCGGGATCCAAAAACTTGTAGATGTTGGAGACGGAACCAAAAATTCAGATGCCTGGAGCCTGAAATTTGAGTTCCGGCTCCAAAACCCTGGTTACACGAGGGTCTCTACAGTGAATGATGTACTGAATCAGAAGCACAACAGCTACTCGACGTTGTGAAGCATGTTTATGCAGAACATATGAAGAGGAACACGCAACAAATCCATCGTACAGAAGGCCAATACCTTGTCATTTTAAGATTAACGTACGGTACACCGAGTTCTTGCTTCTAGTTCTTTGACTGACAGAACACCCAACAACCTTTCTGAAGCTACCAAACAAGCGCACAAACCAGTCGATTGAAGTCTTATAAAAAACTGCCATGTAAATAACCAATGACAATCACTATGATCAAATAGTGGTCGCTTGGAAACAAAACAACAAACAAATGCACAAACCTTTAAATCGCGGTGAATAATTTTGTTCTCATGGAGGTATTGTACGCCTAGAATAATTTGCTTCATGTAATACCGAGTTTCAGGCTCAGTAACAGCTTTTCGCCTTTTATGCAGTTCCATCAGTGACTGCAACAAAAGATAATTCAAATCACATTTGCTTAGTTTTTCTTCTTGAATGTTGCAGATTCTGAAAACTTACGGATCAGGGTAATATTCCTTCAACGTTGCTCAAAAAGTTGAACCAAGTTAGGTCAGCTGGCACCAAGGGGAAAGACAATTCTGACGAATTTAATGGGTTCTGGAAACACTGTCAGTGTGTGCTTGAGTCCGCGGGTTGGAATTGTTTGCCCGCTCCCGCCCCGCAAGAATTTGAGGAAGCTTACTTGCTCCCGCTCCGTAAACATCTTACCCGCACCAGCAAACTCTAAATCAGGGCTGCGAGATAGGCGTTTTTGCGGCAAAATTGTGAAATGTTGGCCGTTTGCAGGAGTGGTTTGGTCAAAAATATGTCGTTTGGGCTTTTGCCCATTCTAAGTTTTTTTGAAAATTTGAGCTAACTTTGGCCTAATGTAAATGTGATACCACATTCTGGAATATTTGGAAAGCCACAGCAGTGACCCACACCAAGCGAATCGATCGCAATTTATTGCGTAAGGAAACTAGGTTCGTGTGTTACACATCTTCAGTCCTGCGCAAAAGTCGACATATGAAACAAAAAGAAAAAATTACGCACTGTTGCTAAGATCAAAACTCAAGATTACAAAA
>JGI24022J15233_10006494_pt1 | contig 12683 bp, 10 predicted proteins | sample Ectturendosymbi2_FD_15233 | JGI IMG/M metagenome (IMG submission 15233)
AAGCAGGGGTTTTTTGAAGGCGTTTTAGGGACCCGATTCGAGTCCCTAGAATCCGAGAAAATCATCATCGGGTCCCCAGAGTCAGAGAAGATCGGGTCCCTAGAATCAGAGAATCGGGTCCCTACATGTCCATACTGGGTACCTAACATTTTCCTTAAAAAAAACTGCATGAAGTATCTCTTAGCTTGAAACTCTTGGTTGATTGGAGAGTTTTATTGAAGATTTGTTTGAAAATGAAACACGTAGTAAAGGAAAATGCAGTTCAGTGGACAGACTGGGACAGTAATCGTGAATGTCTTAAATTCGACAAAGTAGGCTAACATTGAAGTTCAACAAAAATAATTACTGTTAATAATTAATTACTAGTGCATCATATCAGGAAAATGCACTTCAAGCAATTCAAATTAAAATACATAACACTCACTTATTAAATCCTTTCGGTCAAATCAGTTTTATCACCGTGATTAATTTCACTACATTATTTCGAGTTTGTTAGTAACAAACACTCAAATGTTTCTTCAGTCTCGGGCCCCTCTGCAGCTGTCGGGCCCCGGAACAATGCACCTGCTGGACCCCCCTCTCATAGGCCCTGCCAAGATGCAACGTTAACATCTATAACAGCGCAAACCTTTCTAAAATGTGCCTCACCAAAATGGCAGTTGCAACAGAAGATACTGTAACGTCTGTGTTAACGACAGATTTTAATGCTGCAGCACTAACGACAAACAACGCACCAAAAATGAACGGCAGTAGAGAAACGCAAGCGAGTGAAAGCAGTGGCTGAAATCGACAAACTGCATGCAGAGGACAGTTGCACGATTTGCGATTGCAGTCAAACAACGGCCGGCCGTGGATGGGAGTGGGGGGATAGAATGTCATTAGCACCGATTGACGCGACAAGTCGCTCGAAATGAGGTTCAATGTCGCTTGCACTACCGTTTCTCGATGGAAGCACAAGCTAACGTGGTCTTCATTGCCGCTGCATGAAACAATAAAAGGGACTTGGACAAGTTAGCAGCTTTACGAAAAGTATACCACGCTTCACAGTTGGAAAACTGCAAAAATCGTTAGAACACAATGAACGTTTCGGTGACCTGACCTCATGCGCAAGGAATACATCGCAAACAAGTGGATGAGCAGAAATCTGGTATTTTAGGATGTTTTGCAGCAGCCGCGCTCAGTCGTTTACTAAAAATCTAAAAGACCGCATTTTCACGAAGGAGTTCGTGATCAATGACTTGATCAATGCCATGATATACACAGGCTTACAAAATTGTTCCAAATTAAATTCCCATACAAATTCTTACGCGGCTGTAAATGCCATGTCCATCTTATCGCAGGAGTGGTCCGATTCATTGGGTATGTTAAAAAACTAATGGAGTTTGCCACTTCGTTACGGTCTGACAAAAGAGTCGGCGGGCATCGTACTCTGCCCAGACGCGACAAACTTTCTTCCTCATAGATACGGTTGCCAACCAGCAAAAAGCTGCGCAAGACGAACAGGATCAGTGGCGTGTTGTATGAGCATGTTGACCTGTCCACGCACACTCAGCATTGAGCCATCCTCGTTTCCACGTAACTTCTCCTGCACCCTCAGCAACACGCGCTCCGCCAATTTATTAGTGTTCAGCTCTTCAGCCCTGAAACAACAACCAAGCACAGTACAAAGAGCTCATCCAACATCCCACAGAACACTATCTTGGAAATCAACCATGTTAATGTAAATCTCACGGATTTTATCACAAAACAAAACAACAGAAAAGCGTCGACCAGCTGACATTTGAGATGGCAAAGTTACATACGCAGGTAGAACTTTCCGCAGAATACGTTCAGATACACCTTTTTGGTTTCGGTGAAGAGACAAAGTCAATAAGAGTGGTTACAGCAGAGTAACAAATATAATAATTCTTCCATAATAATTTCAGCTTCGCATTCTGCGCCATCAGCCTTAGTTCTCAATCGGCTAAACTTTCCAGATCCATCTGTTTCGAAATTTGGGGTAAATTTGAGACACAAACGACTGCACAGCTTTCAGATCAATGAAAAACAGTAGAAAGACAACAACACGCGAGGAAGCCGGTTGAAGGTTAGCAAACCTACCCTTGCTCATCGATTCTCTGCATAAAGTCTCCTTGGGCCAAACTGGAAAGCGTGCTGGTTAAGTTCACACTTTCATTCAAGTCTGCTGCTTGCCGCTGAAATACAAGGAAGTAAACGCTGAGAAACACGCGTTGGTGCGAAAAGCAATTCCAGGTGGAAGCTTACTTGCTTGAGCAGCGCTTTGCTCGGTGTCAAGGCCCAGTCATGAAGTGGGTCGTATAACAACACTTCCACAATGGTAGTTATCACGTCATAGGATGACCTCATAACCTGCATTGTGCGCTCACAGCATCTGAACAAGGAAGAGAATGGTGCACACTTATGACGCCGTCGTTGTTACAATAGCAGTTTTATTACAAAAAAATATAAGAAAATTGNATTTCAGCTAAGGCTGCTCAACATTACGAAAACGCGGGCACGCAGTTCGACATTGTTACGTTGCAAGTACCCGGAAACAAAAGAAACAAGTCACAATGACACTTTTACAACTGTCGTTAAGAATAAAAAACAACGTCGACCATCTACTTTGAAACATACATAGCCTAATAACACCTTTCAGGCACAATAAGTGAATTACCAAATCCACGTTTAATGGAAAAATAATTGTGATAAACTCAATGAGTTTCAATTGAAACCACCTTCTGAACACTCCCTCCACTCCTGTTATGCCCATTCCATCAACAATATCTCTGGTCAAGCGGAAGGGAACAGTTTCGGGGGTAGGAAGGCATCGGCCTTGCTCGAAAGCGACACCTAGACGTGGGCAGCAGGAAATGTTCAAACACGGTCATTCGTCAACGACAAGAGCAGATACTTATGAGGGTCTGTTTACAACATTGTTGTAACTTATGACGCTGCAATAAAATAAGCGACTCTCTCGGCTCCGTTTTTTGCAAACGACCAAACAACGAACTACAATGTGAGACAAAGGCGATGAAATAAAACTTACCGGTAAACCACTAACACCTGGTGACTGCACCAGCGGCTCGTTCTAGAAACACGGTTCCACGCGAACTCAATGCAACAATCGATCGCGTAGACGACAACAACGCAAATGCCATCAAATCTCGCGTTCTATTTTAAATTAAACTTGAGGGTTAAGATTTAAAAGTAACGGCCACGTGTCACACATAAAAAAGAGTAAACAAGCGATAAAAAAGGCAAACGTGCTGTTTATGTGGATCCGCAACAATCTGACAATCTCAATTTACTAAACGGTGTCACCGAAGCCATCCGGAAAAAAACGTAGGCATCAAATAAAGACAATACAAGCCTAATGCTCTCACCAAGGTCGATGTGGATCAGCTCAGCAGTTTCACAGTCGACNAATATGTTCTGAACATGCCGGTCACCAAGTCCAACAATGTATCCGACGATGGAAGAAACAGCGACGCTTCGCGTGTACATGCGACTGTGAGTGAAAGCACGGATTTACACATTCACTCAAAATCCAAAGTTCGCTAACACTTAGAGAGGATACGGGCAAGGCAACTTCATTTTCTTTGTCCATTGGATCTTTTAACAATCGCAAATACTGACAAGGTTGTTCACGACAAGCATATTGCAACAAGATTTTGGCCACTTTGGCTTAAATCGCGACTCGTTTCAGATGTGCTGGCTGTTTTTTTTCGCCGAGACATTTCGGTATTTAACCAAAATAGCTGAGAAGCGTCTGTCATTTTTTCGGTTTTGGATATTTTTTGACTGGAAAAAAGGCAATATGACCGAATGTACCTAATTTTTTTCGGTCATTCCAAGAACAATTCGGTCATCGACCGATAAAATAACCATGGTAATAAGGCACTGCGTTACATTTCCTAATCAGACGACAGTCAGCACACAAGTCAGATTGGTGTACAGCTAAACATTTATGATGCGTTATAAAATGCGGAACTCAAAGCCAGAGCAGCGCAAGAACGACCAGTGATGTATATTAGCACTTGGGCTTCAACATTTCCTAGAACTTGCACTAAAGATGGCGTCGGTCAGCACAGAAACACTTCGCACCTCTTTGCGAACCACTCCGCAGGGTCGAGGAATCGCTCGGTGAAGAAATGTCGGAAAACAGGCAACATCCCGCGGCAGATCTCCCGATACTTGGCCAACTTCACAGTTGCATTTGCGTTCGCAACGCTTGCCATTGCTTTTCTGCATTTTATTGCCGGGAGGTCGTTCGGTCTGTACAGATCGTGCGCCCCCGGCTCGTTCTGCAATGCAGAATGTCATGAAAGACTCCGGCTGCAGTGACGAAGTTTCGAACAGGTTGCAGGGAAAGGCCTTCATATCACATATGATGGTGTAAAATTGACAGCGCCATAACACACTTTTGTTTACGTTACTACTCAAGTTCAACCAGCCACAAACAAGCGAGCAAGCTGCAACAAAGCTGTTGGTTTGTTATTTGGAATTTTAAGCATGTTTGAGGTTTAGGGCGCACTTTAAGGACACGCTGTGTAAAATCTGCTCATGCAAAGCGGATGAATGTGATCTGGAGCAACGGCTGCAACAAATCAAGGACGCGATCTAAGAAAAGCCAATGACAAACAATGGTCGAAGCGCAACCAGAGGGAGAACCGGTTATCTACGCCAATGAATTTTTGAAAGAAAACAGAGCTTGAAGGGGAAAACCGTTACTTTTTATTTGTAAGCTTTCTTGAGATATCGCCGCCCAGAGGTATTTTTCTTACATGAAAATCTGTATCTTCATGAGCAAAGAACAAAGTGGGGGCATAATTTACGTACTCATGCTACCGCACGTGTCCCGAAGGTTCAGCGAAGAAACGCAGTCAAATAAGTCATTGTTTACGACTTTTATCATTTTCTGGACGTTAATGTTCCGATGCTCGCCACAGATCGGTTCCATCCACCGCCATTTTCACAACTGCTACGAAAAGACCATAGCGACTACTAGTTACGAAAGCACAACTGCTTTTTTGCGGTATTTCCTGATACGTGTTGTCGCTGTGCTACGAAAACGTTTTTAATACCATCGTCAATCGAAATAAGAGGACTTAAGCCGTGCGTTTGATTTTATCGCTGTTTTGTAAAACGGCAGTCCAACGTGACCAACACAATTCGCAAAGGAAGCGGCTCGGGAAAACCTGAAGTCGTCCCGTAACGATATTGCACACGCGCTCTCCAGATTTTCACTGGTAGCGGGCCTGACGCGAAGACATCAAACAACGCTTGCCTGATTCAAACACCATTTACCTGCTGGGGTTTTCCGATCAAATACGACCCTATGGGCAGGGTGCCCCCGCACCACTCCACCAACCCGCTGCACTGCGACAGGGGGACCACTTTGTAAGTTCTCATTCGCAAAGAAGACGTGTTTTCTTCCGCCGCGAGAAGGCTGTTGACAGTTTCAAACACCTGATGAAAAAGAAAAGAACCCAAGGAGAACAAAAACACGTTGCTTTACCGAAAAAAATCAAATTTTGATTGCAGTTTGCCGCGCAAAGCACCTGCTGCATGACAGCGTCCTGCCTCAGGTCATCGCGTCCTTTCACCAGATGCTTCCGAGTGACGCCATCGGAACCAACCGCCTTCACAACTTTGGGAAGGTTCACACCACCGCACGTCTCAAAGTAGGGCTCGAAATATCGATACTTGACCACACCTGTCGCAGGCAATATCACGTGATGATGGGCGCTGATGCAGGAAGTGCAAGCATCCCGGCAAGTCAGCACAACTTGTTTTAAATGCAAGTCGTTTTTGGCTGAATAGTAAACCGACGATCGTAATGATGTTTGTAACTTGAGCGACAAGTTCAACCTTAAGCGAACTGTGCCGCCAAAAAAAAGAGCAGTGTCGGTTCGAATACCACTGAACGCGAGTGTTTTACTTTAAATAACAGGTGCGCTGGGCATTGCTGGAAGCCTCGTTCACATGCAGTTCAACTCGCACTCGACAACGCTTGTTTCCAGACCGCAACGGCCTCTGTTTCTTAAAAATTCAAACGCGAAGCGGATAAACCAATCTTTGCGCAAACAAGTGGTGAACGAACAATTGTCTACAATAGCCAATCCGATACTGGACTCAGCACGGACCTGCGCTGTCATAGCGACAAGTTCTGTCCACAGGTGTGGCTACAATGGGTATGGCGACATCTTGCAGGTCATGGTGTGGTTTCGATTCCTGGCAGAAGCGCTGTAAAGTCAAGGAAGACGGGATAGAGATTTTCTGCCTTGGCTGGTTTTTCCATGGCGTAGCGTCGAAGTTCGCAAATTCTGAACGGAAAACAAAAAATGCCAACATAACCCTAAGACGAAGTAGAATATGAATTTGTACAAAAACAGAATGCTTTCAAGGCACAAATAAAGGACGTCGTTAAACTTTCGAAGCGATTTCGGTAAAAAAAGTGCATCAACCATTTTTGATATCTCTACCTATGTAGGCGTTCATCACAAACTCGGTTTTTGTGACCAATGCTGTCCTTTCCCGGCGGACTTTCTCCAACAAGGCGACTGCGGCTTCGATTTTCGACGACATCTTCGATTTCTGGAGAATTTAGGGCTTTGCGGTTAGGAGCAAGATCAGCATGGAAACAGAAAAAAAACAAAAAAAAACTGAAGCACGCACTGGAGCGGGCTTCTTGGTGGTAGACTTCCGCTTTATTGACGGATGCTTGTTTGAGTAGTCGTCGTCTCGGTTAGCGTTGGCCAAAGCGAGTACCACAGCCACAACGTGATACGGATGGTCCACACACACGCGAAACAGTATCTGCAAAGCACGGAGCGACTTATTTCCAGAAAAATGGCGCATGCGCTCTCGCTTACACCTTCACACACGTTAGTCACCAAGTGCAGTTGAACCTCAGCTCGTGATCATAGAGCAGTGAAAACACTGCCGGTCCACTGAAGCACGTGGTTATGGCGACTGGCATGACGACGCCGATGCGATTGCTGGAGTACGGACAACAAAAGCGCCGCGCGTTAACAACTGACAGCTGTTTGTCTTCCGGTGTGCGGTGCACTTCAGCATCAGCGACAACCCACTCGAGCAGCCCTGCCTACATTCGAATGTCGCTTATCTTTATCTTCCGCCTGCGCCGGATGAAAGGGAGGCCGCGAGCTCGTTTGAAGTGTTCAAGACAACGCTCTTGTTTTTTGGTTGGAATAAGATTCGCTTTTTCACATTATTCCGTGAAGAATTGAAGGGATGACAAGGAAAAGATCAGTACACACAAACTCTACTTTGCGCGCAAAATGTTTTTGCTTTTTCGACTCGACTGAAACAACCAACCCTTCAAGTCCTAATCCAAGAGGATGACAGTCATCACAACACAGGGCGCTGACAGCTCGAAATAAGCAGCACTCGATGGGAATAACAAGTCGAACGCAAACGACGCACCGCATTAACCTGCCTCCTGGCAGCGGCCATTGTCACGATGCGCCTGTTCATTCACAAGCTGGCACGACGGCCGAAAATTAACAAACCCACTGTACGTGACTGGCTTATCGCGAGAAGATCGCAGACAAGCAGCGATTATTGTGAGAAACGCATATAAAGGGCAGTTCGTCAATTTTCATTCATACTTTTTCACGGTTCGCAGAACAGCGATCACGTGATCGAATGATCACAATGAAGGTAACGTCAATGAACTGGCATGGGAAAACCAAATGCGCACCCTGGGTAGGACACAATGGCAACGCATCATAAAGGTCTTTCAACGCAGCATAGAACACCTCATGCGACCTTACGTCTCTCAACGTCTGCTGGAAGGTTCCAGAAGCTACGGATCCATGCAGCCGAGCAGCAAGTTGATAAGCCAGGGGTATGTACTTGTGGGAGGCGATCTCTTGATGCCTCTCTTGCATCAGCTTGTTCGTGTTTGTTAGTGTTTGGTTTTCCAACCACAGTGCACAAATCCTGCAAATACAGCCGGCTAGGTAATAACGCAGTAGGGTTACATATGTTTTTCAGCTGGGAAAATGAAACCGCAACAGTTCTTTCTCATGTTGCTAACATGACATAGTTTTTTAGGGTCAGGATCGGCACCAAACACACAGGTATACCAAGCGTTTTCCACATTCGCTTTAAGTCTTTAATTACCTTCACACCTGCGTTTGCAAGTTGCTGAAAATGAAAAACTAAACACTGCAGAAGCTAAGTGTTTAGGAGAATTTCGCTGTACTATCTTGACCTCAGTGCCATATTTTCCACGAAAAATCCAAACCATGCCAAATAAAATGGCTTCGATCAACTCTGCTTTAGTTGTTGCTTGTGCACCGGTTTCGATGCTCAGGTTGCTGACCTCTGACCTAACCGTCAACCGCTCATCAAACACAACTAAGAACTGTGAATGAACAGTTACACCGCTAAAATATGAAATTGCTTTACTCAGTTACATACCACCAAACGACAATTTCAAATTATTTTCATAAATTACAAGACAATATCATCCAAAACCTACGCCAGGTTGGTCAAAAACTCTTTTGGTAGATCAAGACAGTAAGCAACACTGGTGTACACACCCAAAGCAAATTTTACTGGGGGTGATCAAAATGATGGGAGTGAGCGTGTGGGACTGCACGCGTGACATTCAAAACAACGGATGTAGTCAAATAGACTCACCTATGCATCAACATATCGTGTCGGTCACTCAAGCACAAGCACTTGATGTAGTTGGCAAGGGCAGAACAAACAAACTCCAGTGACTGTTGCTCTATGCGCGCCAGTTCCTCTTTGTCGATGTTCAGGTTTTTCTCCACAATTACAATCGTTCTGCACAAACGAAGTGATGAATTGCGATGAAAGTAGCGAAATAAAAACTTAGAGAAGCAGAGCATTCGAGGCGCTACATCACTTGTGCACTTAACGGAAGCTCGGGTGAAATCGATTCAAAGCCAAAATTGACAAAGCAAATAATTCAAACTCATTAGTTCCGCAAGCACGAATTAGAAAGCAAGCTTCACATTCTGTCAGGGTCAACTGCGACACAGTTGCTTGGCAACCGTGCAGGAAGTCAACCCTGCGCTCCAGCGGAGCGTATGTGGTTTTTCAAAATAGCAGGCCAGTTCATGGCGGATGAAAAAAATCCTTCTTGTTACTGAATCGGAGAAAAACCAACTGCCACCACAAAAAGCCGATTATATCAACGTCATTTCTGTAAAATAGCGGTTCGTTGTATGGATACAGATAGCAATAGTTAATGTTTGTATGATCACAGCAAAAGGTTAAACTTGCACATAATGCTTTTCCAAACTATAGCGGTTCCAAAATTCAGCAACACGTTTTGAAAGATTGTTGTGACACGTGTTACAATTACAGTAGGTGACGTCATGATTGACAGCAAATTAAATTATGCGACTCCATTTTGTTTCAAACGTTACTGCTGGGAAAGCCACTTTCAAATATGCAAAGACTGCGAAATATTATGGGATAAGCAAACATGCGCGACTTTAGGTTCATGTGTTGCAATACCTTCTTCCAGGCTCCTGCCCGCTCTTCTGCATGCTCTGCACTTCTTCCTTTGGTGCAGCCGCTAGGAGTCGCTTCTGAGCATACTCGCTGGACTTTTTGTACTTGATCACCTAAAGAGGTGAAAAAATAAGTCAATGGCGAAATCACAAAAACAACGCGGTAAAGCTACTTGCGGACATATTGACTTTGCTACAGATGCAAACCTGGAGCGACCAATTAAGTTCATCACCAAGCAACCTCTAGCTCAGGAGCGTTCCATTTAGCGCGACAGAGAATAAATAACTAAAAATGCTAGAGTCTTCTTACCTGCTGATACTGCGCATCGGCAAACTTAGCCAAAGTGCAGAAATTAGCCACAAGTTGGTCTGTTATTTTCTTTCTTTTTCTGTCTGACGTCTTTTCGTTTGTTCTCTTGCGCTGCGCGGAGGCTTTTTCAACCAAGTCGACCGACTGAAAATAGCGTCGTCAAAATAACCAGAGCTTCATTGCCATTGGAATTTGCACATACTCATGCAGAAGTCTATTGGGAACAAACTGGAGTTGCTTGCCTCTTGTTTTGCAATTTTTTCCTAATATAACGCATTTTTAATAATATTTTTTGCACTTAGAAGAATATTATAAACCTTGGAAGCTCAGAAGCATTTACAGAGTTTGAAAAACGGGGCTAAGAGTGACACGGGCAGGATCGAAGGCCGCAACAGGCCGTTATGGACAAAGTGGGGAATACAGCGCCGAAAGGTTGTTACACAGTTTGAATTGCACGCGATGTTCACGAATCACAGCTGAAAATATTCACCAGGCGCTGAACATCAAACATCTCAGCTTCAAACAACTACATTCTACCGAAAACACAATCAATCTTTATGCTTTTAAGTGACATCAACAGAAATTTACACTTCCAATAAATTTCCTCAGTTTTGACCTTTTCATGAAACGTTTAAGGGCAACATTCCCAGTTCCGATTCCTGCAAAAGCCCACTCTTGTAAGAGCGAGGATATTTTAGAGATAAACATATCAAGCGTTGTTCACGTTTCGCAAGTTTACATCTAGATATTACAAGAGTACTTTCGTTTAACAGTCGTCACCACCTCTTCAACGGAGTCACATAGAGCTAGGAACCCATGTTTAAAATGTAAATATTTGCAAACTTTGAGACTTATTTTGAGAATATACGAAACACAAAACAGGCCGTTTTTATAGGAGGGCGGCATTTTGCTTTCAACAATCGCAAAACTTACTTGTGGCAAGTTGGGTGTTGATCTTTTTTTTTTAACCCAGCGCACGCACACCAAAATAAAATTGCAAGAGTATTCTGTGCGGACATGTATTAAACTCACTGTCGATTTAAAGATATTTTTTTACTTATCAGGAAGAATGTGACAGCAAAATGTTCACACAGCTTTTTCTGTAGTGAATTGCAATTGAAGGCGCTATCTTGCAAATTTCAGGCTTTGGCAGTGAGCAGTGCAAACAAGATGGATGAAAACTGGACGAGCGGCGATTCCCTCGTTACTCCGCCGTAATGCTTCGGTCACACGACTGTTTCTACGGTCAGCTTGCTAACGCAGGTAGGTGACTTGAAACAGCGCTAACTGGCCAAGCAATGCACGGAAAACAGCAGCAATGATAACTTCGCAGATGATCAACTGTTATTCGAAGAACGAGCCAGCACTTAGAACCAAACAACCGCAAGCATTACAAGCAAAACGAAACTTTGCAAATCAGGCCGAAATATACCAAACAACTATTGCAGCACAATACGCGTTGTTTTTGGGATTTCTGGAGTCATTACGTGAATAAAGCTTCAAGCAAACCTTACCCTTTCCAGATACTCCTCCATGATCACAGAGGGCCCCTCACATCGGGATGCATGCAACCAGCAGCCTCGTGTCAGGAGCGCGTCTGCGAGCAGCAGTTTCAAGGGCGATGTGTCCAAAACTCCGGAAGAAGGTTGCGCAACGCTCTTCTCCAGCTTCTTCTGGATGTTTTCGACTGAAGCTAGAGCGAAAGTTTCTTCCTGAAAAGAAGACAACGACTCACTTGCGGCTTGAATGGAAACAACACGTGGACGACGACGGTCGCCTTGGAGACGAAAATGAGTTGTGAATTTAGTCTAGGGCCGTGGAGCCGGAGCCAAAAATTTTTAGACGGTGGAGCTGGAGTCTGAAATTTGGGTTCCAGTTCCACAGATATAGTTTGTGGGACAAGGCAGTTACACAAATACTACAATGCTTTTTTCTGATTTTTTGGACCAAATTGTTCTGGAGCCGGAGCCAAACAATTTAGATCAGGGGTGGGAAACCTGCGGCCCGCGTGAACTTGATATGGCCCGCAACAGAATTTTCGATACACAAGTTATAGCACAACATCGTGTCAAAACGAAGATCCATGATAAGCAGGCACTTAGATAGTAAGTCAAGAGAAGTCATTCTTTGTCATAGTTAGATATAGGTAAAATTTTAGGATAAAATCAATTGATTTTGCTGCCCGCCTGAAATTTGAGTACCGGCTCCAAAGCCCTGGAATTTACAGATTACGCGCAGTGGCTGCGATCAAGAACTATTTCCTGACAAGAAAAGTTATTTTGCGCAGAAGTTTTTAATTCCCGTGTTTATCACATCTAGATCCAGTCGTTGACGAGTACGTTGAAAACGAGCGTCGCATTAAAAAGAACTTTGACTATCCCGTGTCAAGCTTAACATTTTCTGCTGCGCACAGCTTAACACACGAATCAACCCACGTTCAGCTTCCACAGTATCTTCGCCTCTTCCAGTTCCACAGCAAAAGAGAAAACAATGTCATCCGCGTCACATTCCAACGAACTCGCCGGTTTCAGCTTCACAGTTGTCTTCAGTTCGACAAGAAGCTTTTGTGCGTCTTGCAGGCGGTGATGACGACAGGCAACGTGCAAGTAATCGAACAGATGGTTGCGGAACGCACAGAAAACGGCTTCTTGGTCAGATGCTCGATCGCAACTGAAACAAAATCAGTGCTATTTTATGGCTGTAGTGTAAGTCACACACGACTGAAAAGCATTTGCACTGCTGGGACTGCATTTTCACCTGGATCAGGATACGTGCAAAAGCTCCAATTGAAAGAGGAATCTCGCGTAATTCAGCCGCTCCGTAACTGCCGGCGATTCAGACCTGGTCATATC
>JGI24022J15233_10006499_pt1 | contig 12682 bp, 6 predicted proteins | sample Ectturendosymbi2_FD_15233 | JGI IMG/M metagenome (IMG submission 15233)
CATAGGGATTCGGCGCCCGGGGAATTGTGCCCCCCTTCCCCCCGTCGTTACGCCCCTGGTTATAATCATCGCAATATTTTCGGATTCCGTGTTTTCAGTGACGTTAAACACTATTCCGATTGTTAACGGGGATTTTTCTGCTAGAATTTTCCAATTCAAACAGCCCATTTTTCAGAAATAAAACAACATGTCGTCCATCCAGTACGCCAGTGTTTTTCAACGTTTTTGCTGCAGCGGAACCTTCCGTAAATGTTTGCGTTGCTCATGGAACCTTAAGCAATGATCTAAGTGTCTATATTGCTACAACCGCACAGAACTGCGGTTGGGAATTTCGTTCCAGGCAAATTCGGTCTGTTTCGGCGAAACACTGGCAGCAACTCGTGGAACCTCAGGGTTCCGCGGAACCCCGGTTGAAAAACATTGCAGTACGAAGTCCTGAAGTTGTCGTGCGTGATCACGCCCCTAAGAAAATTCTAACGAAAATTCCTCGACTTGCCTATTGCTCCATAATCGGTTACAACTTTTTCATCAAACAAACTTTGCATTAGTCCAGGCAAGTGATGTAATCAGAACAGGTCTTGAACAGATCAAGAATTGTTTGGTAATGATTTCTCCTGAATATGAGAATTTTTGTCCTATTATTCGTTTAGCGACTTCAATGTGCGTATTTTTATATTTTAGCACCGGAGTGACTACAAATCTTATCAACAACGCTCAAGTTGCCGTTGCTGTTGACATTGACATCAGACGACGACTAGCTTACGTGACTGATGTGGGAACAAAAAAAATTGTCAGGTTAGCTCTGATGTTGATCTTCAAATTTTTGCGAGGAAATTACGTTGCGAGCGTAGTGTTTATGAATACACAGCATTTGCTGTGGTAGTCAACAGCAGAATCAGTTATTTTGCCAAAGTAAAACGCAGTAGCGTGCAGTACACTTTTAAGCTTTCCCGCAACGTAAGAAAAACTGTGCAATCGTTCTTCAAGAAAAGACCACAACTGACGATGCGTTGCATTTGTCCAACTGAGCCCATCCGGAAAGTTTATAAATTCGAATGGAAAAAATTGATAATAAAAAATTTTAGTGCAAAGTGTGTCCCAAACATGCATTGATTAATTTGTGGCGGGAAAATGGGACGTATTTGTTATCAGACCAAATTTTTTTTGAAATAGGGTAGCACACTAGCACCATGAGACATACTGTAAGCGTTTTACTCTAAATTTATAGTGTGCATATTAAGGTTTATAAACATTTCGGCATTGGAAAACCAGGCTAATTTGTAAACTACTGACCCCGACTGTTGCTGTCCAAAGTTGTCTCTTGGAAAAGCGATTTTGAGATCAGCGAATATTTCTCTTATCGTAGGAGTATCCATTATCCATTCATGGATTACATCAGATTGAGAAGGATAGAGTGGGTATAGGCTGTGTGGTGTCAGCTTGCTTTTTCAAGCATGTAAATTTCGTACTTTCGTCTCACGTGAGATGCTGTCTCATAAAGTATAAGACAAACTTTCTCCAGCCACATTACGTTTCAAACAGTTTACCTTATTCTCCTGAACGTGAATACTACTGCAGTATTATGTCATTTATTATAACATATATATATGTGTGGACAAGTCGCACTTACCCAGGATTCTGCTCATCTGCGAATTTCGATTGTGCTTAAATAGACGCTGATGATGCCCACTTAGGCGAACTGTGTATTTGATTTAACGTTCTAACGCCGCAGTGATTGGTTGTTTGCTGAAAAACAGCTCCTTTTGCTGAATACGCAGGTGTCATGACATAAATTATAAGGATTGCACATCCCCAGCTCGTTGCTTGGATGTCATCAGTTTGCCGTCCGTTAGTACCGCCTGCTTGGAAATCAATGTATTGATCCCCTTCGCGCACCAACTACATATGAAGAAAGGAAACAACTAAGATCAAATTTAGAAAGGCATTTCAAACGAACAAATAATCGTGATATAGCTGGAAAAATGACTGTGGCAAAATTTAGATTAAACTCAATGCCATGTTTTATATTACAGACAATTTGAACAAAAGTAACATTCGATGAGAAAAGAGCTCGGGCGTTTTACGACATTACAGCAGGAATAAGTGTTACCACAAATCAGCAACTAAATAAGAGGAAGTTTGACAATACTTGCCCCGTACCGGATAAACACGCTGCGAATAGTCTGTAGTGCAGGGGCGTACCGAGATTAGATGGCGCCCGGGGTAAGAAGCAAGTTTGGCGCCCCCATGTTCGAACCTAAAGTCTTTTGGGAATAAATGTGCTGTATTGAAGAAAGTACTTGCGACATTGTTGAGACTTTTCAGCGCCCCCCGGTGATTCGGCGCCCAGGGTATTGTGCCCCTTTTGGCTTCCTCGTTACGCCCCTGCTGCAGTGCTAATCTCTGCGGTATTTCTATACCAGACTGCACTTGACTATTGTGGACTTAGCGAATGCTGCAATGAGACAGATGATAGAAATTTCTTGAAATTAAATCAACAGTATAAAGAAAGTGCCGCCAGGTGCTGCTTTGAAAATCTTCGAAATGGCCAGATCGAAAGTCAAACGCGGTGTGTCAATTTACAAAGGCGTGCTCTTCCACTGCACAACTCAGTCAACAGTTTTAAAACTAAAAGTTTACCGACCCACGATATTTTGAATATTTTGAACAAAATGATGGCTCATTTTCGTAATCTGGGCATTGTATAACCAATGCAACTGTTCCGTTACGTTGTGGCAATGGCTATGTGTTCGATAAATTAGAATCAAGCATTTTTACAGTCGACGATATTGGGAACCCGTCATTTTGTTCATTGTGGTAGAGATGGGGAATATATTTATTATCGCGAGCGCAGGCCATGACGTGCGGAATATCACGGGTGGGTCACAAAAAATTCAAAATCTTATCTTATGATAAAAAATCCAACCATTTACACATGTTTGTTTTGCATTGATGCTCAAAACCCAAAACCAGCATGATTTTTACTTTAATACGTACATCCAACAAAATTAGGATAACGAAAATTCTGACGTGGGCCACATTAAATTCCGTGGGCCTCGTGTGGCCCACGGAACGCAGATTACCTACCTCTGATCTAAAACAACCTTGCCTGCTGCAAAGGCTGCTCAAATATTTAGGAGCTGATTTTCATTCGCTTTTTGATTCGCAAGTAGCCATTACATTAATGACATACCGAAGTTACGCGTTGGAGATAAATGGGTCGTCACTAATATCTTACTGTTTTCGTATTCTTAAATCTTACCGACTGATTTTTAGGTTCTTTTTTAAGACAGTGTCTTCTTAAGCCGGAATTCCATTAACTCAGGCAAATTATGTTCAACTAGTTTTTTGTTTTGTTTTCACACACGATGCAACCAGAGCATTTCAGTGAAAATGTGAAGGAAATTGTTCAACCTTGGAATTGTCTAATTATTTTTTTGAACAAAACGTCACAATTTCATATCGTTTGAAAAGTATTTGAGATCACCGTATACGCAAAAAAATTGTAGCAGGCATTAAAGACTTGTAAAACACGACAAACTCAAAGTTCTGGGCTCCTGCTTAAGTATCAACCGAAAAAATCTGAGCTGCATTGAGCGACTCAAACAATAAATGCAGCAAAATATCGCAGCAAGGCAAATGCCCGTAAAAGTCTCTTTTTGGGTTTTAATCTTTGTATTGAACTTGTTAACCCATTACCTTCATTGGAACCTAAAACGCCAAACTACAGGTTGTTTTTTCAAAAACGTGATTGTTGATAAAGCAATCAACAACGACCTTGTGCAAAATTGCAAAATTTATACTCCAGTGCTAAACTGCAAACATTTGAAACAATATTATAACTCTGCGGTGCGTCGCCTGAATAGGTTAGAGTACGCGTGTGGGAAACCACTGAAATTCTGTTGTTGTTCGCAACCGATGTTAACCGTGTTTTCTTCTATCAGAGTCCCCTTACAAAGAAGTTTGGTTACACCAAGTCGACAGACAATCCTGCATACAGATAATACGGTAACTCGCTTGTTGAAATCAGAATAAGATGTAAAAAAACATGCTTTTCTTGATAGAAGTTGCTAGTGTGCAGCAATCTGCTTTTCTTTGGATGTACGATACCTGGATTTTCTTTTTTCCACAGCTTCTTGTTCCAGACGGTTTATCTGTGGATTGGGTACACAACAATGTATACTGGACCGACAAAGAGCACCACAGTGTATCAGTTTCAACGTCAGATGGGATCCATGCCAAAACACTGATAAAAAGAAGCAAAACATACTTCCCCCGGGCTATTGAAGTCGATCCTGCCAACGGGTGATTACAGACGTATTGGTGTAACCACAGCTAAGATTAACAACCAAGCTGCTGCTTTTCACAAATTACATCCATTGCCAGCCATGCAAATCTAACTAAATTCCTTGCTATAATCCAGCCGACACATCAGAAGTTTTTGGTATTCGCATCAAGACAAGAGATTATTTGACCTAAGCAGACCCAATCAAGCCGCATTTGCTGCCAAACAAGACAATTTACTAAATGCTCATTTGTAGCAATAACAGCTGCGCATGAGATTATTTATTAGGTGCTTGCAANCAAGTGCTGTGAAAAGGATAAAATTGCATACATTCTTGGATTAACACTGTAGAACAGCGGTTACCAGACTGGTACACGTACCACTAGTGGTACAGGAAGGCCTTCAAGGTGATGCGCGAATAGGCCTACTTTCTGTTTTTCTTCACTAAAAAATATCTTCACAGGTATAGTTGTAAATATCGGGTTCTGTTAATAAATTCCTGAATTTCTGTGTACTTCTCTTGTTGGTTTCAAAAAATGACCATTGTAATTTCTCACAGCCATTTTGTTTATGTCACGTTTGTGTCAGTACTGGTTTCCCAAACTTTTGATCGAAAGATATTTCTTAGGTTANGTTTTCCTGGAACAAGGTGTTACAGTGCCGGACTCACAAATGTATACGCGATCAGAAAAAGTTTGCGAATCACTGCTGATGTAGAATGAAAGAGCAATTATGGCAGCAGTTGACATTCTCTGAAGAAGGTGTTCAGAGTCAGTCTGGTAAACCTTTTTATTTCTTTTCGTATCTCTCTTTTTCCCTTTCCTGATGTTTGCTCCTAATGTTCTCAACAATGTAAAGCTCCAGGTTTGCTGACAAGCTTTCGAGAGAGCAGCCGACTGGGCTCTGCTTTCTTCTTTTTGCGATGATTCAAGCTTGCACAAATCTGTATTAAAGTAACTATTCTCGACAAACGCAAAGGTGACAGAAGCGAATTTATCGAACAAATATTTTTTAAGGAAATCGATTTCACGTAACCCTACGCATCCTCAGTCCTACACTTTTGTTCAAATCCTAGTGTTCTCCTCTCTTTCCCTTCCTTTCCCCTCTCCTTCTCTACTTTGACCAACCGCGTTTGTGTTATTACAGTCTTGAACTATATCACCAGAGCTATGGTTATNAAATTAGTTGTGTAATGTTTACCTTATTGCTGTGGCCTGTCATGTTCCTTTTGTTGGTATTTATCCATTTTTCAAACAACCTGACTGCCCTATACGCGGAATGTATACGTTTGTTATGTGGCTCACATCCCATTGTTTTACAGAAAAAAAAACGAAGATTAACAATTATTTAAACTCTGTCAAACGTGCCAAGCGTTTTTTTAAAGTAAAACGTCAATTGTTACTACATCACAGTATCAAACTTTTCACTCTCCGTGACATAATATTTCACAAGAAACGTTTTGTGGATAGGTAAAAATGTTAACGAGGGGTTTGGTGAAAAGTTACATGCGCAGTATGGGGAAATCCTGATTCCTTAGCTTAATTATCACAGAGCATGCGTTTAGCACCAGGGTATAACCAAGCATCATACCCTTCAATTACTTTAAGATGAAATCGACTTTACTGAAATGCACCAAACTTTATTTATTCTTTTAAATGCAACCGTTTCCTTGAATGCGTAGTCTGATTGTTTGCTTCAAGAGAAAAAATAGACGAATGCACCCTTTTCACGTGATCTCTACCAAACTGCTTCGACGTGGGAGGCTGTTTTCACAAAAATTGTTTAAAATTTGTCCACTGACTGTAACGTTCAAAAATTTGCACAAGTTGAAACAAGACTACTATGGTGATTGGGAAACATGACGTTTCAGCTGATTCTTTGCACTGTTGCCGAAACACCGTCTACAGTCCAAGAAAAGCCTTTGCTCTCGTATTCAACTATTGATAACTTAATCAGAATTTGCGTAGCTTTTCACCGGTATGACGTTAAAAACAATAGCTTCACAGATGGTCTGAGATCAGCTGTTGGAACAATTTAAGTGCATATCGGTGAACATAAAACTTTCGGTTGCTACCGAATCATTATGTGCACTTTTATGTTTCAAACGTATTCACATAAGGTACTGTTGTGGCAATCTTGCTTCCAAATGTTTAGTTTAGTCTAATCTTGTTTCATCTGGTAAAAACTGAGGGTCGTAGCAGGTCAGCCATCATTCCCCTTACTTATTTTTTTTTACATTTCCTCCTTGGAAAAGTTTCTTGTTTTTCCTATATGCCCACAGGAAAGCGGTGCAGTCTTGGAGACATTTGTATGCTCTCTCATTGAAAATTGTTTACTACGTTTTTTGCTTAGTTTACATAGACTGCCTTGTAAAGGTAAAAATTTCTCGGTTTGTAGTTTTATGGTCCTGGGACATTTTTCAAGCGATTGTCGTACATTTTGCTCATTGAAAAGTTCGCCAGGAATAGCATAGTTTCAAAAAGTTTATCCAACCAATTAGCTAATCAGGAATTATTTCGCAATAAGAATTTTACTACAATCTGTGCAATGGTTTGTTCGTGATCGTCATCTGTACGGCATGAGTAAAGTAGAAAGGAAAACAAGCATTAAACTTCTTTTAGAACAGCTGCCAACACTTGATAAGGAAAATAAGATTAACCTTATATTGATGTTTCAAACAATTTTTCATCAAACTGAGCATTTTAAAGTCAGGATCGGTGAAGTGTTTTTTCCGTATTGAATTATGTGTGATTCTAAGTAGGGGAGTGGTTTCCGTCTTAATCTGTGGCATACTGGTATTGTCATTAGCTTTGCTCTAAAGCAGGTGTCTCCACACTACGGCCCGCGGGCCACTACGGCCCGCGACCCGCAAAGCTATTTCATTTCGCCCCCAAAGACACTTCATCAATCATGAATAATGAAAAAATAACACATTTATGAAAAATTTGTTGATTTTGTGGTATGTAACATATCCCGAAGCAATGGCATTACGTAAGTTGGCCAAGTAAACGTCATCAATTAGCCAAGTAGTACTGCGCTGCAGTCTGACCTAACCTTAGATGTTATGTTGCCACAATTTGAGGTCTTTAAGTTAACATTACATCCCATCTGAAGCCTGACTTTCCCACTATGCTAAAATGAAAGAAGCAGTTCCACTATTCTTTTTAATAAATGTACTTTCATTTAAACAATATTCATTGTTTGACATTTTTTTATTTTGGACCGAGTTATGTTTGGCCCTCCAACTGTTTTGTAACAGCTTATGCAACCCACTGACAAAATGTTTGGAGAACCCTGCTCCTGCTTTGAGGCAAACTAATCTCTCAGGTCAAAGTTGTTGAGTCAGTGATTACAAGCTTTTTAGAAAAGTTTAAGAAAATTAGGATTATTTCTGTTTAAGCCCAGTTGTAGATGTACTTGCGCGTGTACTGCCTCAAACTTTGGTTTGATTCACACACACGACCAATAACAAATTTTCCATAATACGGAATATATGCACTATTGCCTTTAAGCACTTGAAAGCAACCATAAACACACAATTTTAACTCACTTTTGGTTGCGTGATGCTGACAAAAACTTTCTTTAGGCTGTTAATGTTTGTATGCACGACTAGGATGAAGTTTTATTCATCAGTGATCGAACGGCTAACGTTGTGCATAAAACCGCTGAAACAGTTTATTCAAACAGCCAACGAACTAACTGTTAACACAGATATATTTGTGAATAAACTTGTGGACAAGCTGATAAAACCATAACCAAATTTGGTTCTAAACACCAAATTTTTTCTTTTTTTCACCCATGGATGTCTTGATTTTTTTGGTTATGGTTTACAGATAAAGCTTTTCAATAAACAACACTAACAAGCTAAAATATTTGTTCTGTCAAATGTCAAGCAGTATAGAAGGAACGTTCTAATTTTTGCGGTGTGTTATTTCCAGCTATTTGACGGTTGTAGCTATTCTTGTTCACATCGTGTTAATACTCTGCATATATATTTAATCGCAGATTGATGTACATCAGTGACTGGGGTGGCAATCCCAAGATAGAAAAATGCTCCATGGCCAGCGGAAGCAGTTGTGCAACTATCGTTGACTCTAACGTCTTGTGGCCCAACGGACTAGCTATTGGTAGGAGATTTTTGGGGGCTTTGTGTGAATACATGCAGGACGTGGCTTCGAAAACCATATGCTTTATTTGGCAGCCTATAGTCAGGGCCGGATTTATCTATAGGCTTAGTAGACTTAAGCCTAGAGTCTCAAGATCCAAGGGGGCCTCCAGTAAACCGTGGTACGCATATAGCCAATTGCCGGTACAAAATGAGTTCGATAAATATCCGCCAACAATTCAAGTCGTAACTAATCATGAACTTTAGTCTTATTCACTTAATCAGATTTCATGTTGGTAACACTAGGGTCTTCTACCGGGTTTCCATGAAGGTGAGTATGATCAGTTGGCCAAGCCGTATGTAGACTATAGAGTCGTCATACTCATAGCTCTGTTGGTTGTTTTTATTGAATCGTACCGATTGTTACGTACGCATCAGACGAGAGAACTTGTGTTTTTTTTCTACTTGATATGCACCTGACCAAAGCAAGGTTATATCTGCAGATAAGTGGTATGTGTAGGGCTAATAGTATCCTACAATAAAAACATAGTATAATCCAACATTTTGGTCTGTCTTTAAGAGAGCGATTGATTAATCAAAGTGACTTAAGTTAACAATGCCTGACCCTGACACCAAAATAGATTTTGTAGAGACTGGTTTATTTTGGGAAGTTTGATCCAGTGTAAGATATCACTGAAAGTTAAAGTGTAACAACCAGGGGCGTAACGAGGTGAGCAAGGGGGACGCAATTCCCGGGCGCCGAATCACTGCGGGGGTGCAGAGAAGTCCCATCAATGTCACAAGTACTTTATTCAATACAGTATATTTGCTTCCAAAACATCTCAGGTTCAAACATGGGAGCGCCAAACTTGCTTCTTGCCCCGGGCGCCATCTAACCTCGTTACGCCCCTGGTAACAACTAATAGTATTACAGTGCTTCTTCTGAGCTGGAGAAGTTCAGTAAGTTTGTTAGCGCTTTAAAAAGTATTGCTCGCTTAATACTTTTACTTCTGATTTGTTTCGATTTTAATTTTCTGCAAACTGCTACAAAATTTATGAATCACGAAGTGCCGTTGAGCATATTTATCAAAAGGACGAAAAAGAAAAAATAGATGTTAAACTTATGAATTGCGTAAGGTATGTGTTTGGTTAAATATCTAACCGTGACGTTTTCGGTTGGTTAGCCTGTGGAGATTAAAATTCCTGTTCCCGTCAGCCATCCGCGATTTCCACAATTCCGTGTCATTGAACGCTGTTGCGTCGCAGGCAGCAACAAATACAATGGTCGCGGGGCACGCTACCACGGATTTTGATATTTTTTACTGAGCTTACTTGGAGATCGCCCATATCGTCATTTTCGGCTTTGTGCAAATTTATTAACGCTTTTCCATTTTCCCCAACTCGTAACAACGGGAGAGGGGTCTCACAAGTGGATTAGCCTATAGGGCCTCGCATCAGTTAAATCCGGCCCTGCCTACAGTGATGAAGTACACTTTAAACTAACATGCAGTAAGCTAAAGAATGGATCAAGGAATATCCAGTTCAATTTCCCTACTATGGTTTCTTGGGGTTTTGACAAAAGCACTTCAACTCAAATCGGAAATGTCTACCGCGGTGTTACTAAAAACTCTTAGCAGTTAAGAAACCACCATAGACATTCCGCTGAAACACTTTGTTTCCACCAGATTATGCTGGAAACAGAATTTATTGGGTGGATGCGAAGATCAAATCATTGAGTTCGTGCCGTACCGACGGAAGTGACAGGCGTGATCTCGTAACCTCCAGCCAAGTTGCAAAACACCCATTTGGTTTGGCATTATCTGGAAATCGAGGTAATTCTTAGATAAAAACAACCATGAATATTTTAGATTAGATTGTTCGTCCTTCGATGAGAAGCGTGATGGTATAGCATTTACGGGAAGTTATCGTAAAACTTTTTCAGCGAAGATTGTCAAACATTTTTTCTGAAGGCCTTTGGATTGACACAGGCCCGTAACCAGGGAGCTTTGTTAGGGGTGGCTTCGCCCACCCTAGAAAAATTTTCGCCCTCCATGGAAAAGTGTGTTGGACATATTTTAAAGCTATTGGGCATAGTTTAAAAATTTTCCCCCCTCTCAGAAAACTCTTCGCCCCCCCTGGTGTCTCAAGCTGGTTACGGGCCTGGATTGACATCAACTTGCAAAACTCATTGCCTTACAAGAGTAAACCGGTTCCTGGGTACCTTCCGGCAGATGCTCTAATATTTTTCATTGGTAACACGAGAAATGTTTCGACCCCAGAACTTGCTTAAAAGTTTTTTGCACGTGTTGAAAAATTTGCTACTGTTTGTAGTATTTTGGACTGACTGGCAAACGATGGGAATTCAGAGCGTTGATAAAAGAAGCGGACTTGATCTTCATCTTCACGTTGGTGGCTTAGTACGACCTACTGGGATCAAAACCATATCAGAAGAACGGCAGCCCATGTGTAGGTCTAGTTTATTTGTTTTGAGTTGGTGTTTTTAGATATGCGATCCAGCATAATTAAAAAATTGTTTTGGGAAACCTTGCAAATGTGCTGTCTCATCCACAAGCATCCATATGTTTTATGCATGAAATGGATAAAAACACTGATTAAATAAAAAACGTTGAATTCTTTAATTTGAGTGCTTACCTGCTAATTGTTTATATTTTGTTTCCACGTGCGAAAACCCAAATCTATGTTGATCACCATCTACCGATGAATACTTTAATATGTTGTGAGGAATAAACATACTACATGAAATATTCATCATCAGAAGCAAACATTTCCAGATTGGACTAAATTTCCTAAAAGTCCTACTCATGGACCAGGGTGCTCATATCCCAAACTTTTTTATGTCTTGACTTCCAAGGCTGGCGAAAAAGGCAGAAGTGTTTGAAATTCTCTCACAAATTTTTTCTGATTTCTCTCTAAAATCGTGTAAAGGCGCCTTACGGGGTTTTTACTGGATAAGGTTATGACACTACGGAATGATTCTTTTTACTACCTTATCCACTTGGGAGTAAAAACTGTGTTTCGTGCTTGTTGTGCAATCAACAGCGGAATCCCGAGAAATTTAAGTGTTTGTGGGTATTTGGAAGAACCCAGTGAACTTGCGTGAAACAGGAAAGATATACTGTAGCGCAGTGGTTCTCAAACTTTTCTCGTTGCGACGCCTTTGGAAAAGTTAAGTTGAACTTGCGACGTACAAGCAATAAGAATTTATTAAAGAAACATAATAGAAGTTGTATTTATTGATAAAACAGCAAAAAGAAATATGCATCATTTAATATGACGTCCGAGCTTGCTTATTTTCACTATTTAGTCGAATCTTGGAAAAATTTTTGAAATGCCACCCGCATTTGCCTCTCAAGGTTTATTCGTTGTCGATATTTTGTTTTAATCACGGCCATGGCAGAAAATCCTATTTCGCATTAATACGACATGGCGAAAGGGATAATCATTGGTTCGTTATTCAATGAAATCCAAAAATGTGCCGAGTTTTCTGAATTAAAGCTTCTGTTCAGGAAACCTTCATAGGTAAGGTCAATTTAGTCTGTTTCTTGTTAGGATAAAGGACGATGGGGTCGGTTCGACAAAAAGGGTCACGAATCCATTCATAGCTTGATACATTCTCTGGAAAGTATTGAGAAAATTTCTAGCTTCGATGGATGTTGCAAAATATACTTCGTAAATTTTAAGGCAGGATTATACACTTTCAAGCAGATCATTAAATAGCGGTACCAACTTTAAATATTGGGCAGCTGTTCCTTTCATCGTACTTACAAGTTCGATTGCAACAGGCACTATTATTTCCTCAGCAATGGTGTAAGGCAGGGGTGGCCAACACGTCAATCGCGATCGACCGGTCGATCGCCGCGTCTCAGTTGGTCGATCGCGCCTGATTTTGCATTGAATTGACATATACCTAAAAACAACATTTTTCAATCAATATTCCTTTTTATGGCATTTTCTACTTGTGTCTGCATTACCGACCGGTCGATCTCGAGTTATCAAGAAATTTTCTAGTCGATCCCAGTCGAAGACAATTGGCCACCCCTAGTGTAAGGCATTTTAGACTTAATAATTCTGTGCCCTACTTGGTAGCTTGCTAATAAGACTCTTGGTGGGAGTGGCATGAATCGTGAAATGGTGGACACTTGCCTTTTTAGATCATTTACTTTCCGAGAAAAAAAAAACTACCTGGTTTGTTCACAAATTGCGGATGTGATGATGTTAAATGACGCTCAAGCTTGTTTGGTAGCATGGTTTCATTGGCCAATACTTTGCTG
>JGI24022J15233_10006502_pt1 | contig 12681 bp, 12 predicted proteins | sample Ectturendosymbi2_FD_15233 | JGI IMG/M metagenome (IMG submission 15233)
GTGCAAGGGAACGGTTGACTGGCTGTGCTGCCATTGACTCGCCACCAATGCCACATTAACTGCGAAAATAGCCACGTGGCCCACGGCGCAAGCAGGCGGAGATGGGCGCCGCAGACCACTCGTGACACTCCAAAAGATGTATATCAAGCGAGTATAAACGAAACATTACTGAAGAGTACTTAACTTCAGGGTGAAATGAGTTGCTCCATTGTGTTAGACAAAATCGCATTTTTGTCCTGGGTGTGTTGTTACTTTTGAAAATGAGTCACTTTTCACGGAAGTAATTCAGTAAAATTTTTGCGATATTTTTTCTCAGCATCAGTGGGAAATTGCTATGGAAGTTATGAATGATTTCAAGTTTTATCTTTAATTTTATTATCAACATGATTTTGCGAAGGCTGATGGAAACAACTTCAGAATTAAATTTGAAAACAAGAACCTAGGTTCAATGGGGTTTTTGGCCAACTGCGTGTGGGTTAGGCTAAAGATGTTTTCCTGTTTTCAAGACGCTGCGACGACGCCTGACACCAGGTTTGTTGTTATTGGTGGTGAAGGAACAGAAACATCTTGTGTGAAGTATGATAACAACGGACGCTGTTGGAATCTACCGGTATGATATCGCAAATGGTCGATCTAATGTTTTTTCTAAGGTTCTTAAATCGATTTTTTACGTGATCCTGCTGAAGAACGAAGGTCTCTTCTTTTATGATGAATGTTAAACAATTTTTTGTTTATTTCAAGAAACTAAAGGTCGATAAATAAAATTAAAATGTAAGTCAACGAGCTTGTCACAAGGCAATGATCACTGGTTTTTCAAGCGTATTTGTATGAGAGATAACTTTGATCTAATAATTGCGACTATTTTGAAGCGTGCTTACACACTGTTAAATTTCAGTTTCTTATTTCGGTTCGACTGCTATGTGTCGTCGTCTGCACAACATTTCGGTGCCGTGAGCGATTTGCACCAACACTTGAAAATAGAAAAGTACACAGCTAAACGTAAATGGCCCAAATTTGTAAAACGGGCGAATTTTTGGTGAATTCGAAAGAAGGTTTTTCATCACTTGTGACAAGTTTTTACTGGCAAAACGCCTCAAAACGCAAGTTCTGGAAACTTTCATATCGCTTGGCATATTATCATCCAAACAGAATGAATACCGTTGTGATCGGGACAAAATTTCACAACTCTGAACAATTATACGTTTCGTTAAGATCTGAAGACTTCTGTTTGACCTTCATTAGTAAGCCGAGCTGTTTTTGATTAAAATGTGGGAATAATTACACCAATTAGAAATTTCTTTTGATTTCGAATTTTGTAGATCATAGCAAATATTCACCTTGATTTACTTGAAATGTTCAAATGATCTCGAAAATGCTAGATTGCCAAGCAAGCTATACGCACCAATTCAAACACCATACTGGATATGAAAATTACACACCAGTAACATCTGAACATAAAAGACATTAAAAGACATTGACAGCAGTTGATGTGCACTTTTCACGGAGTATTTCTCATATTACATCTTGGGATAATAGTTGTTGGAAACAAAGTTTTATGAAGTTAATTTTATCGCTAAATGGCAAATTCAATAGAAACTTACTTGCGTGAAGAGCGACTCGGGTTTCAAGTTAAAAACAAAACTGCTTCCTTCGCATTAGGTCATTGTTTCTACCCGAGTGAATATATGCAGCGGTTATAAAGAATCGCTTTGCGGCGGCTGATGTCCACAAAATGAATGAAACGCTCGTATCGCTTTTGCATCTGTAGCAGAACCATCGTTGAACCACGTCATTATCTAAAGTGTGCTGAGCAGTTAATCTTTTGTACTGCTGTAAAATTAAGATTTGTTTCTGGAAATATTACTATAATGCGTCGGCTACCTGGTACAGTTGGTTGAGCACGCCCCACCAAAGCTGGTATAGGCTGGGTGTAAGACTTGGAAAACGGTACTTGCGTTCTATCCAGTTTCGTGTTCGGCGTTTGATGGTTGGTGCAAAGAACGCGTGGTGCTGTGGCGGCATTGACTCGCCACCGGTGCAGCATTCAATGCGAAAGCAGCCGCATGCCACTCGGCGCAAGCAAGCGGAGATGAGCGTCCGAAGACCACTCGTAACATTCCGAAAGGAGTACTGAAAGAGAGTGCAAACGAAACTGAATTGAGTTCGGAGTCGTTCAAAAAAGCCGGTTGAAAAAACACTACAAAGTGCACACCATGGGAATAATTGAAAACTTGGAAAGAACAATGAAAAGGTGGAAAAAGGTTATCAAAAATAAGGGAACATTTGATCAACATGCCGCAGCAAAAGCTAGCTTTGAAGTCGCCTGAAATAAAACCCTTACATTACCGGCGACTGTAAAAATGGCAGAAATCATGTTTGGACATACGGAACTTTTGAAGCTGAGTGTCCAGTGCCTTTGTCTGCAAGAGTGTGAAAGAAATACTTTCCATTCTTACGAAAGGTGGGGAGAAAAAGTTATATTCACAATTAAAGAAAGCAAATATTTCGCTTTTCAACTTGATGAGACTACAACCGTCAGTAATGATTCTCAACTATTAGCAACTGTATATGTTCGGCACAGAAACCGTCGCCAGGAAGTCTTTAATGGGGGGCTTGACATTCCAAAGTTTGACGAAAACTCCACTATTTATAGCGTGTCACATTTCAATTTGCGGGCTTGGAGCTTTGTTTAGGGGGGCTAATCCCACCAAACACCCCTGTGGCAACAGAACTGGATCGGCACCGGGGTTCGTTTGAAATGGAGGAAGAAATGTTCTTTGGCTCTCCTCTTCTGAGCAGAGATAATGCGGGATTGGTATCTTCAAAAACGTTCAGGCATACTTCAATAAACCAGGTGTTGATTTGCTTGGGGACAACTCACACCTATTTTTGTTGACGGAGCTCCATCGATGTTGGCTCATGTCAATGGTTTTACGGCTTTTGCTGAACAGAAGAATCCTAGAATTGAGGTTTTACCGCTGCATGATACATCGCCAGGTATTGGTAGTAAAGCAGTTGGAACCAGAGCTGGAAACCGTCATGAAAGATGTCGTTAGGATTGTCGATGCTGTGAAAAGCAATGCACTATATCAGTTTGTTAAGGTGTTTTAGGAACCCGATTCGGGTCCCTGGAATTGCAAATCGGGCCCCTAGAATCAGAGAAAATCATCATCGGGTCGCTGCAGGTCCATACCAGGTACCTAACATTTTCCTTAAAAAAAACTGCCCTATATGCTTTTCTGTTTCGAAACTTGATCAATGGTTTCGCATTTGAATAAAAAAGTGATGAAAATCAAGATAGCTAGCAAAAGTTTTGAAAGATTGTGATGATGTTAAGACTTTGTGACATCCAAGACTCTTATCAAACATTTGACGAAACTCATTCAACGTTTCTCTGAACGCTTTCCAAAGATTGGTTCACATACCGTTAGTTGGGTTGTAAACCAACTGCAGTGTTTGCCTCAGGGTGAAGCGAATGAGGCGATTGCCTCGCCCGCCCTCCTCTTAGTGCCCCCCGCTTGTCAGTTTACGCGCATTTGCAATTTTATTCTATCTTTTCAGCACAAGGTATGAACAAGTTTGATGTTGTGTATCTATCAATAGGTTCTCTCTGCCGTGTCAAGCTACGTTGCTCTCTTTGCACTGTAGGAGTAGTTGCGCTGTTTGATTTTGAATGAAATCTTAATCTGCTTTAGAATACTTCACCTGTTTAGCTGCTATCAGTTGGCAGTTTCGAGTCAGATGCTCAAGTAGCCGAACTGGTCTAGCACGTAATGCCCCCAAAACCTCCAATTGCAATGAGCGTTTGGGTCCAGCAATACACTTGTGTTGCTTTAAAAACTCATGACACACAATAGCGTCCCACAGCAGACCATTCATATCTGAAAACCTCACTTCTTCGTATCTTAAAGTATTAAGTTCTACTGTTACAGAGCATAGCCCGGTGGCCCGGTGGTTGTTACACTATCTCCTTTTACTGCCAAGTCGACCTCTTCCCGACTAGCTTCTATTTTAACATACGCACTTTTAGCAAAGTTCTCAATGCAAGTTTGACGAAAGGCCAAAAGGACCGCCGTTGTGGTTCGTCGAAGTTTCGTTCTCGTCGATTGATATGTCTTCGCAAAATAACCCTTTTGCCATTTGCCAACATAGATTTTTGTGACACGGCCAGTTCTTGGCCGGAAAAATTTCGCGTGGATGTCTGCTTTCACGGCAAAAGAAACAATTTCTCTGTTTCACTGCCAAACATTCGAGTCCACTCCTTGACTTAGTTTCATCCGAAGTATAACACACGACTGTCAGCCATGGTATTCTCTCTTGTAGATTGCGACCGGATGTTTCAGCAGCATTTCGCCGAGGTTAATCCAGACCAGAGATCAACTGGTTGAAGTTGCAAAACGTTCTTTAATATAGCTAGATCTTACTCATTCAATGAATGCCTCTTTGTTTTCAATAACAGTAAGAGCTGTAGCATTGCAGTCGACACTGAGTTGCTTTAAACGCTGCAGAAACTCGTCAAGAGGTTTCCCCAATTGGCGGTGACATGCGTTCAGTGTATATGCACTAAGGCACGTAATCTTATCGTCGTAAGATGTACAATCGCAGATATAAGAATACACCGAAGTGCATAGCAAGATAATCAATGTGTTAAGCTTGTCTTGGTACGTAACTGTCGAGACCTATCGATGCGAACAGTTACGCAAGTTCGCTAGGCTTTATTTAACAAGAAAACTCAAACGTATAACAGCCAACGATTAGTCCAAGGCAACCGAAGTTAGTTCACTGAACCAACAGCAACAGTAGAGCTCAACACAGCTCAACACAGGTAACGCAGCCGACCTCAAACTGAGCAAGGACTGGCACGGAACAGGTACACTAAATGAACAGACGAAAAAACTCGCGAGACGTTAATTAGTTAATCAGCGCAACGCGACAGAAAAGGGCAGGGATGCCTTGGGCGCAACGCAGAAAAGCGCTACAGTAACATGGTCAATTCGGCGCGTATAACTTTGAATGGAGCGTTTCCAATGCTGCCAGTGTCTTAGTGTCTTGAGCTTGGATCCCTCGGAGCCGTACCCATAGCCTACTGCCAATTGAAGGAAATTGTTTCAAAGTGGCGCATCTTTAGCAAAAAGGTCTTAACACGGTTGACTGAGTACGATGTCGTCAGTAGACCCCTTTGAACCTCGCCTCAGCCTCCCCAAATCACTACCACTGGCTCACTGATAAGCCATGCAGATGAGCGGTATTTTTTGACGGAAGCGCTTTTCGAACTTCGCTGCAATGTTGAAGCATGCGTGGTATTGCAAAACATGTTAAATCTTTCATCTTTTTGGATGCCAGAAACCGCAAAACTTTTTCTAATATGTTTGTCCGGCGATTCATAACATACTGGGTATAATCAGTCAAATCTTTTTCGTAGCTTGTCAGTTAGCTTTCAGGAATTTATCGACACTCCTACACGTACGATTCTTGACTGGGGTTTAACAAATGTATCATCGGCAGTTCTGTCTCACGGTGTTTTAGACCCTATCAGCAATTTATATCACAACCCCAGTTTTATTAAACCTAATTTTTCACTTAAGTTTCTCATAGTTTCAGAACCATTTTTGTATGGAATTATACTAATGGGAACTTTTCAGATTTGAACAATGCGATGTATACTACCCCTTGGGAATTGATTGTCATGAATTCTTCCAAGGTTAACTCATCTCTGTCAAATATCACAGATGTCATACACCAAACGCTTTAAGTTTTTATTCTCACAAAAATAATTTACTCATCCAACAAACACAATCCCTGGTTTTACCGCGAGCTCCAACTTTTAATTCGAAAAAGATCTCGTTATTGCAAACGCTGGCGTAAAACTAAAAACGTAAGCCTTGAACTTCATAATAAAACCGAAAAACCTAGTTCAACGCAAAATCAAACTGGCTAAAAAAATGCAATGAGAGTTTCATGAACAAACTAAATGCCGTCAATACCTCTAATCTGAATTATTGGAAGCTCTTAAATCAAAAATGGAAACCGAGCAGAAAACATAGTTACCCATTCAACTTGACGGAAGACTCGCACGCGATAATCGTATCAAGTGCAATCCCTTCAATGAATATTTTACTTCATTTCAATTTCTCCAAGAAACGATTATCAAAACATACCACCTTTTCAATTTCTTACCAACCAACGATTACTCTCTCCCATTATTGAACCTTTCCAAGTATTTCAGATTTTTACCAAGCTAAATCCCAATAAATGTAAGGGATTTGACTATTTGCCTAATCGAATTCTAAAAATTTGCAGTCAATCACTCGCTACTCCCTTCAGCCTTCACTTTAATTCTATTTTATCTTCTGAGGATTATCCTACGGCATGGAAGACTGCTACTATGATATCTCTTCTTAAAACAGGTTCTCAAACTGTTGTCCAAAATTATCGTCCTATTGCTTTGCTACCGTCTCTCTCAAAAGTTTTTGAAAAACTTGTACACAAATATATTTGTAACTACCTTGAGCACCATAAGTTATTGATTCCTAACAACTTTGGTTTTCGGAAAAAGCTCTCTACTCTTAATTCTTTTGTAAGTACTTGTCACATTTTGTACCAAGCCTATGATTCAAATCTCTCCTCTAGAATAGTGTTCCTTGACATGTCTAACGCTTTTGATCGTGTTGATCACACATGTTTCACCTCTAAATTCTACAGCTCGGTATTGTTGGCCCTCTTAAATTTTTTACATATGATGTCTCTCAGCGTTCTCAAGTCATTCTTATAAACATGACTCTCTCTGACCTTCTCTGACCTCATATACACTATGTTGTGATGTTCCTCAAGGCTCTGTTTTAGGTCCTCTGTTATTTCTAATCTACGTGAACGACATTGTGTTTTCTTGTGTATTTTTCTTAGATAAGCTCTCATGACACTACAAGATTGCATTAGTCAGGCTAATACCTGTCGCAAAATTTTTGAATAAATAAAGAAATAAAGATACTTGTTGGGCAATTTCATTTTTCTTAAAACTATTTTAGGGTGATGTTTTCAAAAAATATCCCCCAACCCCTGTTTTATCTGATGAAACCTCGTGTTGTCCTTTTTTTCGTGAAGTGCCTGTAGAAGCCAAAATATTTGTGAATTGCTTTTAATCCTTAGAAAAGTTAATCACGTTTCTTTATTAATATTACTTGCGCATGTTTAAAATTTTCTGAATCGCAGGTTTTAAAATTTAAACGGTGTGGAGCGACTGCTGTGAAAATCGGAAATCATTTGTACGTTGCCGGTGGAGGTGACATGCCAGATGGTTCTTCTTGTAAAACTTCCACAGAGATGTTGGACTTGCAAAAGTGTGAAGAGTGGGTTAGAGCCTCAGATATGACTGAGCCAAGGAAGCATTTTTCGTCTGCTGTTTTGCAAGGTTTCAACCGCATCAGCTTTCTATATGAATTTTGCACGTGTTTATGCGCCTTTGATTATTTTTTTTCATTGCAGGACGCATGGTAGTTACTGGTGGAAATAACAGTAGCAAATATCTTTCTTCCTGCGAAAGGTATAATCCTAATTGTAATGAATGGCAACTCATGAAACCCATGATTCATGGTCGGACTTATCATGCGATGGCTTGCTTGAATGGTGAGTAAACATCTCCTGCAGTGAAACTTCTGTTTGAAACTTAAATCACGTAAACTTAGTAAAATTCTGAGTTTTTAACTCTTTTTTTGCAGACTTTGTGGCAAAACGTACCGTCAGGGAAAAGTATGTTTTTCAATCTGAACTTTCAGAATGTTGGCCCGATAATAGGATATCGCGTGTTTCTTATCTCATGGCGTTTCTGCCGACAGTCCATCCAATATGCATACCTTCACAGATAGGCCACAACGATTACCAGAAAATGAATTTGCATGCTCGTAATATATCGCTCACAATCGGTGATGTCTTTGTTCAGCGAGTATTAACATATTTTAGTGTTTTTTGTCCATATTTTTCTTGCAGCGGCTTCGTTTTTCCCCAGTTAGTTTACTTGCAGTCTTCATTAATACTTTGATATTACGAGAATAACTTATTATGCTAAGGCGCCAGCTAATGTAGACAGATCCAAAACGGTGAAGTAGTATCCACGAAAATACAAATCAATACTTCGGAGATTCTCGTTTCTTTAAAGCTTGCTGGCAATTTACAGAAGTAAAACGATGTTGAAGACAAATTTCATTGTCCAAATTGCACGGCAAAGGTGACAAGAAAAAACAGCCAATCCAACGTTACTGACGACTAGTTAAGTAGAAATGAATGCTGAAGACTGTCAACTGCGAAGGTTAATCATTTAGTTTGACCTTGTTTTGGTAAAATGTTGCGACATCACCGATCTATGACGAAATTGCAGAAGGGGTGCGAAGACGGATCCCTGTGCGACACCATTCTTGAGGTCATAACCTGCTCTGTTTGTTGTTACCGGTGGTAAAGGTGATCATGTGGACCATGTGCCTGTCACGTAACAATCGTAGTAGCTTGTGGATGAGGTCATGATGCCATGTGTCGTAGGCTGTTGAAAGGTCTCTCGAGGATCTTGAAGGGGACACACATTAGGGATTTTGACAGGCATGTAACCAGCTTGGGACACCAGAGCGAAGAGTTATCTGAGAGGGGGCCCAAATTTTTTAACTATGTCCCATACCTTTTTCCAGGGGGGGGGCGAAAAATTTTTCAAGGGGATTTCGCCCTCCTGGTTACGGCCCTGGATATAGGGCGAGAGCTCTTTGGGTCCCCCAATAGCTTTTCCGGCTCAGGAATTGCAAATGTGAGTGCTCTCCTCCAGATCCTGGGGATTTTGAGTTGGGAAGTGAGGAAATCGTAAAACCAAGATTTGAGAGCCGACTCGGCGTGAAGTATAAACTCCGGGAAGATAGAATCCAGACCCGGAGATTTTCCTGGCTCCAGGTGCTCCAGGAAAATTAAATTGAAGTCATGCGATTGATCCAAGTCTGGCACACAATACGTAACTTTCAAAGTCTTCTGCTTCATTTTCATTTGCAAGTGACACCAAATTCAGTTAGCAGTCAGTTCCTGATGTCCTTGCGGTTGAAACATCCAAAGGATGAAAAAGACAATATGTTGTTTCTTGGAATAATGGGTATCAGGGCAATTGGCAACCGGACAACAGCCTCTGTGAAGCGTAGATGTAAATAGTTTCTCTAGTCGCACACCCTTTTAGCGTGTATTCGGTAGGTGATAATTTAGTCTCACAATTGTTTTATCTGAAACAAAGTGTTTGAAGGATTGAAAGGTCGCATTTCCAAACAGCGAAAAAGTGCAAAACATTTCCAAATAATTGGGAATTTTTTATCTCATTTTTTATTGTTTTTTTAATCAAACAATATAACGCGGTCGGTGGCGGTCTCCCAAAATCGTAGGAAACTACACACTTGATGCATTTGTTGTCAGTAGCGCTGTTAGTGACGTCTTCACAAATCTTAAGATTGTTTATGTTTGACAAAGTACGGACAGTATTTGGAGTAACTTTGTTGTACGGTAGTTTTCGTTTTAAATCTTGTTTCTGAACAACTTTTGCTTGAATACTTTCCTTGGCTAAATCACAATGCCGTCTCAATCTACAGAGACCTTCCAACCATTGCTAACTGTAGCAGAAGTACTGTATGTCTTCATGTGGTTACCGTGTAAGCTCATATGAACAAAATTAGTTTTTGTTTTGCGATTTGCAAAGTACCATGTACTGCATGCAGCAGTTACGAAGTCGGTACCTTTTTAACAGCAGGGTTATGTTCTGAGTCGACAATGTCGTTTTCTCGAGGAAAACTTTGTTGCCACACGGATGGTCTTTGATGTAACCTGTTCTATTGAAACATGCTGTAGACCAAAGCACAGCTACTTAAAAGACGCTGAAAATCTAGAGAGTGGCTTTGAAATCCTTTTGTGCTGCAAAGTCCCGCAGAAAAGTTCTTCCTCATGCTTGAATCGACCAAGAAGCTCTTCAGCAAACTGTTAATGATGCTTACATGTTTTCATGGTAATGCGCGAATAGTCGTGTATTGGAAAACAACATCGATACGTCAGAGAATGGTCTCAAGATCGACTGATATCTTAACAAATGTGCTCGGAAGTGCAAGTGCAAAAGGAGACATCCATTGCCGAGGTGACCTTCCGACGCGAACTGCAAACCAACATTGCCCGACAGAAACAAAGCTAAACCAATGACAAAATGCATTATGAACTAATTAAATTTTCTGCCTCCTCCACGATAACTTGGAGGTCAGCACACCATGCAGTATGCCGATATTTTCAATGTGACTTTCAATGTTGCTATTGGTGGTGACCAGTTTACCTAGTACAAATTCTCTTGTGAAAATATCATGAGCAGAGCAATCAATTTCTGACCCAAAAACTTAAAATTTTGACTACATGATTTACGATTTTGACCTAACAATTTTCTGTGTTTGCAACCGAAATGCGGAATACAAAGCACATATTAGAAATCAAACCGAGCAGTTAAAAATATTTATTCTGTTGAAATGACAGAAAACTAAAAAATGTGAAGGACTCAACAAAGCTAGATGTAACAAACCGTAGACGAAAATAAATCCAAACGCACAAGGGAAACATCCAGTGTCAGTATATATCCCGAAGTAACTGATAAGGTTCTGAATTGTTATAACTGCACTTCAACATCAAGTGCTGCTTCACAACTTTGAAATTTCTGTCTGTAGTCAAAATGTTTTCCGATATACATTATACGCACAATGGATTGAGCATTTACCAAACCTAGTACTGTAAGACCACATTTCTTGCCTTTCCACGCCTAGCCCACTTAATATTCAACCGTTCAGTGGCGGGCAAAACAAACATTTTTACATCAGAAGTTGCAACAAATCCATTACTGTGTCAGAATTGCAATTAAGCATCCAAAGAATATAAAGTTCTGTTGTAGCTGTAATAAAACTTCGATAAAGAAAAAAAAACTGTGCTGCAGACTTAACGGTAAATTTTGACAATTTTGTGACCAAATAACTTTGTAGTCGCTCATGGTATTAGGTGGAAATTTGACCTGTGGATTTTTCATAAACTTAAAAAAGGCAAAAAAAATTTTACTTGACATTTGGTTGCCCTAGTGATGAGCCTCGAAATCTGCATGCACAACTTACAAAAAAGGATAATCTAGAATGGGTGTGTGTTGTGCATGGCTGGCGAATCTGTATTAAATTCTAGTACGTACTGTATATTCCTTACGTTTCAACTGTTCTTGCTGCAACTGGTGCATATTCCAATTCCGCACGACTGTTCTATTTTATGCTTTTCCAGATTCGTGACTTAGGTTTCTGAAGGCTACCACAGCAACGCTTAATGAATAACGGCTTAGTACTCAGACCTAACTATGGTAGACCCGTATTTATACAGTATATTTTTGAAAGACATATATTTTGGCATTTTTTCCGTAGCGGAATGGGACTACAGTATTTAGCGCTGAGCTGTTTGGACGCTTGCTCTAATCTGCTTGGTTACTCGTACGCACGCGTCGATACCTAATAAAGTCTGCTCGTCCAAACCCTGTAAATTCAAGGAAATTGGTGATTCCGGAAGATTGCAAATGCTATGTGACTAACAATGGACATGGTGAAAACGTTTGGTGACAGTGGACAAGAAAATGAGGGAATTTTAATTTTGGGGAAACAAAGCTGGTTTGTTTTTTTACGCCAGTCGGAAGTGTGGAATGCAGATGGGGCTTTTAAGATGTCTCCTCTGTTGTTTTATCTGGTGCAGGTCTTTATGACAAGAAGGCACGGAGGAGTTTTCCCTGTGTTATATGCTCTATTACCGAATAAGCGTCGAGTAACATACATTCGAATGTTCCGCATGATTAATGATCTGTTACAAGATGTGCAGCCACAAAATATTTACTGCGACTGCGAACATGCTGTCTTTTCTGTCATGGAAGAATATTTTCCGGGAATACAGTTGAAAGGTGGCGCCAAAACAGTTGTGCGTCAAAACAGTTGTGCGCCCAATAGTCGCCAAAAGGGCGTCGCCAAAAAGTACCCGGCCCTCCCGCAGTTGGCAGTTGTCCTGGTTGGCAATGTTCCTGAAACTGGGATAATGACGCAGGCCCAAAATTTAAATGTCCATCATTTCAGAATAAAAAATTTGTAATTAGAAAACATCTGTGAGACAAGCAGTCTTGCACTATTTGATGAAACTTGTGAATAACTTGCCAATGTATCTCGCTTTTATCAATGTGCTACAGCAAAGGACGTTTAAAATATGCATTGCAAGAGAACGGTGAGGTGAAAGATGACATTCATATGCTGCAGCGCCGGATTTAAGCGGGGGGGCTCCCCACCAAAAAAAGGGCCCTAGACCAACCCCCACCGAAAAAAGGGCTCCCCACCAAAAAGGGCCCCCCCAGCATATTCGTGTGTTTAGCCATATGTACAACATGTGCGTGCCACTTAGTCACTTTTTTGGCAAGGAAAATTTGTTTGTAGACGCTATTAAATTATCGGTCGTCCAGATGGCAGTATTTTACATGTATATTATTTCATATTGTGACGAAACAACTATTAAACTTATTGGCTTCCTGAAGTCGGCCAGGTATCTGAATCTAGTGAATGCAAGGCCAAGCCACATAGAACGCATTGGCTTAAGTCTCTACTCGTTACTGGTAGATTTTGCGTCTGCCTTACT
>JGI24022J15233_10006503_pt1 | contig 12681 bp, 7 predicted proteins | sample Ectturendosymbi2_FD_15233 | JGI IMG/M metagenome (IMG submission 15233)
ATGCCTATTCGATCTCCAACTGTTGTTTCTCAACACTTGTCAAAAAGTGATGAACGGGGTTGGTTGACTAGATGACCGCCACGGTGTTTCGCCAATCCTATATGACACAGCGCCCTCTTTGTTTACACTGATCAGCGATTGTGCCATTGTGTTTTCATTTGCTCTAATTTTCACTAATGGTTGGTTTACTGCAGGCGATGGCTTTATGGTGCTTCTGCTTGTTAGCTGAGTCATATGAAACAATAAACCATTACCATTACCGTGAAAAGTTGTTAGTTTTTGCTGTTTTGCAATTTACAATGTTTAGTCCGAATTTCGCATCCACTGAAAAGTGCCGCTGTGTTGGATGTGGAAACTGGACAGTTTAGCTAACTCAATTCACATCTTGGTCTTAAATTGAAATCTATACAGTAAAGCTTACTCCACTAAGTTTGATTCTCGTAGCAGGCTTCAAGGCTTAGACCTTGTACATGTACTCTTGAATCTTGTGGTTTAAGTTGTGACACCTCATTTATCTAGTTTATTTATCATAATAAAAAATCACTGGCATGTTGCTGTTAGTGTTGTTTTCCTTTTGGTAGTGCCACTGTCGATTTTACCGGCGATATTCTGGCGACAACAGATCGGCTGGAGCTATTGTGCTGCTAGTCGAATTCGGTCTCCTGGCATGACGCAATACCAACAAAAATATCACTTTGTCAGGAAAACGCCATCCTGCTTGTTGTGTAATGGTTAATATGTGTTACGGCGGGTATGTCTATGGTTTTCGGTTCAACTCTCAGCTTCATCTTGCCGACTTTTGTTTTGTTTTTTTTTCTTGGCTTTTTTTCAGGCTCCGCTTAGGTGTTAACGTTTAGGGGTTAGTATTGTTAGGTTAGGATTAGGGTTAGGTTAGGTTAGGATTAGGTTAGGATTAGGTTAGGGTTAGGTTTGGTTAGTGTTAGCTTAGTATTAGGTTAGGGTTAGGTTAGGATTAGGTTAGTGTTAGCTTAGCGTTACCTTAGGGTTAGGTTAAGATTAGGGTTTAAGCTAACACTAACCTATCCCTAAGCTAACCTTAATTCTAACCGAATCCTAACCCTGATCCTAATCCTAAGCTAACAACAGTACAGTAACCCCTAAATGTAACACCTTAGTGTAGCCCGAAAAAAAGCAAAAAAAAACGAAACTCGGCAAGTGAAGGTGAGAGTCGAACTGGAAACCATTGGCATAGCAGCCGTAACACAACCATTACACCACAAGCAGGACAGCATTTTCTTGACAAAACAAAGTGACCTTTTCCTTGGTATTGCATCATGCCACGAGATCGAATCATCGACTGCTGGCATAATAGCTCTAGCTGATCTGTTGCCAACAGAATATCACTGATAAAATAGACGCTACCTAATGTTTAATGTGTTCACCAACAAGGTAGAAAGAATCAAAGAATGAAGATATGCAAAGCATGAGATGCAAACGAAAGATTGAAAAGAAAGCAATAATATTAATAGCCCAAAAAAGTCAAAAATAGCAAATGAAAAAGGACCATTGCCGACATGAACGAAATAATCAAAGCTTTTGACTTTGTTGATCATAACATATTACTTGAAAAGTTGTTTCACTATGGAGTGAGAGGAACACACCTTGTTTCTTACTGCTTACACAGCAGGCTACAGTGTACCAAAATAGTAGTAGATACTAAATCTTTGTTTTTGAATGCAATATGTGGCATAACCCAAGGATCTATTGTTGGGTCTTTACTGTTCCTTATTAATTAAATGACACTGTGAAAGCCTCCATCTCTAATACTGTTTTACTGTATATGCTGATGATATCAATTTTCGTCTTTCGGGGAAAATCAAAAAACTTTTAAAGAAAAATTAACCATCCCATGAGTTCAAAAAATTGATCACTGGGTTCGTGCTAACAAATTGTGTATCAATTATTCCTAAAGCAATTTCATGCTCATGAACAACCAAAACAATAATAATTTTTCAGTTTCGATTATTAATTAATCATCACCCAATATCAAAACAAAGTAGCTTAAAATATATTGGTGTTATATACATGATGATAAACTTAATTAGAAGCCTCAAATTGAAAAGTTGTTGACATCACATAGCTTTCCAAATCATGTGGAATGTTGTTCAAATTGAAACACTATGCCAATATTTTAGTGCTCAAATTTGTCTACTTCGCTCTTTTCCATTTCTACTAAACTTATTCAATACTTAATTTGGGAAGGGCCAATAAGACTGCTTTACTCCCTTTAATTGGATTGCAGAATAAAGCTGTGAGAACCTTTGAATATGACAAAACTAAACAGCTGCACTGTATTCTAAGCACAAACTTTTAAATATACCAGACTTATTTAAATTGCCAGTTGCCAAATTCATGTGCTCCTTTTGTAATGGTGATTACCTCATCACCTTTGATAACTACTTTATTGAGGAAGGACTGATGATGCATTGAAGAACGTGAAACTAGCTTCCATGTTAATAAACTGTGATACATTTACTTGCTGTCATCTTTTTTGTGGCTTGTAACTATGAAAAATAGAAACACTTGGAAGTTTTGATCATCGCAGAAAGATGAAAGCAAGAAGTACGCAGATTCCTCAGGAACTTGCCGCCAGGCCTAAGTTTTTTGTTGTACTTCACTGAGATTGCATCAGTCCACCAATATCAAACAAGAGTTGTGGCTTTGCAAAAAAACTATTTACCCAGAATCAAAATGTTCCTAGGTCAGCTTTTTTTAAATTAAAGTTATATTGGTCCCAAAATTTGGTCTAATGTTCTTGAAAATCTGAGATCTTTTCGCCTTATTCCTTTGGAAAACAATAAGAAATGTTTTGCTATCTTGCCAGGGTTCTTGTTGATTTTCATTTTACTTGCTTGTCACTTTTTCTAATATTGTGTTGATGCCCTTGTTCTCTCTCCTGTCAGTCATTTACTTCTACAGTTGCTCAGCCCACCCTCTGTACATATGCATGCTTTTCACCCACTGTTTTTCTGTTGTAGTTGTTGTTTTGCATATTTTCACCTTACGTCGATTCGATGCATTTAGTTGTCTTCAATGAAAAATTGATTTGTGTTAGCAATAAGCGATGCCTGAGAACTGGACCCAGGTGGTCTTTCGCCAAACGTTTGTGATTCAACATGTTGGAAAATGATCATTAAACTGAAAAATTAAAACTTGTGATGCTTTCATATTCTTATCAACATGAAATTAATTTGTGATCTTTGATGTTATTGTTTTTCCTCTTGCTACATTCGTGTTATTTCATGATTTGAGTCACGAAAATGCATGAATAAACCAAACCAATCCGACGACATTTCAATTGAACAACATCATGCATGCAATAATTTATTATAGAAACATAAATGTAGATGCTGAGTAGTTGTTTTCTTTAGTATAAGTTTAGGTTTGATACTTCACTAGCAGCAAACGTAGTGCAGTCTTGCGCATACTTGTGTGTTAGTGTCATGTTACAGGTGGCGGACAAATAATTTTTTGAAAATAAAGATCCGTCGACAGATCTATAGCCATTGCCTTAAGTTTACATTTACTGATTGAGGCCTGTGTGTGAGTGTGGATAATATGTTTACTGTTCTACTTATATGAAGTGGTGTCATAGAATTAATTAAACTTGGATAGATATTTTTGTATATACTTTGGAAAACAAATGGAAAGCGCTTCTCCTCTTATTGCTGAGAGCGTGAAAATAATCAAGCATCTCAAGAATCAAGTGGCTGTTTTGGAAAGTGAAAATGAAAAGCTGAAATCTGATCTGGCGAATGTTCAGAAAAGGTATCATGATAACATTTCAGTACTCTGTATGCAGTCACAATGTAAAAACCAGATGTCAGTCAGTACGGATATCATTAATGGATGTGTGATGACATAATGGGAGTGAAAAAAAAACTTGTTATACAATAAATAAAGGTAAAGACACAATAGAAAAAATGTTTTATCAATTTTTATCTGAATACCAAATCATAAAATGGTGGTAAAAAACATCTAAGCTACTCGTTACCATGCATTGACAAAAGAATATATGCACAAAACCTGTCAGAGGTGTGTATTTATGAAGTTACGTATAATGAAAATTTCACCTTGCATGAAGTATTTACCTGACTACTGCACTTGGCATAGTGGCAAACACAGCAGTGGCAATGCTGTATGAGAGTTGCTGAGTCATTGCGTCTACAAGCTTATGGTCTTAGGTTTAGGGTTTGGTAGTGGTTATTAAGCTGTTAATGGCAAAAGCACTGCTGGAATTATTTTGCCCTTAGTCAAACCTGATTGGTTTATGGTCATGTGACAAGGACAATACACTTGGGGATGTGTCTGTGGGTGCTAGCTATGCGAGTGCTCATCGGTTGGGCACTCATCAATGCTGCTTTTGCTTTCCTACATGGGAGTGAGCTTTTGGTTTAGGGTTTTACATCATCTGAAAAGGATGATGTGCTCATCCAAATGTATCATGCTTGTCACATGACCATTTATGATAGCAAAATAAACCCTGTCTTAGGGTTTTAAGGGACCTTGAAACCCTAGAACTCTAAAACCTTAAAAGTCATCTGACAAGAAAATCCTCAAATCCGATTTTTTGATCGAAATTGATAATGTGAACATGCCTATGAAATTTTTCCACACTGCAAGCTGAAATGGTCAAGTTATGGGCATCCAAACATTATAAATTGGGCAAGCTCTGATTTTGCACTTTTCTTGGTGATTCATCAGTGTGACATAATGGCCAAACATGTGCTGAAGCGCTCTTGCGTTGTTGTGCATTGTCTGACATCGGCAATGGCAGTATTTATGCTATTAGAACAGTGGATTTGACACAATACTGTTTATACATACGTGTGTAGAAATGTTGAACTTTGTTGGTTTGGCTTTTGCTTACTTATCAGGCCTATGGGAATCGTCAGTAAACAGCATAGCATGCTGACCATGAGTTTGTTTAGCAGTTAGCCAGTTACTTCCATGGTGGCTATTTGCTTGTGTGTTGAATCTGTTGTGTTGCTGTTAGAGTGAATGAGTGTCATCAATTGACCAAGAACTAAATTTTATCACTGTAAACTTGAGCCATTATTTTTTGTGAGGTTGAAACAAATGTTTATAGAAAACACTGCTTAACTTATCACTTACTAGTTGACACTTCTATTGGTTATACTACACTTAAACTAGTTGTACTAGTAAAAGTACTAGTTATACTAGTAAAAGTTGACAAAGTGTGATACTCTGTAAGTGATCTGGCCAAATTTTGTTCAGATGATTGACTCCATAAAGCATGATTCCATGATTGAGTGGAACGCATAACCACTCATGATATTATAAAGTACACCATAGATTTGATCAGTTCATGTTTCAGATTCTATCCTTCCCGCTGGCATTGTGACAAGCTACAAATTGTTGATGCTTGCAGTGTTATATTTAGCTTGTAGCACAATGTGAGGTGTGTCTTACACCTGTGTTAATATTAATTGCTGCAAATACATCACTGCGCTTTTGTTATTACAGCAATAATAATTTTGCTACATTACAAACTACTAATATGATTATATGTGCTGTTGCAACTTGTATCACGAGAAGTGGGCGAGATAAAGGTGTTTGCATGTTCTGTTTTCCAAGCCAGTGGTTCTCATCCTTTCTAAGCCACGGACTATTTTTGAACCAGTATAAATCTTCGTGGACTCAAGATAGACCAAGACAGCGGTTCCCAACCAGGCGTTCCCAGATCCCTGGGTGTCCAAAAAAAGATTTTCAGGGGTCCGAAATGCAATTTGAGAGTGCGAGTTCATATGTACTTGGATGTACATTTTTCAAAGGAACCAAAATGTATGAAAGGCCGCAAGCGCTATCACTCAGAAGAACATTGTCCATCCTAATTATTCCAGCTAGCATACTAATAAAAATTTTAAATTGCTAAATGCGTCCATTGCTATTTCTGCTTCATGCTGCAGTTACCACACTGAAGATGACCGGTGATGTGATTGTAAGCGCATTGTGACGTTTAAATGCTTATGGCAAAATTGTTGTTTGATGCTACAGTGACAGAACCCAAAAGTTTCTGGTGTTCAACTGTGACTAGAAATGAGCACAAAAGTCCTATATGTTCTATTGCTTTTTGCAACAATACATTTGTGTGAATCTAGATTTTCCTCACTACTTTATTTGAAAATCAAGTATCAGAATCGTTTAAAACCATTGAATGATTTGCGCGTGGCTCTTAGTAATTGTGTGCCAAGGTGTGAGCGGATAATTTCAGAGAAGCAGCAACAAAAAAGTCACTAAGTTTGTTTCTAACGAGCAATAAAGTATGAAAGTTAAATAGTACGACTGAGTGTTTTCTGTTGTTTTGTCAGTAGGCCTACATATTACGAGTAGTAATTTTTAAAATGAAGATACTGCAAAATCAGACTGTTTTTGTGATTTCTACACTTTCTTCAAAACGCGGGGTGAAAACGTCACTTTATTTTTATGAAAGGGATGCGTGGTTCAAAAGAGGTTGGGAAGATATGGGCTCAAACTATGAGAATGATACAAGCACTAGTTTTAGCAAATTCGGTTCATCGCCCACATTCACGAATTTCAATGAGAGCCTTGTCTCTTGAGTTTGTTTTATCGGTTTGTCGAAATAAGGGCTTGTGGTTGTCAACGCACATCACCTGATGTCGCCTTCTGGTTGAAGTTGGTATCCATGCTTAGTTTTTAAAATAGTTATATCATTGAAAAACAGCTTTACAATGGTATGTAGTTGGGAAAAGAAAAAGAGCTTTTGTTGCCTGCTGACACAGATCTGAGAGATTTGATTCCATTGTCTGGACATCCACTCAAAATTGAGTCAGACTTCACAACTGTCGACTTGCAGCTCAATCAGCGGTTCAGCAATGCGATCCACTTCAAAATAGATCTGTAGCTCTGGCACCTCAAAAGGGCTTTGTATGTTATTGATGTAATTGTGAGAGGGGATGTATTTATCCATCTTGGTGAGATGTAATTAGGCGCTCAAAAAAGGTTTGACAAATCCAGTGGAAATCAATTTCTACCTCTTCTGCAAATGTGTTTAGTGCCAAAAGCGCAGATATTCTTCCATTTTCATTTAGATGAATCCACAATTGTATTTTACTTTTAAATGTGTATTTTACCTTTTCCGTGCATGGAGCTGTTTAGCTGATTCCAACGTATAAAAAATCACCTAGGAATATTTGGCAATCCACTTGCTGTCAATGACTCATTCAGCAAAGTTATGATTCTGTTCTTTTAACACTCAGTGCCGGCCTGTTTCCAGGCTAGCAACCAGTTCGCATGCGGTTTTGCGTGGGAATATCTCAGGTGACGATTGCGCTAGAGATATGTTCAAGGGTTCAAACGGATTGGCAAGTCTTCTAGTTTGCAACAAAAAAGTTTTTTTGGCTGTGGGGTGCGGATTTTTTATGCGTAACGTCATAAGTGGAGGACTTTTAGGCCACTTTGGCCCACTTCAGCTGGCCCTGGGCCCAAACTGTTAGATGTTAGTATTTTGCTGAAGTTTTTATTGGAAACTAGGCTACAATCTGAGTCTTTTAATACTTTGGATGACCTGCTGGGGTTTCTGGTTCAAAAGTTATGATCTAAAACAGTGGTTCTCAAAGTGGGTGAAATTGTCCCCTTGGGGACGATTTTGAGGAGCAAGGGGTTAAAAAAACAAAGGGGTGATGGGGGGCAAAACAACACAAAGGGTGAGAAAATGATCAACCACTAATTGATCATTGAGTTAACTTCAGTAGCCTACTATATGACTTTTTAGTATCTTGTAAATTTTAATTTATGATGATAATCGTTGGAGGATGTTGCTAAAGCAATTTATCCGTTAAATTTTTACTATGGATCGTCTGTGAGCCCAGCTACGTTTTGTATTATTTTCACAAGAATTCTGAACGTCGTACTAGCATCGTAATGCAGTTGCTTAGTTCAGCTATTTAATACTTTCTTTAACATTTTTGCGTTCAGGTTAATTCAAAAGTTTGCGTGAAAACAGCTGGATTGCATGTGGCTTTGCGTCAGAATTTCTCTGGTCTGGTAAGCGCTGCTGACCTGGTCAAAAACTTGAAAGACTCAGCAAGTCTTGTAGTTTGCACTCGAAAAAAATTTTTTGATTGGGGGATGTGAATTTTTTGTGAGTGACGTCATCAGTGGAGTACTTTTAGGCTACCTTGGCCCATTTCAGCTGTCCCTGAGCCCAAACCATTAGATAGTAGTATTTCGCTCAAGTTTTTATTGGAAACTAGGCTACAATCTGAGTCTTTTGACACTTCAGATGACCTGCTGGGGTTTCTGGTTCAAAAGATATGATCTAAAGTGATAAAATATTTGACTAATTAGTTAACTAGACAATTAATTAATTTGTTTATTTTAGATCATAATTTTTGAACCAGAAACGCTAGAAAGTTGATCAAAGGCTCAAAAGACTCGGACTTGAGCCAAGTTTCCAATAAAAACTTCAGCGAAATACTTTGGCCTAGCGGTTGGGGGACTAGGCCAGGTAACATGAGCCAAAATGGCCCAAAAACTACTGCACTTGTGACGTCACTCATAAAAAATCTGCAACCCCCAACCGAAAATATTTTTTGAGTGCAGACTAAAAGACTGGCTGATCCGTTTCAGCTCTTGAACAGCTCTCTATCGCAATCAGCGGTGGAGCTATGGCATTGGTAAGTCAACTAACAACTGCTGGTTTTAGGCTGGTTTCCAAGTACGAATATATCATACCCCGGCTCTCAAAAGTGTTTCTAAAAATTGTTTAAATTTACTACCTTGTGTTTGCTTTATTAGGCTTGGGGGATGAATTGACGTTTCGGGAATGAAAAGGCGGTGATGGAATAAAAAAGTTTGAGAAACACTGATCTAAAATTAAAAAAATTAGTAATTAATCCACTAATTAGATAATTATTTTGTTTATCTAAAACCATAACTTTTGAACCGAAAACTATAGAAAGTCAATCAAGAACTCAAAAAAAACGGATTCCGGCCTGCCTTCCAATAAATATTTCAGCGAACCACTTTGGTCTAGCGGTTGGGCCCTAGGCCAGGTAACAACAGCCAAAATGGCCAAAAAAATTACTTCACATGTGACGTCACTCACGAAAAAACAAAACCCACAACCAAAAACTTTTTTCTTTCTTATCTGGAAGACTGTCCGATCATCCATTTGAGCCATTGAACAGCTCTCTAGCGCAATCGGTGGAGGAGCTATGGGGTTGTTAACACTTTGGTATCTGGCTGGTTTCAGGGATTTTCATGAAAAAAACAGATTGCACGTGGCTTTGGGCGCACGTAACGTGGGCGCTGAAAGTGGTAGAGAGTTGTTCAAAGACTCAAAAGATGTGGTAACTCTTCTAGTCTGCACTCGGAAAAACATTTCCGGTTGGGGGGGTGTGGATTTTTGTGAGTGACGTCATAAGTGTAGGACTTTTAGGTCAACTTGGCCCACTTCACCTGGCCCTGGGCTCAAACAAACCGTTAGATGCTAGTATTTCGCTGAAGTTTTTATTAGAAACTACGCTACAATCCGAGTCTTTTAATACTTTGGATGACCTGCTAAGGTTTCTGGTTCAAAAGTTATGATCTAAAGTAAGAAAAATATTAGACTAATTAGCTAATTAGATAATCAATTAATTTGTTTATTTTAGATCATAACTTTTGATCCAGAAACGTTAGAAAGTCGATCAAAGACTCAAAAAGACCTAGACTGGAGCCTAGTTTCCAATAAAAACTTCAGCGAAATATTTTGGCCTAGTGGTTAGGGGGAGTAGGCCAGGTAACATGAGCCTAAATGGCCTAAAAACTACTTCACTTATGACATCACTCATACAAAATCCGCAGCCCCCAACCAAAAAATTTTTTTTGAGTGCAGACTAAAAGACTGGCCGATCCGTTTGAGCCACTGAACAGCTCCTTAATTAAGGAATCTCCTTTCTTAAACATTTCTTTTGTTGTAGTATGTTTATCAAATGGACAGCAAAAGAGAAATTGTTCCACGTAGTCCTCAGTGGTATGGTATGTGCACTAACATCAGAAACTGTGCATCGTTTCCTAAAGCTGTAGCTCTCGCCCAACTCTGGATTAGGATTTCCACTTCGCTTTGCGGCAGCCATGCTTCATTTCAGAATATTGACTGAGAGTTCTTGGATGTGCCAATTGATGGTGTTGTTTGAAGCTCTGTATTCTGGCAATCTAGTTGGAAACAACCAATCGTATGATCCACATTAAACACGCTACAAATTTATCTGCTAAGGCTCATTTGTTTCAGAAACAGTGTAATTGACAATTCGCTTAACACTGGAGACCACTGTGCAGCAGTGACTAGGTATCTGGTATTTCAGAAGTGACTAAACAGTTTACTGCTATAACAACTTTGACAAGTGAAAGCTACCACAAAATTTTATAAAGCTTGAAAACTCTAACTTAACTATAAAACACTAAAAGAACAATAAGGTATACTGTAAGACAGGGGCAGAGCTCTCGGGGACAAATGTGCTATTGTAGCGAAATGACGTCACATTAAAACATTTTTTTAATTGATGAACAAAGCGAAATATCAGTGTCTTTGATCATCCCAATCAAAATTTCTGACTGCACCACTGCTCTAGGTTTTTCTGTAAAGAACATTTGAAACCATTACAACAAGTAGCCCTTATTAGCACAAGCAATTGTATCCATGAAGAAGAGGGCAAATATATAATTATCTGCGTTTGCCACCAATATAGCCAACATCTCAGTCTGTCACAAAGGTTTTTTCATGCCTTCACACAAGTGAAGTTAGCAATAAGTTTTTCACAATTTAGGACGGCTGTATTATCAGATTATAACGCAAGACAGCCAGACTCTGCAGAATTCCGATGAAAAACAGTTTTTCCATTCTTATTTTGCGTAATAAACAATTTTATCATGTTGTTACTGTACTGATAAGAGTCTTGACGTTCACATGTTTGCTTGTTTCATAGTAGATTGTGAAGTTATGCCTCTTCTCAGTTTTCCAAATGTTAAGTCACAGGAAGGAGTTACGTGGGGCCCCAAAATAATGGAGCCCTAAGCCATGGCCTATGCATAAATCCATCACTGCTGGAATGGCATCACAACATTTGGAATGTCTATTTCCTCAATTTCACTGTCATTCTCAAAAATATTTGCCATTGCTATGTTTAAAAGTGCCTGTAACTCTGTGATTACACCGGTTCCAATGCCTTGTAAAACGTTCTGTTTTGTTTGTTTTTATCAACCTGTGGTGTGCAGAGTGTGTGTGCTTATACTATGGACTTCATGTCTGCTCACAAACAAATATATTATGTTATGTCATGAGAATGCTACAAAGTCTTGCAAAGTCAAGTGGCAATTGCCAATTTTTACTGCAGAGATAATAACAGATCTAGCACAAACGCATTGTGTTGGGTGGCGATTCGCTAGCAGGAAATGTAGCATGCAGAGAAAGTTCGGCAGTGACGTAATAGCACTGTGAGTCACCGTCCAGCTATTGACAAACTTTGTTTGCCTCTAACAGCGTAACCGTGACATCAATGTCAATAAAAATTAGTGATTTGGAATCAGAACGAAAAGGTCTATCTAGGGATCGACCGACATGGCTTTTTTTAGGCCGATACCAATATTTCCAAAATTTTTAAATCTTGTTTTCTGCTTCTTTATCAATAATGTGATGTATTTTATGCCATACCTTTTTTTCAAAAACTTGAAAAATCTGGATTTATGAGCTTGAATTTTTGAAATTGCAACAATTTTAATGTTTGGTAACTTGTTAGCATAGTATACACTGTTTGCAATGAATAAACACATTGCCATGAATAAAAAAAGAATGTTAAAAATAACAAAACAATAAGAACAGAACACTGAATGTAAGAGAACTGCCTATAGTGCTTAAAGCAAAAACAGTACTTGAAAGTTGAAAGATGGTGAACAATGAAAAGGAAGAAGGAAGTATAAAATGGAGCATCAAGTGAAGGAGGTTAAAATTAGTACAACACTGTATTCAATTAACCATTCCCAAAAATGAAAATTTTTCTAAAAGAGTAACTTTTTTTGGTTTATGATAGTATGTTTGTTAACAGTTACTGTACTCCTTAAATCTTGTGAAATCTTTTTTTGCATATATTTCACAAATCAACCTTTCAGATTCATCTGCAAATCAGTGGGTTTTCAATTTGAAAAGTCAATCCAAGTCTTTTTTGATGTAATGTAACATTACATAACTACCCGTCTGTAAAAAAGCAAACTACAGGGTGACACAAAAAAAACGGTCATCACCAAAAATCCAGTAACTTCCAAAATTTTATTTAGATTGACACAAAACTTCGGATACATTAGGTCAAGCCTGTGTAGCAGACATCTCCAAAGTTTCAAGTCTATACTACAAAAACTCTTTGTTCCACTGGGGCTCAAAAAATGTGTTCCAAATGAGCTCCCCGGTGCTGCAGGCACATTTGGATCCGGCGGGCAAAGTTCTCGATGACCCTCCCGCATTCTTCCCTTGGGATTGCTCTTATTGCTGTTGTGATTGCTGCTTTCAGGTCGGGGATAGTCTGGGGGTTGTTGGCATACACCCTGCCTTAAGGTGTCCCCACAGATAATAATCTGAGGGCTTCAAGTCCGGTGAATGCAGCGACCACTGCGGGTCACACCTGCAGCTGATCAGTCGGTCGG
>JGI24022J15233_10006505_pt1 | contig 12678 bp, 8 predicted proteins | sample Ectturendosymbi2_FD_15233 | JGI IMG/M metagenome (IMG submission 15233)
TATTCCAAATATGTCAGGAATTCCCAAGGGCCGTCAGGGGATTTCCCGTTTTAATATTCTACCATTTTCTTCCATAACTCATCAACCAGAAATGCTAAAAAGTCCATCAAACCNTATAAAACCTCGCACTATAGCCTAGAATACAATAAATCTCGCGCGGTTTCGCGCCGCTGATTCTNCTTGATTCATGCACTCCCACTGGCCGCTGACGTCACAGATTGTTTAGAGAAACCTGTCAANGCATGTCAAAACAACTTGTGGTTTTGTAAACATAGCCNTAAAGGCCGAGATCGCACGGCGAAAAGATTTTTTTTTCAGCCAAAGCTACAAGTCTTTCCCCAATCAGACCGGATTTGAACAGATCTATAGCTCGATCCGCTGGCGAGTGATGGCCATTTAGAAAACGGATGTTTTCCACCCCAGACTGGGGTTTGTGGGTGCAAAAATTTTCACCAAATTTTGGTGTTTTGTCCATAATTTCGGCTAGAGATATGCTAGAAAGTCATTCAAGGGTTCTATAGACGCGGATTTTGGCCTAGTTTCCGAAAAAATCTTGAGCCATAATAATGGCCCAATGGTTTGAGGCCCAGGGCCAGGAAAAGGTATCCAAAAACACTCCCACTTGTGGCGTGCCCCCCCGAAAACCCCCAAAGAAAACAAATCATTTTTTTCCGATTTCGACTACAAGACTGGCTAAATCCGTAGAGGGTTTGAACAGCTCTCTAGCTCAATCGCCTGGCGAGTTATAGGATTGCAAAGCTCTGCATGAAAAGTGGTTTTCGCGGAACTGAAAGGGTCTGAGTGATTCAAATGCAATTAAATGCAAAAATCTGTTTCATTGAGTGACATATTGATATCTCTGTGCACACAGGCAATTTGAAACATTAAATCCCCATTGCATATTCCGTTAATTTGAATGAATCGTATGATAACAATCAGGATGTTTTGAATGCTTTTTAGTTGGCTATACTGACTACCAGTGGAGCCTGTGTGGAGCTCTCAAGGTCACAAGCATATTAATGGGAATGTACACTGTTAGGAGTTACCAAGTACTGCTGTTTTTTATGTTTATGGGACAACCACTCTGTATGCTACTGCGGATCACTATGAAAAGCAACATTCGTCCACAATAAACTTATATGTTCCTGGAGTGAACAGTGTTCAGGAGTTCAGCATCCTCCATTAGCACACCATGATAGGTCCTGATGTCACCTCTGCGTATAAAATTAGGGCTTGATGAAAAATTTTGTGAAACCACTGGCCAAATGCAATTCCAGTAGCCTTGATTTAACTATTGTTGTGACAAGTTTCCTGATCTCGGGAAAGCTAAATTGAAAGAAGGAATTTTGTAGGCCTATAGATTTGTAGAGGTTTTGACAGATAAGAACATCAAGTTAAGAATGTCTAGTTAAGAATGCACTGGAGTTACAAGCTCAGAAGGCATTCTGGTGGATATGCTTGATCTTCATAAGATATATTAAGGCTCATTGTTTTTAAGCAGAAGTTGCAGAATTGCCTTAGCTTACTTGGAGATGGGCTTGCATATATCGCTAAAGTTGCATTTTTTCATTCACATCAATGTTTTTTGGAAAACCTTGATGCCATGAGTGACTACCAGGGTAAATAATATTCAAGCTATGGATGCAAAATACCAGGGGTTCTGAAAAGAATCAATCATGGTATCGCCTGCTGGATGTTGCTTCGTGGTGATCCAGCCACGCTTTTTAACAGAAAATCTTCTTCAAAACACTTTTAGAAATTTTTTGAGTTCCACTACCAAAGCCAGGAGTCCTCTGCTTGTTTGTTGAAGTTGTTTTTTTGATCATTCGTAATAAATTAACAATCTTTATATAGACTGAATTATCAGGTCATTTTTCACTTGGAAACAAAAGCTAATATATTAGCATACAACTGTTTACACACCCAAAAAAGCCTTTCATTGTAACTCCGAAATTTGACGTGCCACAAGAAAACGAATGCCAAATTTGGAATCAGCACCCAAAAGTTATCTAAAAAAGTTATGTCATATTCTCGTTTAATACAAAAAGTGTTTTTCTGTTGACCTGTGCAATTCGTTAACAGGTTGTCCTAAAAATTGTAATGAAAAGCAAACTAAATAATGATTGTCATTTATCGCAATACTAACAACTTAGTTGTCCTAAAGTTTTGAAATTTCACTCAAGACTATTGCTAGCCAATTATTTTATTTATTTTGTGTGATGTAAAGGAGCACTCACACCATGAAAAGCATAGCACAACCCTACATCATGAAAACCTTGCCAATCTCAGCTAATTTATGGGACACCCGACTAGATAATCTCTGTGTTTCTTCTGTTTACTGGCTTTTTGCTGTTTTAGAACATCTAGCGTAATTAATTTATCTATCATCTACCTATCATGGAAAAAAGAAAAAGACGTTTTTCCTCTGCTGTGGATGGATTAGAATATCAAAATATAGATAGGCCACACGTTCAGTTAAAGAAAATACTTTTTACTGGTGCTTCTCACATTCACATCATACAATTTGTAATATACAGTACAAACCCAGACTGCATAGCCGTGGAATAGTCTGGAATACAGGTGTAGTCGGTTGTTCATTGTTTTCCCGCTGTATCCTGCTCTGACGAAGACCGAAAAGACTACTTTAAAGAAAGCAACGAAATCATTTCGACTTTACAAAATATCGATTGTCTCAAAGACATCCGAATGACAATAGTAAAATCAGTAATTTTGAAAGTGGTCGCATGTACAGTATGGATTTAACAGAGGTTATTGCTTGAGTCGAGAGAATTTGCAAGCAGTACGTGCATCCACCTTTAAAGCAACATTCTGATAAGGTGGGAAACCTGTAAAACTGATTGCGAAGCATTACAAATTAAACTGTCGTGTTTGCAGCTTTTGAGTAAAATTCATCAAAGCTATGTTTCCTTCACGCCATGGTATTTTGCGAGAAAGTGGCTTCTTCACAATTTGGACGAGTTCTTGTCCAAATGCTAGGCAGCACTAGATCTCGGGGCAGACGACAGGTGTTGGGGAGTCATGCGATTGTCTCGTTATGCAGAACTGTCANGCCATGCTCTCCATTGGGAGGTCGATGGATTGGACAGTGAAGGACAACATGGTCAACGGTCTGTTCCTCTGCGCCACACTCACAAGGCCGCAGAAGGGCCATACCCCCATTTGCGTGAGCAGGAGCGGANACGTCCAACATATGTGCGGAAGCGGTTAAAGTGGGACCCACGCTGATCTTGCCAGGTCCATTCCAAGAGGGTGGGTGCTGATGTCGGGAATGAAAGTAAGAAAGCGGCGAAACACTATGAAACGAAATTTTCGTGTCCTTTGGGGTAGCATTAATGAGAGATGGAAGGCACTTCAAGGAGATTTTCTCACGGGCTTAGGTAAAAAGAGAGTAATGTATGAGTTTCAACGTTCGCTGCTCAAGAAGAGAGCATTTTGTTTCTTCACTGCTCAGCAACACAAATATCTGGTAAAATATAAACAGAGCATGATGAGAATTCGTATGCAATGCGCGTTATCGCATAGGAGATGCATGTAGGGTTGCCAGATGGCCGGTATTTTAGCAGCCTGACCGTTAGTTTTCGGCCTGACCGGTAAGAAGCCGGTATTTTTAAAACCAGTGCCTGAACCCGGTATTTTGAAAATAATTAATTTGCAGTAACTACAAAAACAACTAAGACAGAAATTCTCAAAGTGTAAGGACTCTAGCAGTGAATTTTCTCAGGACAGTTCCTTCAGCAAAAAAGTTTCATTTAAGGGCAAATTGTTGCTTTGCCTTAACAACACTCATTGTCTCTCCGTTTTCCCTCTTCCTTTGGTTAGTCGTACTTACCATCTTCCGTCGTCCTAAACGTGATCTCTATGAGCATTTCGTTTGGCAATAATCGTGTAACTGGCGTAGGTGGAGTTATTGTCTGAACTATTACCGTGGGCTATTGCAGACAGAATGCAGGAAAATCACAGAATGAACTGGACGACAGTCATTTTGCACTGTAGAGACTAGCAAACCTTTCACAATCACGCGAACTGCATTGAACAGACACATTATTTCGTCGGGGCGCTAATGCTGGCTCAAGTGCCAACGAATCAACCAGGAGGTCATCTCTCAGCCAGTCGTAGTGGTCCAGAAGGTAGTGAGAAGTATTTTCAAGAGTTTGGGGCATAAGCGTAACCAGGGGGGCCCAGGTAGCGATGAAATTTTCAGTCTATCTAGTCATTTTTCTCCAGCCTTGTGTGTCAACAAAGTTTAAGTCCTAACCTGTTGCTTGTGAATGAGGTTCGCAGTATTTTGAAACAATTTGGCTGCTGTTTACACAGTTACATGGGCGTTCTGTTTGAGCACGAAGGTCGTTAGCGAAGCAGTTGGTAATTAAAAAACTCTTGTGCTTCTGAACCTAGCGGAACATGCCAGAAAAGGCTGGTTTAAACGAGATGTGGAGCGAAAGCAAAGCGAAGGCCATGCGCCTTTTTTCGCGCGTAGACTCGTTTACATTGAACGCGAATATTATGTAGTAGGCCAATGTGCTAGTCAGGGTTTCCAATTTAGGGAAATTTCTCCCTAGGTTGGGACGTTCAGCAAAGTTTTGGGTGAAATCTAGGGTTTTGACGGATCTAGGGTCTTTTCAGAGAACTTGCATTTTTTGGGATTGAATTGCGACAAGCTGAAGTCACGTATTTCCAGCCGATGTTGAAATCAGATTGTGATTGCACAAGGGGACATCAAAACTTACAGAAAACGTGAACATTCCGAAAGCAGTAACTATGCATCGAAACAAAGACAAGTGGCGGTGGTAGCCTAATACTGGTTAGTACATCACTGGGAATGACTAAAATCAGGTAAAACGTGCGCACAGTCCAACATGCTAGCAGCATTTCGTCTGACCACAGCCAGGGACAGATGTTGGTGGAATCACTGTCGTTAACTATAAATTCCAGGATCCTGTCTTTATCTAAACGCGTGTAATCTCTGTGGTGAAATGCATGTAGGTTTTGAGTCTAGCTTTCCCGAAATTGTATAAACTCAGTTGACAATGGTTCGTAAGTGGTGTTTGTTTGTGGTAGTGGCAAGGGTACCAACCATCAAGGTTGCTTCATAAAGGAAGGTACCGGTTGGCCAATTCTAAAGGGGACCGTGCGAGTCTGCGAGCACAGGTTGGTAGGCTAAATTAAAACGATTGTGAACATTAGAAAAAATAACTGCTCTTGCGATATTCCATGCTAGCGTTGATATAAAGGTTAATGCAAAGTTTTAGTAAAGATAGTTTTTTTAACATGCCCCCCAAAAAAACCAGAAGAGTCTTGTTATGAAAAGTGGACTAGTTCCATTTGGTTTTATAGTGTAGGCTTACTGGAATGCGTTGTAATCATTGTTTATACATAGAATAATGCAATGGCTGCAGCAGATGACACATCATCCGCTGTAGATGAACCTTCAGCAAAAATACCCAAAACTTTCCAGCAAAAGCTTCGCGTTGAATGGTTGCATCAGTCAGAATTTCAAGACTGGTTGGTTGACACTTCATCAAGCTGTAGAGATCCAAGATGTTTAGTATGCAAAAAAACTGTCCCTTGTGGTAGATCAGGGCTAATATAGCATGGAAACAGCCAATCACATAATTGTTTTGTGAAAAGCAGTGAAGACGTTCTTTCACAGAAAAGCTTTTTTGAACGGCAGGAGACTCAGCGGTACTACAAGGAAACTATAGAACTATAGTTAGCTTTTTGCAGAGTATGTCACCTGCCTTTCACTCTGCCAAGCCAGTGTATCTCCACCTGTAAGCCATAGAGCATGTTTCAAGTGGGCTACGTAGTTAGGACAAATATATAATGTAATACAGTTATCTGGACATCTGATCACTGCAGCGAGGGAATACACTGGTTGTCTTCCGCAGCAAGAGTGGCACTGAATTGCATACAGGAATAAATCCGCTACTTTAGAACAATGTGTGTAGGTACGCGCGTTTCAAAGCATGGCCTTTGTTGCCTTGACGTAGGAGTGGACCACTCAATTTTTCCAAAAGTTGTCTGGTCCACGTAATTGAAAAGGTTGAGAAACACTGGGATAAGGCATTGTTGCCTCTTGTTCAAGAGTATCTCAATAATCATCCCAAGAATGCTCCAGCACATTAGTCTGACTGACCAGAACCGTCTCCAGAAAGTTTTCAACGGGGGCTTTGCGTTTGTGCAGGGGGTGGGTTCACATTCTAAACATTGACAAAAACGCCACTGATTTATAGTGTTGCATATCTCAATTTAGGGGGCCTGGAGTTTTATCTGGGGAGGGCTAAGCACACCGAAACCCCCTGTGGCGACGGGATTGTGACTGACACCAAGTGTGCAAATGTAATAAGGCAGGGTCCTGGTTTGTACCCAAAAGTTTGATTAAAGTAGCATACTGCTTTGTGCAAAGCCTACGAAATTTTTGTGTAATTTAGTGAATTTTAAGCTCAACAAAGGGATTTGTAGTCAGCATTTCTGGTATGCTTGGTACTAGTCGCGATTCTCGAGGAAGCATGCAATAAACTTAGCATGTTGTGTCTCTGACGACTTTTAACGGCATGAAATTTTGTGCACTGTTTTTGTGGGAGTGTATAGCTAGAAAAACATTGGCGAAGGTCAGGTATATATATAAAAATATATACCTGACCTCAGTGCCGGATTGAGGTAGCGCGGGGCCTGTAGCACATTAGGAGCGCGGGGTCCTAAATTAAAAATACACCTAAACAAGCGAACAACTGTTAAATCGTAAATTTTGTGGACATCCATGTGATTAACATTACGCATGCTAAATTTCGTAAGTATGAAAACCTGGTCCTAAATAGCAACTGGTGGACATTATGGGCTGCATGTATTTTTAATCAAAAACGTATATACGTATCTTTTTACCAAGAAGGAATGCATCAGTGGTGTAATAGCGGGGGGTGCAAGCGCACCCCCAAAATTTCAATTTTGCGAAAATTTGGGCACAGAAGTTTCGACACCTTAGTTTTCCATTGAGTGATCAATGAGTCTGACTGGTGACTGAATGCAAAGGTCTAACTTTTTTCTCCGAAGAAATAAAGAGTTGAGCAGAAATCCCAGGCAGACACAAAATTAGTTGAATCGTTATACCATCTACCATACCTGAGCATCTGTGAGTCACAAAACGCTTGCGTGAAACAAACTGATCATATGCTGTAACTTTGCTAATGAACTTTTGTGTTTATCAGAATTATTGTATCGCAGTAACATGGGGTTATTTGCATTTCTGACGGTTATCTGGCAGCATTTACAAATATTAAATTTTGTCTCAGTGTACTGTGCTTCCATTGCTAAACTTTGCGATCTAGATCTTTCAACCATACTACCATATACCTGCTGTGTGTACCACTTGATCTCTTTCTTTGAGCTTGCTTCATTAGCGTTTCTGTCACTTGAGCGCATTGCACCTAGTTAACATTTACAGCTTATACGGTGTTAGTTTCCCGTTAATCAGTTATGTTGAAGACTAAGGTACCATGATAAAACAAGATAAAGAGAAACGAGACTAAAAATAACAGATTATACCCAATCTCTGATCACCGCTATGCACTTACATCCTAAAAACCCCAGATCTTCAGGAAGAAAAACCCGGAAATCCGAAAAGGCATTTAAAACCCAGATCTGGGGACAAAACTCCAGGTTCGGCGCCACTGGCCAAATTATTTTGAAAGTATANCAAAAAGGCACCGACAGTCCTTACATCTTATTCAAGAATAAGATGTAAGGACTGATGATGCGTAGTTTTATGTGAAATCGATTTCCTATGAAAATTTGTGTTTGATTCCTTGCTTATTTTACCTGTGGAGTGAAGTTACTTGAATACAGATATGCGCAAGTTTGAATCATCGCAAAAAAATGAAAACAGAGCCCAATCGGCTGATTCCTCTAAAGCATATAGAAAATCTTCTAGAGCTTTTAATTATACCAAAAAGCTAATGCAACTTATAAAACAGGTCAATAAGATGTAATAATATTTTTTAATGCTATTCATAACAATGCAATCAAGAAATATCTGGAAATTGCTGCAATTTCGTTTCATCGCATGAGTGGTCCCATAAAGTTGCAAATAACTCTAAAATACTTTAATTTTCAAATCCCAGTAGTCTAATCTAAAAGCATTCAATTGAAAACTTTCGCTTAATTGCTTATGGCAAGTTTATCAAACTAATGTCTTGTTGGACTGAACAAATTCTAAACATGTAATCAGGGGTGTATATGACGGGAGGTGATCGAAGCAGTCGTCTCGGGCCCCCATTTTTAGAGTTTCGCACTTAGTTTTTGCATTGTTTTCTTAAAAAGTTTATTGATCACTCTAGAGCCACATTTTATAAATTATGAAGCAAGTCATATGTTTGTCAAAATAAAACAAAAATTATGTGCAAATGTGCCAAAAGGAGCTCCTCAACAAAATTAATGTTTAGACAAAGAACAATTTAAAATCGAAAGACTTCAGTTAATTTACCATGTGAAATGGACTTTCACGGAAAAGAAAATTCCCAGACAAAATGAAAAATTGCTTCAAAGAATGTGCGAAATGCAGGGCCTCATTATTGAGAGTTTGCCTGGGCCACCTAGATTACAACACTTGCCTTTGCATATAATAAAAAACAAATTTAACACAAAGGACCGCGGGGCCCCCAAAAGCGCGAGGCCCGTAGCAATTGCTACATTTGCTAGTATTGTTAATCCGGCACTGCCTGAACTTCCACTGTGTAGAAAGAGCAATGAACAGTTTCTCGCCTATGTCTGAATCGTGTGGTGAAGCACTTCGTTGGACACATTCATAAGTACGCTCGTCATCAAATCGCGCAAAGGCTTAGTAATTCAGCGAAATTAGGCACAAACTTCACCACTTGGTTTGGCAGACCCCTAAATCGCCGGACAACGCTTGCATTGTGCGGAAAGGCATTTCTGAAGTGGCCCTTAAAGGGTTTAAGTCCCGCGTGCGCCACTTGTTTTGCACAGGCGTGCGCCATCGTAACTCGCTGAAGAACTTCAAGCGGTAGGAAAACGCATAGCATTATCAATTTTTTGTAAAGGAGATGTCAAAACAGCAATTGAGAAGAATTTTATCTTTAGGTTTTGAAAGACAATGAAGGTCTGGCGAAGGTCTGGCTGTTGCTGCAACAGAAATGGAATATCTCCACTTAATGCGACCTATTTTTCACCTTGTTAACCTTGCATTTATGTTTTCCATCAACCAAAAATTGTTATGTTCAGTTTTGATATTCACGTTGCTTCAAAATTACTTGTGGCAAGTATAAACAATCAGGTGCAAGAATAAAAAATGAATTAACCAATAAAGAGACCACAAGTCCTTTTAATATTTTGTCAAAGACTTCGTTTGGTAGATTTTGTAGCAAGGGGCGTAGGTGTTGTAGAACATTTATTTCCGCAGATGTTTTGGTATGCTCCGAATTGAAATGCAGTAGATGCCTTATACATCCTCCAAAATGGATAAATTCACCCAAAGGCACGAATGTTTTGCTGTTTCGCTCTTTTCACCATCAGGCAATTACAGTAGAACTCGTATAATTCGTCATCGTTGAATTCGTCAGTTCGCTTCATCCGTTGCTTTTTCGTCGGTCCCGGCAGAATCTCTATCTTCTGTGTGCATTTCTGTTCGTCTAATCCGCCATCGTCTAATTCGTCAATTTGCTTAATTCGTCACCTCTCTCTATCCCTGAGAGTTGTTTTGTTCGTCTAATTCGTTATTTGCAGTTTCGCTTTTGATGTCTAAGCAGCTATTATGTATGGGAATTCAAACAAATTGAGGATGTTTATCTGAAAATTGTTGCACCTCGCAATTTGTTTATCGAATTTATGCACGATGTTCGAAGCGCCACCCGACTCCCCGTTGAGAGAATGCGGAAAAGTTTATTTAAGATTTAAAAGGTGCTTCATTAAATGCAATCCAGACAGAGTAGAGGAATTAATTGTTGTATTCAACCACAACGTCATAAACGTGCATTTTACTGCAAATTATAGCACTATGTATGTATACGAGTTACTATGATAAAGTATAAGAGCTCCTATGATAGTTTTCACCTGTTTGCATAATTCGTCACTTCGTCACTTGTTTCTAATCCCCTTGAGGTGACGAATTAGGCAAATTCTACTGTACCAGCAAAGTCCACACTACAGTAAATAACTGACGTGGATTTTTCAGCAACTAGGAAGGTTTCAGTTTACGACGGTTGTATACGCATTTGTCGAATATCGAGCGCAAAAATGTGCGATATCTGGTGGAATCTGTTTTTTGCAACCGTGATTTCAAGCCTCGTGGACTTTTCTGAAGGAGAATGTTCAATGAACTCACCTTGCCCTCTTCAAGGTCAGTTGTAACGTTTACCTACTCATCAAAAAGCCGATATCCAAGTGATAAACTACACAAGAAATATTTTGTCAATTATTCTGCTTAATAGTTGCAGGTAGGCTACCTATTATCGAGTGTGATTTATATATGGATCTAAAAAACAGCTCCTGTTTCTGGTACAACGGGAAGAATAACAGATTCCAGTCAGCAGACTCCAAGTTAAAAAACAGTCAGACATTGTATTTATTACTATTGCCAAAAATCAGTAACAATTTACCACAGTGGCAAAGCAGCTAAAGCTACCCGCACATTTTTAAAAAAATAAATCGAGTTTCAGTCAATTACGCATTTTCATTCCTGTAAATTGCAAGCAAAAACTTATGGGTGAACAATTAAAAGCACGAGGTTTTCAGTGTACTTTCGAGGGATCAGCGGACTGCATTGGTCTGCTTTCATCCTTTTGCGGAGATTGAAACTTGGACATATCTCTTATCATGTACGCACTCTCCATCATGGGGGTGAGCAAGAATCGATCAGCAAATTTTTAATAGGAAAGCAATTTCACGTAAAATTACGCATCCTCAGTATAGAATCCCGAATTGTATTGAATAAGGACTGGGAATGCGTAAATTTAAGGAGAGTACGTACTTGCTTATGGGTGGAATGATGAAACATTAAAGCCAAAAAATCGATAATTAATTAGCCAATCCCTAAGGATTCATTAGGAGATAAAATCAATAATTTGTTGCTTCTAGGTCATAACGTCGGAGCCACAAAAGCTAGAAAGCCAATCAACGGCTCTGAAGACGCGGAATTCCGTCTAATTCAGAAAGAAACAAAAATTTGCCTTTTGGTGTGGGGTCCGAGAGCCCGATGGCATCGTCCGAAAAAAACTAAACCTATCCCAATCATGACGTCACCTAAAAACTCAAATCCAAAACTTCCCAATTGTTTTTAATCGGAACTACAAGACTTTCGCCATCTTTAGAGGATTTAACAGCTCTCTAGCTCAATCGCCTGGCGAGTTATGATGGCGCAAACTGTGCAAATCTCTGCAAAAAGTGGCGCACGCGTGACATCAAGGGTTTTCAACTTGTAATTTCAGTGAAAGCAGACTGTTCATTTGTCGGTTTAAATCTGAACACAACTGTTCAAGGACGAAACTCCGGTCAATGCAAAGTGTTTGTGCACGATGTTTTAAAAACAAGGGGCATTGAATATTTAAATGTTGAGACTCAATTGTTGTTTGCTCCCCCTATCAAAATTTCCGGCTACGCACCTGGCTACACCTGACCTAGTTTTCCAGGAGAAGCAAGTCACTGTTCCCGCCAAGCTAGGACGAAGTGTGCACCCTATTTAGCGTCAAGCAAAATTGCTAAATGAAACAATAACTGTTTTTTTATCCAGGCGTAATCGTCCAAGAAGAATCTCAAACTGTACAGAAATAAAATCAAGATGTTAAAGGTTTGCCTACAGACAATTAACACGCTTTCATTTCCAGATCCATTAAGAGTGACACACTGTGGATAGTAAAACCTATTTTGTGGAATTGTTTGAGGTGGGAAGCGAAATCTAGAATTGCTTTGATAGTAAGACAGAAAGGATGCTTTCGTTTTCAACGTGTATCTTGACTACAGTTATGAGCTGCCAGCAAACAAAAACATGCAAAGAATGGTCTGAAAAAAAACATATTGGAACTGTTTGCACTTTTCTACACTGCAGGTGGCCTGCTTTTCCGCCAACCCATGCAATACGTTTCGAAAAATGGCGTGCTGAACGTTAATATCACCGTGGAAGCTACAGACTTTGTTGTTGACTGGCTGCAACTACCACGTCGGAGTTATGATTCACAAATTCCTGGACCGACGTGGAGAATCAAAGCCGGCGACCAAATCAACCTTCGTTTGGTAAGAATCACTCGACCTGGTGGGATGATGATCACTATGATGCAAAATGCTGAAAATATGGATCAAAAATTACTTTACCATTGGCAAGTACCTCAATAAGCAACTTCCACTCAGTGGCCAGGAAAGCATATTCAAGGACAGATTCCCATGCAAAAAAACAAATAAAAAACAGACAGTGTCTGTGGCGTAGCCAGCCCGAAAATTTGGGGTAGCCAAAAAAATTTTGGGGGGGGCCAAAATGTTTGACATTAGGCGAATAACCCTATTTTGTTTGGAAAAATGCCTCTAAAAGCACAAAATGACTATGTTTTCTAAAAATTTGAGGGAGGCATGGCCTTTCCCCCCCCCTGGCTACGCCTATGACAGACACCCCTAATGATGCTGAAATTAGCGTTTACCGCGGAAACTAATGTGTAG
>JGI24022J15233_10006510_pt1 | contig 12676 bp, 8 predicted proteins | sample Ectturendosymbi2_FD_15233 | JGI IMG/M metagenome (IMG submission 15233)
CGAAAAGAAAGCGCGTTTTTTTTGTTACGTTTGCTGCAACTTGGTGCGATAGAACTCGTGGTCGTGCAAAGCCGCCACCAGGCCGCCTTTGTTCTTCGGCGAGTTCCCGGACGAGTAGTCGATCCGTTCTCCTGCGCGCGTGGTCATCTTGCCGCCGGCGTGGTCGAGCAGAGCGTTGCCGGCGCAGATGTCCCACTTCTTGATCAGCGTGGTGTGAAGGTACGCCGACGCCTTCCCGTTGAACAGCGCGAGGCTCTTGTATCCTGCACGGAAAACAGCGCAACGGGTGTGGTCTCTTTATCGTGTGCAGTGGCGACGGTCGGGAGAACTGACAGCGAAAGCGAATTCTCAGAACGCGACAAACGCATCGTAAGCCGGCTACGATGTCGGGCGGATCGATACGCGTAATGTTCCAACAAAATCATCAGACTTGTCCACGGGAAACTTTTTTCTGTCCAATCGATTCTCATCCCATGTCAACTTGAGACTGTCCAAGTCACGTGTGGGTAAATAGCGGCCGGTGGCCCGCCGCGGCGTCTTCAGTGGCCCGCGGAAGCATTTAGGAAATCTTCTAATCTGAAGTTACCCCAACTTATCACAGTAAATGTCAGCACTGATCCTAATTTGAACAGAGACTTGCTACTATTTCCACTGGAAGGTTCGGCCATCCGTCAAACACTGCTTTCTCAAAGTGGCTCCCGAGCCAAATTAATTGCCCACCCCTGGTCTAAGTACATTGTATCATGTGCATGTCTAACCTCTACAGAGCCGCAGCTCACACACTCCAAAGCTTCCAATTAGGAGTGCCAATAAAAATTAGGTGACTCTTTTTTTTATTGTCACCTGAAAAAGAGACCAACAATCTATTTTTTGGGCCTCGCACCATCACGCTATGGCACTGAACCTCTACGTGAAACCTTTACTGAACTGTGACCGTATAATAATAGTATTCAACTTCAGACAATTCTTGCTACGCGAAGGAAAATTAATAATAATGAGACATGGGACAGAAGTCAAGTCTACTGTCCATGCAAGCTTGCAAATCACCAGCCACAGCAAACCCGCGGAAAAAATAGACCCAATTCGGTTCTTAGCATCCAACAAAACTGTTGCAGTAAGGTTGCTGGGATTGGCAAAGAGCACAGAAAACATAATAGAAAAGTCGTTTCCATTAAAATGGTGTAGAACAGATTGGAGGGCGCCGCTTCATTTTGAACCTTGCAGCTCCTAAAATTTTGATTCCGGTCTCACACGCATTTGCTCATGTTTCTAAGCTAACCTGACCTCAGAAAGAGACAGAACGATACAGCAACGGGTTCCGCGGGTGTTTTCGCCATAGCAATGGCGACGATGCGCTACAGGACAATGAAATTCGTTTCCGAACGTTTGTGCATAACATCAGCTCGCTTTCAAGCAGCGCCCAAACGAGGCAGAACAAACGCAGCTTTGACATCGTTTGCGCGCTCCTTTGCACGACGTCAGAAACGAACAACCTTCACTGATAAACACAATGCTAGTAAACAATGAAAATGCTACCTACATGAATACCTTCTTTAATCGTCAGCTTGTTTTTTCTGATCGATCAACGCAATGGCCAAACGAAACGCAAGAAGTTCGATGTGAGCCGACAGCTCCAGCACACGGAAGAATGGAGCATTATTATTATCACGAGACTGAAACAGTAATTGGCAACAACTCTGTAACAAAGGCTCACCGGCGCCACCAGCTGGTATGACTTTAACATCCTTGCCAAACGCCTTGTGGATTGTTTTGTTGGCGTCGCCCGTATGGGAACGCGACATGATGATGGAATACTTCGGTGCGCTGCTCGAATGATCAACAACGTTTGAACCGTGACCAACCCAAGTCCAATCTGCGAAAGATGGAAAAGGTTTAAAAATGCGTTCGCGTCGATTCTAGCACGTTCATCATTTGAAAAAGGGTTAAGCACGTGGTCAAAAAAACTTTTCGATGGGTTATGCCCATAGGTGAACTGCCATTCTCTTAAGAAAAGTGTCATGTCTTCAAATGAACATTGCTTCAAAAAGTTCATTTATTTGTCGGTTGTAGTTTACAAACATACAACGAACATGTGCAAACAAAATCTGATTGTTTATATTGTCAAAGCATCGCCTGATATCAGAACAAACTGAAGAAATATACAGCCACAAATATTCTCCAACCACCGTTGTAAGGTAATTACTAATAAGAGAAATTGCTAACATTGAAGTTCTGCCTTGACAATTTATTATCATCTTTATTCACCCAACCCTTGTGTTAAGATAGGTGCATCTCTTTGATCTGGGAATCCTACACGACCTTCGAGAGATAGAACACTTCAGTAGTATATGGGCTCTGCCAAATATCGTTGTCTTCGCAATTTTTGCAGGTGTACTACTGCTGGGCACTGATGCCTTGTTTTATACAAGCTTCCTGCTATTTTGCAACATGCACATTATTTTATAAATAAATTTATTTAGTTTTCACCTTTCGAAACACAACTTCAGCAATTTATAAAAAAAGCACATGCTCCGAAACACNACCTACATCGACAGAAAAGGTCAGAGGTCAGCATAAGCGAAGGTGGTAGGCATCTTAGGGCAGAATTATCCAGTAATATGTTGAATGGTAATTGCAAAACTGCACATACAGTACAAACAAAATATGACACACGAACGGCTTTGTCTGCTACAGTTGCTATCTAGCCGCGCTACGAATTTTTTGTCTGCCTGGACCAGGCAAGCTAACTGTGCACAACGAAGTGATTCAGCCACCTCTCAGTGAAGCGTCGCTGCAAAAAAATACAACTTACAGGTCTTCTTTTCGAAGGGTTTGTGGATGACTCCGATGGTAGGGTAACCCTTGACTGCCACGCACACCATCGTGGTCACATACTCCAAAAGCTCCTCTGAAAAAGATTCAAAGTCTGTTCAAGGACGTCTTGCAAAAATTTGTCATGGCCCATCTCAGTCAATTTCATGCTTGCGCTCAATAAGACAACACGAGCCTCAAAACCACCTCCAGGCGAAATAGGTTGGGAGCATTCAAACCAGCACAACTTTCGAGTTGCACTTGTAGGCAGAAAGTTACGCGTCGGTATCCGATGCTAATTTTCGTCTGAAACATATTCGCTCGTGCAATTCACGAGAACCCATGGTTGCCCAATAGAGCAACACGACGCTAATCACAAGATGTGTATGCATACGACTGAGCAACCCACCCGTTAGGTGAAGATGGTCGATTCATACACGCGAAGTTGGCAGGTAGCAAGTATAATGTCATGTTGTTCGAGCATTTCACGAAACACCCACGCACCATCTCCACCGTAGTGGTTTGGTTCATCACGCAAAAATTTCAGCGATGTCCGGCAGTTTTACTAACAGTGTGAACAAAAACCAAATCAGAGAGCCTAAAGTTGAACACTGAAAGAGCACTGCAAGACAACGCCTACAACGATCGCCACACATCTCCCAAACCTTTAAATTATTTTGTCCGGTAGCTGCAGCGAAACATGTGTCACGACAAAATTCTAAACTTAAACGCAACCGGCTACAATGGGTCAAACACGCGTCACTGAAGCTGGTAGGTTGTGTTCAATTCCTGGTTGAGTACACAAGACGTCATTGTTGCCGATGAACCTTACTTGAACTGCATAAAGGCACAGTGATCGGCAACATGTCTATAAATTTTGTTAAATTTCAACAGTAATGTTTTGTTTTCAATAATTTTTCAAAAATAAAAAGTCGGTGCTACTAAAACAAGAACCAGTTCACAGGTTTAACTATGCAACCACTCAAAAAATACGTATTCGGATTTGGGTGCCTGCGTCAGTCAAGTTGCGAGTGTCAAGGGCAGTAGGATACATTCGTGCGAAATGTCTCTCCCTAACCGGAGACAAAGTGATTTTGATGTGCAAAAAAAGAGCATTAAAATTCATCTCCTGTATTTGACTTGTCAACATTTTCAACGGATTCAGCGATTTTTGACAAACTGAGCGCCGACACACGCGTGCGACTTGACGTTGTCCCAATGATGCCAAAAGTTCGTCATGCTCTGAAATCGAAGTTACATTTGTCGATCGATTAAAGGGAAATGATTCTACCTGTGTACTCTTGCGTGGCGTCGAGAGGATCCACCCACACCAATACGTCAGACGGATCTACTGAGACGAAGGGATCTTTTATCAGCCTGTCCACTTCAGTATTGCTGATCGGTGCAGGATTAATATATTCATCAGAANCGCGACTGGAATCTTTTTCTTCGGACACGATCTGTTAAAAGGTACGCCGGNCATAAAGACGAGCAGCCTATTGCATTTACGATGAGCAATCGTTTTGNGTATGCAACTCGCCAACAAAATAAAACCAAAATAAAGTGCGAGACTATTATTACGGTTTACGGCGAAAAACGCATTTCGATTACATGAAAGTCGCTTTTTTTCCGACCAAAAACATGTAGGTTATAGCAGACAACAGACGAAATATGTTTGCTAACAAAAAACAAACCAATTTAACAATTGACGAGACCTAGAAGACGAAACAACTAAAGTTGCTTTGCTGTTCAGGCTTCGTATCTTGGATAAAATATCGTTTGGAAGGAGTTGAATCAAAATACAGTGAAGTCCGCTGCAGGTAGACTATCTATAATGAAACAAGCAGCAATACACAAATACGTGGCTCGCCAATGGCACGGCGCAATCGTGCATGACTACTGACTAGCGCTAGTACTGGTAATACAGCAGTAGCACTTAACAAAATTGGCAAAACAGCTACACGGCACATATCGCTAGGTTTCGTACTGTCACATATTTAAATGAGCGTTTCAATGATTCGGTGATTGCACGATGCGATAACAGATCGCCCCTCGTCAAAGGATCGTTGGCCCCTTCATTGGTTCTTCCTTTGCTCAACGCGCCCAACTTCTTTGACTCCATCACTTGCCGAACCTGCGTTGAAACAAAAGCAAAATTTTGAGTGGTTATAATTAACGTAGCTGCAGTACATCCTGTTAAAATTAATTCTCATCATCTGGTTGCTCATAGATTAAAGTATTCACTGTCAGAAACAAACCTACTTCATGGTAATAAACATTTCTTTGAAATAGTACCATCTGCAACGGCTTCCCGAACCACACCTTTGCATATGGCTATACAAAAGAGTTATAATATCGCTGGGCGACTTACGATAAAAAATCGCCAACAATTAAAACAATTAGTTGAAGATTTTCTTTTTGTTGAAGTTTAGTTGAAGATTTTTTGAAAAATAATTAGTTGAAGTTTGAAAAACAATTAGTTGAAGATTTTCGATTTTCTTATTGTAATTAGAATACAGCAGCAAAAATGACTTTTGACCTGGTTTCACCCAGGTCACCAGACTTAAGACCAGGTCACAGAGCTAAGTGTTCAGTACTTTTTTGTGCCATAATAATGCAGTGGATCAAAACGGTAAAGATTTGATTTGCTTTTATAGCTACACGAAACAAATGATTGGTGCAAATCATAGGTGTTGTAAACTTCATGATGAAAATCATCCATCAAAACGATTCAAGTCACTCGGTTGATCTTGTTGCAACCACCCGTTAGGTGCGGTTATTGAATGCGCAATTCACCACGAACGGGATGTGCGCGAAGAATAACACCCATATGTATGCGGTACAAACAAGCACCTGAAACGATTTCCCGAGTGATCACGGCGTGTGATCTCTATTGTTACTTGCTGTCAGTTTCACGCTTGCCTTTCGGGGGGTCTGGTTATAACAATATAGTGCCAAACAATTCAATTACGATTCTGATCATCACCAAAGCAATATTAAACCAGAAAAAGTAACAAACAAAATTGAAATTTACCTTAATTGCTAGATTATGATCTCGATCATAAAATGAAATGTAACGACATAGTGTGATAATCTTCATATGCTGCTAATCTCAAAACTCAACACAAAAGTAACTTGCCTCTGTCAGTGAAACAGAGTTTCTCTGAGAGCTTACATCCAACAAAATGTAAAGAAATCTTCTACCTGTCTCAACTAAACAAGCGGATCTGTGGAACATATCGACATCCTGTCCAGAGAACTTTTATTCTGTTTCATTTCGTGTCACCTCATCCTCAAATATGAGGCTGCACATCACATCAAGCCATTCAAGATAAAGATTCCGATGGCTGTTGTAAATTCACCACTTGAATCAATCTTATTTCAAACTGTAATTAGTTTCACTACTGGATAAATAGAGCACATGATTCTCTAATACTGAAATACTGCCTCTTACAGCTTAAGACAGTGGTTCCCAACTGGGGTGCCATTTACAATGCCCAGCAGTGCCACGAGCTAATAAGTTTTTTTTTAAACATATTTTTAAAACAGTAAAACACATTTTCAAACTGTCATCAAACCTCAAAGCAAATTGGTATGGGTTTGCCACTGGGTGCCGCAAATTATAATCCTCTTCTGTAGGGTGCCGCAAGCCTAAAAATGTTGGGTACCACCAGCTTAAGATTTGAAAGGTTCAAGCTTAAAGTCTATAACAGGTGACCAAACCTGCTCTATGTATGAGCCACATATCGTAAAAACCAAGTTACAAAGAGCTTCTGTTGCAACCTCTCGGTTGACGTTGCATTGGATGTATGATTCTCCACGAACGGAATGTGGGCGAAGAACAACACCACATGTGGCGCGAACAGGCAATAATAGAGTGATCATGGCATGCGAACTCATTGTTGCTTGCTGCCACAGTGTGAAGCTTTGCGCACATGCAGCTCGGGCTTTCTGATCGCAACACAAAATCTAAAACACGAATGGATTTGCAATCTACGCTTCTGTGACATCATAATCATTTTTGGAACGATTTGCAAAGTAATACTTTATGGCACGCTATCTGCCACAGTGCCACTTTACAATATGTCTATACTTTTGCAATAGGAAAAAAAAAACATATATATAAATCTTTGGAAAGCTCAAAAAGCCACATGCCAAGATTCGAAGAGCTGCAGTTTGGCCACCCCTGGTCTATAAGATACAGTTCTGCCCACTAAAAAGCTTTTTTAACCTCCAACATTCTTCAACACTGGTCGCTTGTTGAAAATAATGCAAAGAGCAATGATTTAAATAAAGCCACACTGGATGTTTTGAAAACAACAATTTTAAATATCAGCAGGATTCAAGTGTTAGGCCAAAACAGATGCAGATGCAAAGAGGTGAAATTGACAAAAAAACATGAAATGGTAATGAAGATTGACAAGGAGATGTTGAATTTAACTCAAATGTTGAACAAACAAGGATATATAGATGACCCATCAATAGTTATTAAAGGTTTGGATATTGAAAGACTTGCTTTGACATAACTAGATGTTTCCAGCTACAGCTCAACCAATGCATCAGCATGCTGGTATATTCTGGCCGATATGGTGATGTTGCCGATGTATCGTATTACAGCAAAATTCAGGTGATCTCATCAGCAATTTGCTCACCAAAGCTGCCATGCTATTGTCCTGCACAAAGTGTTCAGAAACCAAGTTGCTACTTCCTCTCTGATTGATTAATGCAAATTCTCTTCCCAGTTCCTCATGGCGCACAGCACTCTGACTACATCAAGTAGTGCGTAGTACACAAACATCGCAATAAACCACTATATGACATAAAATTAACCCAAAGGTGTTTGCTCGTGAAGCAGATGACTGCTTGCGAACAAATCAGGGTATGGACTGTGTTGGTTGACTGTTTTAGTGACCCAGGTTTGCACATAATTCAATGCTGTACGGTTCTTCATCACAATGAAATAATGTCTTTCAACTGTGGTTTGAACAATGCAAAAATATCGGTATCCCTTATCAGCAATGTAAGCTGAAAAACATCAGTATCGGCCAAAAAAAAGCCTTATCGGTTGAGCTCTCTTTCCAGCCACAAGCCTAGAGGTGGAAGCTAATCAACCCGAGAATCTTGCTGATATTGAATTTGACATGCTCAAAATGGCTTCATTCAAATCATACTTATGCTTTTGCACAGTTGCTTCTGATTTAACTTTGTAAGACTTAAGTTTTGAGTCAGTTTAAGTTTTGAGTCTGGAGTCTCTTGCTGCTATTCATGTTTGAACTGTCAAACTATGCAATGAAAAATTTTTTACCTGGTCACCACCACGCTCAGCAAATTCAATGCTTGCTATTAGAAGCATTCGCATGTCCACAGGAGGGGGGGATTTCATCATGGATAGAAAATAACAGAGTGATCCAGCAGTGAAGAGTATAATGAACACAATGCCAGCCTTTGAAATTTGAATGCCTTTAAAAACATATCAACTGCTTTTTCTATTTTGAATGCTATGGAAATTCAAAAGATTTTACAGTAAACCAGTATCTTCAACAGACAGCATAAGAAAGGTTGGACATTAGCTACGGTTGAAAAAGGGGTTAACTTAATTGTTGCATTCATTTCTAACATGAAATTCGTAATACAAAACAATTTTAGTATGTTTCTCACATGTCAACCTTTCTATTCATGCCCACATTTACTTACACAGGCACTTACACCTTGAAAGTAAGCATTTAGAATGCAGAAATTAAACTGTACATCATCTGCAGTCAGCTCAATACTGCCCAAATATTGAAGGAAATGCTTACCTGGGGGGGGCATTTTGCAAAGGCAACAAATCAACTAATCAAGAATATCACAATGCTTCACACTTCAAACTACTTGACCTAATGCACTGAAAATAACAAAAGTCTTTCCAAGTCTGAAAACAAAATCTTAAATTTCTTACATAAACTAATGTTGCCACATACTTGGTAGCAACAACCTTGCGTAAACACATTTTATTTATTTATTTGCCGCAGACTCGTGGTCCATATCACAGGGGCACAAATATTGTTACTCATAGCACACTACAGTGGTGTTGACTGATAAACACAGTCAAAACTGAGAGTGGAACAAAACACAACAGTGCCCAACTATGACAGTGTTCACTCATTGTCATATAGGGCAGTGGGAGAGATAATTATGAAGACATTCTACCATCAGGTTTTGAAGTAAATGGCTAACAGAAGAAAATCAGATGGGGTGCTTAAAGCATGTAAATTGTTTTGATCAAGGTTTCAATTGCTCTTGCAAGACATTTTACAATGCTGTAGTATTTTTTTTATCTAGGTTGTTTTGACTATGGAATAATATCAGAATTTCCTTTTGATATTAGCTATACTATTGGTAGACAAAATTTTCCCCACTATAGTAAATGGAATTATTGGGAGTTTTTCTCAATACAAATACTACAGAAACGTCACAATTTTAGGAAAACAGTTTTTTCCATTTCCAATCAATTTATACTTAGTTTTTTAATGTTACAAATCTAGTAATAAACACACAATAATACTATTTTGCATACACACAAAGCATTACCAGTGACTAGAAAAATNCAAAACAAAAATTATCCATTTATTTTAAAAACGTCTCTGCATGAGGTGAAAACTAAATTTTGAAAAGTAATAATGGCCCACCTAAGTACTTTTTTATGGGCCATGAAAGCAAGATTACCCATAAACTGCTTTATAAAAATGATTAATAAGTTACTAAAAACATCTACTTAATACGTTTGCTGCTGGTCGATTTCTTCACCAAGGCAACATTGGGTGCTGATTGGTTTTGGCTACTGTTTTTTTTGCGAAAATCGCCGAAACCAAGCGGCTCTAAAAGTGTTAAAGAATGCTGCAATAAATTTATTTCCAATAAAATTTGCTAATTTTTTTCACGAAGGAATTTACTAAAACTTATTTTAAAAACAAGTATATACCAACATTTTCTCCAATTTTATTATAACATGACATTAACCATGAACTTATATTAGTAAATAAATATAATGCGAGTGCTTGCTATAATTCAGGACATCTTTTTTTTCTTGAACACTAAAAAGTGAATGAGGAAACAACCATTGTGTTCACAAAGTGATGCAGCAAACAATCATTTTTGTAAGAACAAATACATCAATTTACAATCTACCACTATCAGTATTTCAAAACACATATCTATCTTTCGTGATTACATGTCTACAATACTGAATAATTTCTTGCAAAGAAAACTGTTCACAGCAAAACAACCTGTCCATCACGTTGCCATGAGCAAAAGAAGCACTCCATAGAAACTTCATCAGAAGTTGATGAGATAAAGGACAAGAAATAGGGTATCTCAGCTACATACCACATTGCACAACAATAACAAGGCGCTTGCATGTACTAAAACATATTTACAATTGAGGAAAGGGTCTAGCATAGCACTTATTGGCAAGAAAAATATGAAATAACAACACCTTCGCTGCTGGGCAGGGGCATATGCAGAAAATGTTCATTGGGGGTTTCGTTCAGCGGCATGTGGAGGTCATTTGTATTTGGTATGTGCTGTTTCTGATGTCACAATTTGACAACATAATCCTGTCTCTAAACCATCGTTTTTGCAAAGTTTGTACATACAATATGCATATTCTTATACAGGCACTCTCCTTATTTTATGTGTCATTGCATTGATTATAAACTGTCAGTGCTCCAAGTTAGGATATCGGAGGAAAATACACTCAACACTACAACACAGCAGTTCATAACTGCAAAACTATCAGGCTGTGCCTTAAATCTGGGGAGGAAATCACACTCATCACTCCATCACAGCAATTTACAACTGCAGAATCAGACTGCACTAATGTCTTGTCAAATACAAGCAGTTCAGCACAGATAGTGTATGGCTGGACTGGCTGGCACACCCCGGTTTGCAAGATTGCCTTGCTAAACTACACAAGAATTGAGAATGTGCATTGTTGCAATCGGAAAGCTCGAGCGGTAAGTGCGCAAAGCTTCACACTGTGGTAGCAAGCAACAATAGAGATCACATGCCATGATCACTCTATTATAATTTGTTTGTGCCACATACACATGGGTGCCATTCTCCACGCACACCCTGTTCATGGTGAATTGCACATTCAACACAACGCCAACGGAGAGGTTGCTACAACATCCTCCCCTTTTTACAACTAACAGCACTGATCGCACGTCCTTTTTGTGAAGGTTTCACACGACACAACCTTCACATCCTGGTCACAGCACCATTTTGTTGCAATCGGAAAGCCTGAGCGGCAAGTGCGCAAAGCTTCTAATCACACTGTGGCAGCAAGCCACAGTAGAGATCACATGCTATGATCACTCTATTATCGCTTGTTCGTGCCACATATATGGGCCATACTGTGTCAATTCTCAGGAAGTGGTCAAGGCACCCTCTCCAATTTTCCTGGTTTTGCTGAAATTGTCATTACCCCATATGATGAACATCTGCAAAATTTGAATGAAATCTGTCAAGGAATTTCATGATTACAAAGCTTTTAGTTGTTGGGCGTACCAGGGGGATCAAATTGTTCATATTTGGCCATGTTTAAAGCATTATTATTGCCAAACTACATTAGTGAACAACCCCAATATTTCAGGGATGCTAGTAACTTTGCCAAATATTGAAAACNTAACATTGTCTACATTGTGACTTTCAAAGGTCATGGATCCACAAAGTTGACTGTTTCTAGCTCTTGCTACAGATTTTCNAAAATTTTCAAACTTCACCGNCGGTTTCATTTCTTTGAAGTTTTCGCTCATATTTGGAAGAATTGTTTCTGATAAGATTATCTTTGACATTAGGAAGTTTATTGAAAAATATCAAAAGGTTTNTGAGATATTTTGGGCCAAACTTGGCACGAAATGAAAAAAATAGAAAAGTGTNGCCTCAGTTATCCATGACCACAGTAAAAATTTGCGTTGAATATTTTTTCACATATTCATTATGATATGGCAAGTTTGCCATACACAATTCATNAATGGTTCTCAAGGTTTTCATAGAGAAAAAAATTTGATAAAGTTTGTGCAAAAACTACAAATTTTATGTAATACAGAGGTCTTCATATTTACTATTTTTCATTATACCATTGTTATTCAAGCGCGCATTGTTACTTCACAATTTCATTATTAAATTATACAATTCAATCATGTCTTGTGCAAAGTCAATTGCTTGTTTAGGTGGAATGAAACTGAAAAATTTTGTTTCATTTCACTTAGCACTTTGACATCAGGTCTATGAATATATCGTACCTGGATTTCAGCCTAAAACCAGCAGTTTTCGATTGCCTTACCCACACCATAGCTTCTCCATCGATTGTGCTAGAGAGCTGTTCAAGGGCTCAAACTGATCGGCAGTCTTCTAGTCTGCACTCGAAAAAGTTTTTTTGGTTGGGGCAGTGGATTTTTTGTGAGCGACGTCTTAAGTAGTTTTTGGGCCAGTTTGACTCATGTTGCCTGGCTTAGGGCCCACCGTTAGGCCAAAGTATTTCCAGGGTTCACATGGATTTTCAAAAATTATTTTCCATACTTTTTAAATACCTTTGCAGTACTAATTTTCAAAAGTTCAGTACCATGCCTTATCTACATTTTTCGAAATTCTTAATCACAAGGTTTTTTTCAGGTGTTTTAGGGACCCAATCGGGTCCCTAGAATCAGAGGAAATTATCATCGGGTCCCTAAAATCAGAGAAAATTGGGTCCATAGAATCAGAGAAATCAGGTCCCTACAGAACCATACCGGGTCAAATCATTATAATCCAACAAGGGGTGTAACCCAATGTCACAAAAATGCCTCATTTTTTTATATAAGGTGCACCCACATGTAAAATGGCC
>JGI24022J15233_10006512_pt1 | contig 12675 bp, 11 predicted proteins | sample Ectturendosymbi2_FD_15233 | JGI IMG/M metagenome (IMG submission 15233)
CACGGTGAGGCGCGTCGCTGCGCGCAGTAATCAGCGGCGTAATGACGGGGGACATGGGGCACAATTTCCCGGGCCCCGAAACACTGTGAGGGCGCCAAAGAGTCCTAACAATGTCACAAGAACTTCAGTGCAGTACATTTGCTTCCGAAAGACCTCAAGTTCGAATATGGGTGTGCCAAACTAGCTTCTTGCCCCGGGCACCATGTAACCTCGTTACGCCCCTAGCAGTAATTCAATACTCCTCTGCGTTGTCCATGTATATGAAGTGAGGAGTTGCACAATTGCATAGTTACAGTAGGTCATAATTATTTGAGCTAATCGAGCACGTTCAATGCATTTTTGTCACATAGCGGCAAGTTGTTTGCTAACGTAAACATCTGTAGCTTTTTACACGGTGCATTATGGTTCATTCAGCAGGGGCGTAACGAGGAGGGAAAGGCGGGTGCAATTCCCCGGGCGCCGAATCACTCTGGGGGCGCTGAAATACTGCGGGAGGCGCCTAATGATTGCAGGGGCGCTAAAAAGTCCCAACAGTGTCACAAGTACTTTCTTCAATACAGTACATTTGCTTCCGAAAAATCCCAGGTTCGAACATGGGGCGGCAAACTTGCTTCTGGCCCCGGGCGCCATCTAACCTCGTTACGCCCCTGTCAATCAGGAGATTAGTTCCGTCAAGAAACTCATGCGCTCGCCTTTATGTTGCAACACTACGATGCAGACAAACTGCAGGCTCACGAACGGCACTGGCAATAGCCCTGAAACGGGTTTTTCGTTTACACTTTGGAGGCTTGTAAAGTTTTGAGTCAGTAATAAGTTTTCCACATTGCATTCCTATTTTTACTGCTACCTTTCCTTATCCTTTCAGGGCGGTCATCAGACATTAAAGCATAAACTTGTAAAAAAACAGACCATTTTCATACAGCACAGCAGCAAGACGAGAACTGCGAACGCAACTGCGTTTGTAAAGGCTGGGCAGTTCTCACGCGGCAAAGAAATAACGAAACAGTGGAACTACTACGACACCATAGCATCGTTCACGTTATTCAATAAGAGGTTGGGTAAAGTCCGGCACGTAAACCCTGACGTTTAACTAAGCGAAAAACATTGTTTATTTTAGAGTATTTTAAAATCTGTTTCTACTTCCATGGGCACCAAAAAGGGGTACATTTATAGCAAAGGGGCGCCATTCAGGGGGGTGCCACAGACGTTTAGGAGGGGGCAGTTGCCACCAGGGCCTCCGAGAGAAATTTTACCAGGGGGTACTACGACCGATACAGGGCCCCCTAGCTTCTGGGGACCTTGTCAAAACTTGTATAGTTTGTTGGTATAGTAATCAGAATGTAGATGAAACAGTTACCATTCCAAGATTTACAAATACATAGTGGCAACCAGGCCCGTATCTACGTGGGAGTGCCACCCCAAGGTTTTTTGTGTCCCCCGTATTTCGTCCCCAGGAAAGTTGGTGTTTTTGACCATTTAAAAAAAACAAAAATCTTGATCTCCCAAAATGTATTTTTCCCCCCACACCTTAAAGCCTGGCTACGGGCCTGGTGGCAACTGGCCCATATTATTTGAATAAGATGTAAGGACTGACGATGCGTAGTGTTACGTGAAATCGATTTCCTTTGAAATTTTTGATTGATTTCGTGCTTGTTTCTCCTATGGACTGAAGTTACTTGAATAGACATGCGCAAGTTTTAATCATCGGTAAAAGATGAAAGCAGAGCCCATTCGGCTGATTCTTCGAAAGCCTACAGAAAACCTAGAGCTTTTATTTGGCCTAACAGACGAGTAACACATTGCAAATTGTTCGCTTCGTATGTTTCAACAAGCTCGTGCTCAGAAAAATATCTTCCTAGTATAGTAACAATCATAGCTTTTTACTGTACGTATCATGCTATCGAAAAAAACCCTCAAAACACGTTTGGTTTGGCTCAGTGTAGGAAGTAAAAAAAATTTCTCGTCGAGATTTTTGAAAGAGAAGGAAGCAATTAAGGACTTCCTATATTTCAATATGCGCATCATTTGAAATTTTTTAACGGATTCTGGTCTTATTCATGCGTCAGATGTTTCTCGCATGCGCAGTTGTATTTCGATTCGCAAAATCCTCAAACTAAATCCTGTCAAGTTCAATCTGAAATAATGTGCAAACAATTTACAATTTCAGAAATTGGTGCAAATGTCACGATTGTTTCAAAAACACTTTTCGTGCCTTCTTCGCAGCAAAGCTTTTGATGATATCATCATATTCTACTTCTTGTGCAAGTTTGGATTCAATATTCAACCCGGCAAGATACACCACACGGTTTGATCGCTGGTTACACTCAAATAAACTTTGATCAGTTTAAGCTTGCTAAATGATAACTCTAAAGATGCCACGGTGGCCGGAATTGTGACCAAAATTCTTAAGGAAATACGTACATTTGGGAAACGTTCGTGAAGCTTGAAGTCGTAAATTTATTTAGCAGATCTTGTGGAAGCAATTTCCCTTTTCCAAAACTAGCTGAATGTACGAAGAGCAAATGCCGCATCTCAGTAACGAAATTTTCTTCGTCCATATCTTTAGTCCCGTCGCCACGGGGTGCTTTGGTGGGCTAGCCCCCCAAATTAAAATATGAAACACTACAAATCAGTGGAGTTTTTACCAATTTTTCAATGTCAAGCCCCCCTACACAAACGCAAAGCCCCTTATTGAAGACTTTCTGGCGACGGTTCTGCATAGCTTTACAATAATGTTTGGCTAGGATTCTCGCTTCTTGCTCAGTTACTACAGCAGAGTGATCCTTGTAATTCCATAGTGCATCAAATCATTCTTTTTAATGCGTTTCACAACATTACAACGCACGATTAGCCCTCCAATAACATTATCAGTAATAGCATAGAATATAAAAATTCTGTAAAATGCTTCTTGAAAGCTTTCCTTTCCCTTTCCCACTGATACATTCCTTCGTAGATCTAAACTTCCTCCAGGAGGAAGCTTAATCTCAATGCCAAGGTTAGATCACTTCATTCCACACAGCTTGCCAACTGTTTCGCAATTCATTTTAAATCCTTTAGAAGTTTTTTAATGTTAGCAACTTCTGTATCCAATGTTGCTTGCCTGGGTTGAATAACTTTCATAGAGATGTCTATTCTGCTTAGAATTTTGAACCACACAGCTGACATAAATACACAAAAAATGACTTCAAATAAGATAATGAGCCATTTGCACCATGCATGAATTTCAGCAGCTTCGTTGTCAATAACTCTTCAATGGCAGTTTTTATACAAGGCAAACGTGTACAGTAGTAGAAAACTTTTGACCCGATTTCAAGATTTTTAGGGATTTTCGGAGAAGTTTGAAAATATGTAAAATGAATCATTTCAGTTTATTTTGCAAATCATGTTTGGTTCTATATTTAACACATATCTCGGCGCTCCGATTTTATGATGCACCACCACAGATTTTGGGATTTTTTGGTACTGTTCTTGGGATTTTTGGAGTTGCATTTGTGAAAGCTCTGAATACAAGTTGCAATGGCAGTGCTCAACAGTTACAATTACTTGAAACAAGCCTGCATATGTTTGTGCAATTATTAAGAAAATGTGTGAACTGTCAGTGAACGTGCTTTGCAAAACGGTAGCGCATTTAACTTCATGCTGCTGACTGTTGTGCATCACACAGTTTGGACAACTTTGACAAGGAACTGCGTTTTTCTACAGTTTGACAGGCCTCTGTACGATGCATCTCCTGGCAGTAAAATGCGGCGCTGGTTCTTGTTAAACACCCGAGCGTCTGTGAGAAGCGACACTTCTTAAACGCGGCTTATTACAGTTATACTGCGTGGAATCTATCGACGATACGCTATGCATAAACTCTGCTCAACGTTATTTGACGTGTATAAGGAAATACAGCAGTCACAAATTATTGCAACGTAAAGGAAGATGACAACAAAAACAAATAAGCAAGCCAGACTCTTGGGCAAGTTTTCCTTTTACTTTCGGATTTGTCAAGATTTTAGAGGGAAAACTCGTTAAAACTACCAGCGCTGCAAATGGATAAAGCAACCATCAATTTGGACTTGATTACAGAAAATCTTAGCGTGCGTGCTTCCATCCTCTCGGGCCCCTGAACCTACCGGGCCCGGGTACAATGTACCTCTTGTACCCCCATCTCGTAGGCCCTGGTTGCCCCAAACTGCCCGCCCTGGGTCCGCCACTATTGGTAAGCATATGTGGGTGCTCACAGAATTTATGATTTAACAGTTGTTCACTTGTTCAATTGTATTCTTAACTTAGGGCCCCGCGCTGTTAATATGCTACAGGCCCCGCGCTACCTCAATCCGGCGCTGGTTACAACGCATATGCTGTTGATTTAATGAAGCGATTGGGCGTAATGAGGTAGTTGTCTACTCTTGTAGAGCCAAAAACCAAACTTAGGCCGTAATCTGTCACACTTTTTTAATTAGAATCTGGAAAATCAGCAATTCGCACAGCGAAAACATGAGCTGGTCGAGGAAGTCCAGCGGTTGCGTATTCTCGATCTATACCTTTAGCTAGTACTGCGAAATGTACATTGTATGGAAATTAGTCTACAGCAGGAGTGACGCAACACAAATTGCATTTTCAGGCTTTGGCAAAAGCTCAGATGAAAAAAGTCGAGATATTGGCTCAATCGGAGTAAGTTTCGAGTCGCGCTCTTGCCTGACTTTTACCTTTTCGAAGGGATGCATGACATGAGTAACTTTGTTTTGGAAACATCAAACATAAGTTGGGTTAACATTAGTCACCAATGGTTGACACACGTAATGACTTGTGGAGTGCCTGTCTAAAAAATAGGTATCATTATACTTTGGTACGCGCATTAGATACTACTTAAAAAACTTTGTTGAATTTTTTACTTCTGCTTGCCATTTACGATACTAATTTGTTACTATGCCTTACTACACACGTTGTTATACAGTAAATAAGAAAAAATACTTGAATTGACACGGCAGCAAGGCATGACTCGACTCGACTCGGATTGACTCGTCATGGTGAAGGAATCAAACCGATTTAACACGAAGCATGTTGCAAGATAGTGGGATTTTACTAGACTCGGAAGGGTTGGAATTCGGAGTCGACTTCCAGATTCATTATCATAACCATCTCTGGGCGTGAAAACTCGCAAGGACTAAGCTGCCAGATTATGTTGTGAATGGATGTTAGGACATGCACGTTGATGTGGAAGTTCAATGGCTGCTGTTTGTGTCCCTGACGAGTGATTACTATGAGAGCTCAGCTTCACAACAATGTGATGAAGAAACAAGGGTCCGGTTTTGAATGTTACGTTCAGCGAACCCAACCACCTTTCCGAAAAATTCAGTGGTCGTTTTGATATTAACAGTTTGCTAAAAGAAGAGAGTGGTCGACCTGTACTGATGTTAACCCAAACGAAATGGAAAATATTTTTATAGAGGTAGGATGCAACAACGCGTGCACTTGACTTACGCAAAACGTTTTTTGTACAGCGATTTTCGTAAATCAATCTGGTGCAACGATTCTGGGGAACAAACGTTTGAATAGCATTTTGCATTGTCTCTTTGATCTACGGTATTTTTTGCAACAGACGTTCACATTGAAAGGAATGCGGAATTGTCGATTGACCATTTTACTTGCATCTGAACAAGCCGATCTCTTGAAAACCGTTGGAACCAAGAACAAAAAACAAGTGTTTGAGAAAATCCTTTATAACCTCGGGTTTGTCTTCGTTCCGAAACCTCATGAATTAAACTAAAGCGGAAAAGCAGCGGTGGGGTCCAGGTGCGTGATCGTGTTGGCTCAATTATATGATCTTAATTTAATTACAATTACAAATACTCATTCACATTGCACTTTACATTGCAATGAAACAAGTAAGTCTCAATCACCATCATATTTACGATTACGTGAAAGGGTGTACTTAATTGAAACATCCATCTTAATAATAAATTGCAGTTGGTCCAACTCTGACTCAGGCACGTAGCCAGAGTTGAAAATTTGGGAATCATGTCTTTTTTAGGGGTGGCAAAAATCTTTTGTTGGAATCAAATACCAAACACACAATAATTTTTAGGTTTAGCCAACGTTTTCTATTCAAAAGCGAAAACAATCTGTGCCTCTTATGCTGCGTGCGTAACTACTCTACCTCCGCTTTTACCCAAGTACCTGCTGTCGTTACTGAATGTCATTTGAGACTTCGCTGACCCTCAAAATCTGTACTAAAGAACAACGCATGGGCGTCGGAAGGATTTTTTCCAGGGGGGGGGACGAATAGCGGATTTTTTCAGAGCTTGCCATAAAGATTTTTTCCAGGAGAGAGCCAAAAGTGGTGAAATTTCATTTTTCACTCTCCAAACTAAGAAAACCTTTTTTGCTGAAAATGTAATAGCAAAATGTCAAATTTCAAAATCCAGGGGGTTAAGGCCCCCCTTCTGCTCCATTCCGACGCCCATGGTACAATGTTTTACTTTTTAGGACGTATACTAGTAGTTTTGTGGACAGAACTACAACCCATTTATATTCACAATCATCAGACTGAGAATAATGCGCTACGCGATGAAGGAAGTACTAAGAGACGTACAGAGTTCTACGACGCAATGAATAAGCACATGCTACGCATTTTTTGTTAGAAATGTCCGAAACGAGTTTGGGGTCACAAAAACTTGAGGGGAAGAATGCCCCTTGCGCTTACGGACTCCCTCTGACTTATGCACAATTACAATCACACGCACAGCATTTCTGAGCCATTTCGCTGTTGATTGCGGCAGGTTACATACCAGGGACGGATGCAGCGAGTAAGGCTGGGTGAGGTGGCGATTTCAGTAATATTTGGCAGTCAAGTCTCATAACAACTTTGCTACTGTAAGAGAGATGAATAAAACTTCACAGCATTGTTGTGACAAATCAGTGGACGACAAAATTGCCGATAATCGCGAATGGTGTTTTCCGAATTGTACAAAACTACAGTGAATAAAGTTACTTTCGTAGGTTTTAGGGGGAGCAATCTTCCCAATCTCACCCCTCCTGGATCCGCCCCTGTTACATACATGGCAGTGCTGCACTTATTTTAGTTTTCCAATTGTTCGAGCTTTGCCAGGTTGCTGAACACAAAATGTTAATTCAATGAGTTTAAAAATGTTGGCAAGTTGCAGATACATTTATACGAAAACAAGACGTCGCGATTGTGATAGTAATCACGATTAAATGACAAAGGTAAAATTACTTGCATTCAGCTCAATTACAAATTGTAATTGCATTAACTTTGGTGCGTAATCATATACGCACAGGCCAAAGGGGGAGCCAATGAACACCTACAAAAATTCCACATGAATTTCGGCAGTTTTTCACCACCATGACGAATGTTTGCATTATAGTTAAAAATAAATTTTGCAAAACACATGAAATTTTGAAACGAGCCAGTGAAGATTAAATGAAGATACAAACTATTGAAAAAACAGCATAAGTTTTTTTCAGTTTAGCACGGAGTGTCTTTTCTGGAAATGTACTTGTGGAAAACGCGAAAGGCATGTATTATAGGTAACATGCACTCGTTTTCTAAGACAGTGCATCTTTTCTAAAATTGACATGCACTAAGTATAATACAAAGTAATCTTTACTGCAAGTCACCATTGTCTCTATATCTACTTGCAACAAAGTAATTTCATTTTTGCGGAAAGTCATTGTCATCTTTCCGTTAAGCATGAAGCGTAAGCAATTATTTAACCTTCTCAGCCAACTCAACATATACGCAGTTTGAACTTGCAATTAGTGCTCCGAGTTTGTTTGCTCCTTTTTGAAGAAAAAATTGCTGTATATTGTTTGTTTTTTTGCAGATCAGCAACGCGGTGCTCAGAAAGCTTTGAAGAATACTAATGGGCCAAAGAAACATCAGCAGGCAAGGGTGGTTTACAAAATGGTCTTGGCAGAACATTTTGAAGTGGTTGAGTTCAGCTTAACCGAGAATTCATCACAGCAAACAGGAAATATATAAATAACTATAAGTAATAATTGTAAATATAAGTTACCCAAGTTCCGAAATCAAACGTTACATAATTAGTACTTTAACGCAAGCCTTGCTGCGATTTTCCTTTTTTCCTTCAAACATACTGTACAAACAAATGGTCTCGATGTTTTGTGAAACAAGCGTGGTTCGAATCCTGTAAAGTGCAACCGAGTGCAACGGGCTTAGGAATGCAGCAAGAAACCACATTCAAAAAAATAATCTATTTGTATGTCTGATAACGTCGTTTTTCTTGTTACGTTCCGATGATTTACTTCCATGCAACCGAGTAAGAAACGAATAATGGGGAACAGACCGTGAGAAAGCAGAATTAAGTTGGTGTGGGGAAATTTCATTTTGGTTTTGAGTTAATTTTCGTCGTGGCCGAATCGCAAGTATTTTTTTCACGAAATCTGTGCTCTAGCGTTTGCGTTTATTGCTGCGTTTTTGCTCTCAAATATTGGGAAGAAGGCTGCATTTTCAGTCTGTTCCTGACTACTTACTTTATCAAACAAGCAATCACGTTACTAGCGTGCAACTGAGCAGGAAAGAATAATTTTGACAAACTTTTCTTTTAGTCTTACCTGACGTTGAAATTCTTAACAGCAAGGTACAGCGTGTGAAATGACTTTTTTGGAAAATGCCATGCGAGGGAAAAAGGAGGAGTTTGATTTGAGCACGAGCTTGTCATAGGAAATTGTATTTCTCCAGCAGTGTCCTTGACGAACACGGTTTGGAATAAACCTGTAAAACAAATTAGTTAATTTTATGTTTAAAAATATCCAGCAAATTTTTCTGTACTACAATTCTGCCCCAGGTCTAGAATCAAATACATCAAAATAATCAAGTGTTCCGTGAACACTCTTTTTAAAAAAATATAACATAGAACATCGCATTTATCTGAGAAAAAATGAGCTTCGAACGTTTGTCAGTCTTGGTATTTCTTACGATTTGGGTCACTTTTTGCCTGTCTGTTACTGTGAATGAGGTGCAGAAACAGCTTTCTGAAGCGGTCAGCCTTACAGAAACACTCAGTTGCGGTCATTTCGCAAGAGGCCAGACGTGTATCACACAGTACGCATACATATCGCTATGTTCTGAACTGAACAAATTGAAGGAAACAAAAAATGCATTGGATAAAAAGACATCGAAACCTCTCGTGCTACAGCAACTGATGAGCAGAGGCAAGTATAACTTGTATTAACCTCAAATAATTTGAAACGTTATGCATGATGTTGCAATATTGTGCAACGTTACTTAAAAAAACAGAAATGTCTGATAGTTTTTTTGGATGTTAAAAGAGAATTTGCTTGCAAGCATTTTCGATTGTTCCATTAAAAACTAGGGACCATCGGAAAATGATATACAGTTCACCCAGAAACGCAAAATAAACCAAGTTTACGGAGCTTTGCGAATTAGGCGAGGGCCACACGTGGCCGAACCCGCATTTCAGTGAAATCGCAAGCTTGTATCTTTCTTGCCGGAAACTATTGATCCAAACCGGTATCAAGTGTAAGGATTGAATTTTTCTTGCAAATACTATTCAGCTTCTCTTCACGTTCTATCATAGGTGGCGGAACCGGGGAAGCCCGCATGGGCCTAGGCCCCCCACTTTTATTTTGGAGGGGACCTGGCCCCTCTACTTTTGAATGTCGAATTTTGCCTAAGTAAATTAGGTAACACAATTAGTATTGGGTCCATTGTTAAAGTAATTCGTTTAATGAAAAACATGTTGCAGAATTTTGGCAGTATTTTGTCGCTATTACTGCAATATGTTATCTGTAATTTGGCAGGATTTCGTAGGCTATTTGTTTGGTAAATGACACCGTGCACAGTCTGTCGTCCTGCTATGGCTTGCTTACCTCATTGGTGTTGTTCAACAATGTTGCCAGATGGTGTAACACAACACAATTTTTTACAAAAATGGTGTAACTTTACATGTTTATGTCCATGGGAAAAATTGTTTCCAGGGGGGGAGCACTAGTGGATTTGTCCAAAAGTTTTTCTAGGGATGGGGGCCAAAAGTGGTGAAATTTGGTTTTTACCACTCGAAACTAAGAAAACAGCCTTTTTTGCTGAAATTTTCAAATTTGTGGCCCCCTTCCGACACCCATGCTTGTGTGTAGGAAAAAGTTCGTGCCACACACTAAAAATTAATGTAATTTCAAGCGTTTTAACACCATCTAAAAATAGTGAAATTTTGCTGATTCTTATACGCAAAATGAAATATTTGACAGATCAATATCAATTGTGTTTTTGTTTTTGCATTGGCAACACCAAATAGCTATATTTTATTTCTGCATTGGCAACACAATTGGCATCCTTTCAGACAGATTGCCAGTTGCTGCATACGGTTTGTCGTGTCTTTGCATTTAGGTATCTAATGCCTTTGTAGAATGAGTATTCAGTCATGTTACTTCTCTGTTCAAGATGTGGAAAAGTTTTGAGTTTAAATGTGTTAAAATTGTTGACTTGGGCTCTTTTCTTTGTACCTTGTCACTGTTCATATATTTTCGTTTCATGTCTGGTCTTTCACGTTCATGTTGCAGGTGACATGAATAAAACAATATCGTTCGTAACAGGCGTTCTCTCGACTTCGTTCGCTCGCACTTTACTCGGGCTCATCCATTAGAGGCCGAGCTGCCGGACGATACAAAAAGTAATTTTTGAAACATAATTAACATCCGATTGGATGTTTTTTGAAGCAATGGATTTGCATGGAACATTGGATTTGAAATCCAATCCCATGGACAGTTCCCATTTTGAGAGTAATTTCAAACGAACAAAAAATTGTCCAGCAACTCGGGCTAATATGAATGAGCCTAGTATACTCAGAGGGCTTATTAGCGTTATCATTGCTCTGTGACATGCGTTGCTCAACAATGGAGAAGTTATCATGAGAACTTCTCATTCATTGAACTACGTTATTCACGTCACAGAGCAAAGATAGTACCAGCCAAAATGAGAGCAAATGGAAATTTCAGTGACGCAAGCGTCGAACAGTTATAGTAAGTCAGAATAATCGTATGAGCCCGAGTGACGCTGTTGACCTGGGCCGCAGCTGCAACAGCCTGTTTGAATTTCAGGTGGTTAACCGATGCGTTGTCATAGTGGTGTAATTTTGTCTAAATTAGTGTAACTTGTATCTTCATATGGTGTATAGGAAATGACGTCATATTTCAATGCTTGTGACGTCAGTTGCCAGTTCAAACCGCAAAAATTTTCTATAGTTTTTTGACGTGCACTTGTACCCCTCCACTTTGAAAAAGATTTCACCACCCGTGCGTACTGTTCCGGTGTTTTGAAAAGTTTATTTTCTCTGTTGTATTGATAAAAGATGAGCGAGACTGCTCGCTATGAAAGATTTCATGATCGATCTGCTATTTTCCACTATATTAGACAAGATTCACTTCAGTCTTCCGATTGTGTAAAGGAATGTTGCGATCCACAAAGGTTTTAACTTCGAGAAAGTAGGTTATGATTCTACTGTTTTTAGAATAAAGCGTGCCAATCAAGGGATTGCCCAAGATAGAGGCACCGCTGATTGTATGGACCAACAGTTAAAACTTCCTACAGAGCCTGATTTCAATAAAACATTAAGCGCCATAATCTACAACATAACGGTTTCTTACAGCTCCAGTAAAAAAGGCCGTGTACTCATGCACGACAATACCTTTAATTGTCTAAGATGAAGAAATACAAACACTGCTTGATTGACATAGGTCAAATTTAAATAAAAGAATGGCATTAAGAACTTGCAATAGTACAAAAAGAAAATAGCGAGCTTTTAAAGCAAATAATAATATCAACAAACTCGAGTTAGAAACTGTTTTTTTTCGTACTTCTGGCAACACAATTTCACCCATTGTTTGGATAAAGCGTAAATCTTAGATTTGTTCCAACACTGTTTACGCCTCTGCACACCTCCGGGCACGAAAAAGGTTGCAGTGCTGTTTTCGTCAAATCCAAATAATGTTTTCATCCATTGAACATATATTTTTTTGCAAAAGGGACCTAAATTAAACGGTAGCACATAAAACACTACAACTGTTTTTTTTTCTTTTAGCAGATTGTTCACAATTCTACGAACATGGTTATCGGTCTAGTGGAATTTATCCCATGTGGTTAAAACAAGGATATCGGTTTGCTTCATTTTACTGTGACATGGAGACCGTTAGTGAATTGACCAACAAGTTGGGATGGACCGTTTTACAAAAACGATTTAACGGTATTGAAAACTTTGATCGTAATTGGAATGAATATGCAAAAGGTTTCGGAACTTTGGATGAAGAGCACTGGGTTGGATTGGAAAACATTTTCTCATTGACAAATCAAATGCCTGCGAAATCAAGCCAACTTGCGTCGAAAACACCAAGGTTAAGGTTCGATTTGGAAGACTGGGATGGATTGGAGCTATACGCTGAAGTTAACGGATTTTCTATTGCAACAGCTGAACAGCAATACTACATCTTCGATATGGGTCCGGCATATGGGCCGGCGACGTACATAGGAGACGACTCGGTTCCACTTTATCACTTCGATTTTAGTACAGTTGATAATGATAACACGGATAGCAAATGTCCACTCAAACGCAAAGGAGGATGGTGGTTTCCTAAAACTTGCGGTTTATCCAATCTAAACGGTCATTACTCGAAACATAAATCTACAATGAAATT
>JGI24022J15233_10006517_pt1 | contig 12672 bp, 7 predicted proteins | sample Ectturendosymbi2_FD_15233 | JGI IMG/M metagenome (IMG submission 15233)
TTGATTTTATTCTTGCAATGACAGTTTATTTGTCGACATGATACACTGAACAAGAGCCGAGCCAGGTTCACAATTATGGTGTCATGCCACGATGAGCATGAGGTTCACTCATGTCCCCTCCTTTGCCTGCAAAGGCAGGCAACTTGCGAGCGGATTGGCGTAACAATTACATGGCAACAAATCTTCAAAATGTTCACTTCAAGTTACAATAGTAGACGTTTTGTTGCGTGTGACTATTGAACGCAGGCATCTTGACAGGTAATGCAGCGTGACAGTGACTGCTGATAGCGGTAAGCCACGTACATTACATTCATACTGTTTAAAAATCATGACTGAATCTTAGCAATGCTTCGAAAAGCTTGAAAAATCCATTTTTAATGCGAGTGTGACCAATGTGCCTGAGTGTCAAACAACACTTACGCAGGCTTCTCTTCACGCAGTATTAAACTACGCGGCTTGTTAGAAAACGTCTAAGCAGGCTTGTGGGAATATGCCTATGTTTAAATCCTTAAGGCTTAGTTCTGACATCTGAGCGAATGCTGAGTGAAGAGCTGTATTTACTTTTGGAAGGTTTCATCTGCTCAATTTTTTAAATCGATAAGCCTTAGTTCTGGCGTCTGAGTGAATAGATGTATTTTCTGCATGGCGAGTTTTCGTAATTCATTTGCTCAATTTAGTACAGCCTGCATGGTGTTCTCATTCTAGGAAGTTGTCCTTAGTCGTGTCAGCACAGAAGTCTACTTGTCCCGTTGTCCGTTATGTTGTGTGTGATGAGCGTTCACCGTCAAAAAACGAGCAAAGACAAGCAATGTTTTATTGCTCGCTTTGGACAAGATCACAGAGGTTTGCAGCTCTTGTTTTTAAGTGACGCTGAAAAGTCTTGCGAGCAGTTCCTGAAACCAGGCGAGGGCAACCGGGCAATTGTCCCCAAAAATTTCAAAAATATATTTAGTTGTTGGTAGCGTACAGCATCACGCTACAATCATTTTGCCTCCCGAAAATATCAGCTGGTTGCGGCCCTGCTTGCTAATTCGTTGAAGACCATGGCAATGCTTCTTTCTTCGAAGATCATGGCAATGCTTATTGCTTGCTTGAAAACAAGTACCCTGCGTTGAAAATCTGCAGACTGCCTACTGTGTAAATCAGTGTTTTTGAACCTTTTTGCTGTCGCGGAACTTTGCGCAAATGCTTGTGTTGCTCATGGTAAAGCGTTTTGTGAACGCCATTTACATTGTATCATCAGCAACTTGAAAATGGTTAGCAAAATTTTGAGGTTATCTCCCCTTGGAAAAATTTCTGCGGACGCCCATGTGTTTTGCTGTCATGGCAGGTCTCCTTGTGTCATAGCTACTGTACAGCATTAACACCGATCAAAGATTGGACGCTGCCACTGCAGGTCTCTAATACGGACGGTTTAGAATAAGCAATACCATTTCCGTTTTGACGTTATGAGTAGGATTACTACAAAATAACCACACAGCTACTATGTCGGAATAGCGCCTATGCAATAACGTTAACCTATCTACGTTGATGAGCAACCTACATTGATATGTGCGTCGAACGCACTTGTTTCGGAACCTGCTGCTCTTTCCAGTGCCAGTCGCAAACAAAGCTGTCAGAAGCTCTTACACAGCCAGGCACACGAAGAGCTGTTTCGCATACAGTAGAATTGCCATATAACATGTGAAGTCACTTCATGGGATCGGAGAAAAAGTCTTGTAGGCGAACTGTCAGCATAGCTGTACGTTCCTGAAATGTTTTTTTAGTTCAATGCCAAAGCCTGGCAACAGTTAAAAGTGTGCTTGTGGTAAGAATGGCCGCTTACTGTATCGTGCTTTCTCGTATAGTCTGATAAGAAAAAGTCAGAAATTATCTTGTCTTTTTTTTTAAAGTTGTAGTGAACGTCGTTCTTGGGATATCGAAATCTTTTTCAAGGTTTGTCACTTTCGTAGCATTTTCGTTATTGAACGACATGACGATGCCATACTTTTTTCCATAATGGAATACTGCTTCTTTGTTGCGACCATTTATGCACTGTTCCACCACGACTATCGATCAAATTGACTAGATTCGCAACAATTCCTACTGTACAATACAACTCAAGTACGATTTGCCTCCATTGCTGCTGATGGCGCAATCCTGTGATGCCATTCTCACGTCAAACCTGCCATGACTCAACGATTGGCCGTTTAGTTTATATGCCATCCTGTTCGGTCAAAAAGATTTGTGTGGTGGCTCCACATAGCCGGGGCTACACTATGTTTTTGTGCCAAATTTTTGAAATTTCGCGTTTTGTGGGCACAGTTTTCATAAATATTTTGATTTGGCATATTTGTCAAATTGGGCATTGTTTTCAACAACCAAATTTTTTGACATATGCAAAATGTTGAACTAAGTTCTGTCCGAAATTTCCAACACTTTTGTGATTAGAAACACTCATAATGCAACTCATCTGTGCCTTGCTTTACAACAGGGGGTGGGGAACCTGTTGTGTTTGCTATCACGGGCCGCATGAATGATGTATTATCGTTGGCGGGCCGCAAAATCCGTTAATTTTATGTTAAAACTCTCCTTTTATGTAACGAAAATTCTGATGTGGGCCATACAAAATGTCCACGCGGGCCGCTGGTTCCCTACCCCTGTGAAGTGTGCGCCCCCTCGTTACACCCCTGGATATGTACCAAGACAACGATGAAGAGACAGATATGCTACAGATACTACATGAAATTGCAACGTGTCATGGATGTATTTTTTACTGTGAGATTTTGTAGCTTTTTGCATCATTAAAATACCTTGCAGTGCTTTTCATTTTTCGACGTATGCATTCAAGTGTTATTCTAGCATTTTTGTATGTCTACTGTGAATATCCACCTGTTTTAGTTCTGATGAGGTCATGTTGAAGGTCCTTTCCTTGTTAGACAGTGTCTGCTTGATTTGAGCTTACATATACAGCATATGTGAATACAGTGAAACACTGTTTACTCAAAGTAATGTATGCACTGGTCACCATTCACCAGTCAGTGTTGGGTTTATTAGAAAAGCCGCTCTATTAAAGACATGACAGCAACATCACCTCAGCCCTGAAAGGAGTTTATGTGAGTGGTCGATTGTGCAACATATTTGAGTGAAAATGTGAAAATTTCTGACTGCTTATTTTTCACGTGGTTTGTAGCGAAAAAATTCCGAATTTTTTTCAAATTAGAGAATCCGACTTCTGTTCTAACTCCGACAACCATCGATGCAACCGACACTCAGCAATGTTTTTACTTAAGAAACGACATTTCTAAAGAACACGCGGACTCCTGTACTGCCGAAAATAACAAGTGTCTCTGGATCCGGGTGCGAAAAATCGCAAAATCCTGCCGGACACTCCGGATCCGTGGCCACCACCTGTGGTCGTCCCCCATGAAAAATTCATCGATAAATAACTGTCATAAAAAGTTAGCTTTAGTGGAAACGAACGCGCGTTACTTGGCGCAACATTTAAGTACAAGTACTGAAGTAGGCCTAAACATCTAAGGCTAATCTAATCCAATAATTCTCTATGGTTGCTGTAAACAAAACGATTGCGTTTTGAGACCAGGTACTCGCACCACGAAGCGCAGTATCACGAAACAGCTCTGCGTACTAGCTTCTGACAGCTTTGCTTGTGTCTGGCATTGGCAGATCAGCAGATTGCCAAAGAAGTGCGTTCGATCGACATACCTATGTAGATAGTTACAGATTATTGCGTTTGCACCATTTCGACAAACCAACGTCATGGTTATTTCGTAATTTATGCCATGCAAAGTTGGAAACAAAATGCTGTTGCTTGTTTTAAACCACACCGACCGATTTGGCAAAAAAATTGGCAACGTTCGATGTTTGATTGGGGTTAATGCTGAGTACATACAACATGGAGGTGTCTGTCATGACAGCGAAATAGACCTCCTGATGTGTCACTGCTGGGTACTGAGGTTGGAGGCGGTAATAGTGCCGACGGTTCTACGACAACTGCCAACCAGACAACTGCCCTCCAAAAATCTGTCATACAGCTATTGTTCCCTGAGAAACTACGATGGATGAAACAAAACTTACCGTGTACATTTTTTGGAACAGAAAAATGCGAAAGTATACGAGTCTTACAAAAATAGACATACTGTTTAAATATGGGTCTTCCATTGTTAGCTTTGATTACTATCCCTTTAATTGGTAGGTACTGCCTCGGCAGCGTTTAGAAGCATTGGTTACGAACCTGGTAAAGCATAACACAGAACAGTCGTGTAGCTTAGGAATATGTACTAGTTAGTTACGGCAAGATCAGTTAAAACCTGTGGATTATACGCTATAGAACTTTGTTAATGATTCACCCGCCACGAAGCTAAACATTATGCATCCATTCTAGATTATCGTCTTGTAAATTGTATATGCACTTCAGACGCTCATAATATTTTTACAAGCGAACTTGTACGAAGTAAGCTGGTCGCCACCAATACCAACGGCGAAAGCCATGTTGAAAATATCGACTTATCTATGTGGTATGTTGACCTCAAAGTTCTCGTGGAGGAGGCAGAAATTTTAATTGCCTCACAATACGTATTGTCATTGGTGTACCTTCCTCTCTGTTAGTCAATGTTGGTTTGCAGAATTGCAGATCATGTCGAAAGGTCACATCGGCAATGGGTGTCTCTTGTTGCCCTTGCATCCCCGGTGTACCTTTGTCAACATATCAGTCGTTCTTGAAACCATTCTCTGACGTATTGGTGTTATTTTGCAATACAAGCCTGTTGTGCATTACCTTGAAAAGACACAAGTATGTTTCACAGTTGGCTGAACAGCTTCTCGGTCGGTATAAGCGTAACGAAAAGTTCTTCTGCGGGGTGATGCTGCTCCAAGCAAATTCAAAGTCATCTTTTAGAATATCAGCCTCTTACGTAGTTGTGCTCAGTGTGTTGTTTGACAGAAGTTTTCAATGGAACAGGTTTTTATCAAAGACCATCTGTGTGGAAGCAGATTTTTATTGAGAAAGCGACATTGTCACGTCAGAACATAGCCTCTTCTGCTGAAAAAGATCTTTACCGATTCCGTAACTGCTTCCAGCAGCACATAGTTTTTCACTTATTGTTCGTAAGAGCTCACATGATAGCCATATGAAGAGATACTTCTGCTGCAGTTAACAATGGTTGGAAGGTGTCTGCAGATTGAGACGGCATTGTGATTCAGTCAAGGAAAGTACTCAAGCAAAGTTGTGTAGAAACAAGATTGAAAGCGAAAACGGCTGTACAGCAAAGTACACTTTTGCAAACATAATCAATCCTAAGATTTATGAAGACATTGCAGGCGGCGCCACTGACAAGTGTACCTTCTCATGACTTTGAGAGCCAAGCCCACCACTGGCTGCCTTATGTTGATTGATTAACAAAATAATATAAAATAGGATCAAAAGTTTCTAATTATTTGGAAATGTATAGCATTCTTTCGCTGTTTGTAACTGATCCAGTGCGATTTTTCATTCCTTCAAACACTTTGCTTCAGATAAATCTCATTGTGAGACAAAATTATTATCTAGCGAATACATGCTTAAAGGAAGGGTGTGCTGAACAGTGAAACCACTTACAACTGCGCTTCACAGAGGCAATTGTCCGGTGGCAGTTGTCTTGATGCCAGTGCCCGTATCTATCGACATGACAATGTATCGGTCGAGCCCTGAACATCTATGTCCCGTTCAGGTGACCATCGTTTGTTTGTCAACATTTTTTTAAACAACTCGTTATGTTGAATCTTGCCGAACCATGAGATGATTGCATTCGGTATATGAGCTGTTTTTTATGTGCCTTCAGCTGTTAATGTAGGCTGCTTGCCGTCACTACTTGTCCTCTGCAAACACCATGACCCGAGCGTGTCTCTCGTTGCTACCATAACTCTGTGCTCCTTGGCTGAATGTCCAGCAAATCAAGCGGCTATACTGGCCGAACAGAACGCCCTCAGATCTATGCTCATGACGGTTACTCAATCTAACGATGAACAGGTAAGATGCTTTGGTTTAAGTGATGAATTTTCATCAAATATTCTGTGCCCTGATGTTGCGGTTTCAGTGTTCGCACAATTACTTTGTTTATTTTTTAACTGTGCAGGTGACAGAACATGTTCTTCGCGTTGTTGCTGTTTTGTCAAGCGGAGATGAAAATGCTAAGCATATGTGAGTTGTGTAAAATTTTAGTGTGCATGCAATTTCGTTTTTAAAGTATTTCTAGAAAAAAAGATTTTACAAGAAAAGGGTTTGTTCCACAACAGGATATCGTCGGAGGACGCGACTTGTGGTGGAGTTTTAGCACAAGTGCTTGAAACCAGACCAAAAAACCTACAGATCAATACGAACGCTGCCAGTGCCATCGCTAATTTGGCAAGCAGTGAACGGGATCAAGTAGGTTTTATCTCGCTTGCATTGTAATTTGCAATCGCTAACCTTCTTTCTGTGTGTGCTTCATTTTACTACATGCGAGAAAACGTTTCGCAATTGTTGGTTTACAGCTGGGGAAGATCACGAGGAACTGATGCACTTGCGTGGTTAATTCATAACCTTTTCAAAAGACAGTGACTGGATAAATAGCAGTAACACGATTTTTGTAGTGTCTGATTATCTATAAGCTGTTCTGTACTGTATTAAATCAATTTTAGGCAACCGTTGTACATTGGAATAATTAATATGCGATCAGTGTCACCTATTTTTGTAAAAGGTTTTGCTACCCGTAGCGTTGTGAAATAAAGTAATTGAAACGGTGTAGGTGTACAGTTGTTGAGTTTTGCTTTTCCAAGCTGCTTAGTGGCTGCTCCAGACTAATTTTTTCGAATTTCGCTGTTCCAGTCTAGTTACTGCATCTACGAACTGGTGGCTCCAGATCCCTTCCTCTTTTTCCTTATTCATACTGCCACAAATACTCCATCGATTTACTGAAGTGATCTTTCTGTTGTTAAGATGTTGCTGCAGTCCAGTCTGCGAACGGTCTTGCGTGAGCTCAAAGCTGATCACCCACAGTACGTCAAACTTCAGCTCATCAGATCGGCTGCGAATTTTGCATTTCACGCCTGCAATGCCTCTACTATGGTAAGACAACTTTACGGCTTAGCGTTATTTCAATAAATTTATCCTCAAAGATTTGAAGTCGAACACATCAGAAGCGTCAGTCAATGCGTTTTAAGCAGTGTGAAGTTTTCGGAAGTAATGGTATGTTCTGAAAGTTGGTCCACTCAGGAAAATGCTCAACCGCAAGCATCCACTGCCGCTGTTTGTTTGGTAGCCCAAGTAGATACTCCAAACGCATGCGAATGAAATGTATACGACATGCGACATACATTTCTATTTGCGCCATCTCGTTGGGGTTTTTCCTGCGAACAAAAAAAGGCCCAGAAAGGGCCACTGTTGTTTTGCCGTTTCACGTGCTCAGCATCAATTAGGCGACAAAGCATTTAGGTGACCTTGGTGTTCCGCGAAAGGACATTCGGGGATCAACTTGTCTCGGATGGTCATGTCGCCGAACTGTTTATTTATTGTTTAATGCCTCACAACGCTCAACGTGTATCTCGATGTAGTTTTCCACTGCCCTTCTGTTGCAGCTTCAACATCTAAACGATATAACCGTTTTGTTGAACGACAATAATTCGAAGACCAACCTTCATGCAGTTCGCTGCTTGTTTAATATGATGAAACACAGGAGCAAGGAAACAGTTGCTGCTTTGAGCAGGTGATGTGAAGTTTCCTGACTTATACAGAAGGTTGATAGATGTAGGACAATTTCATTTGCGACTGCATTTTTACTGCTATTGGGAACTGAATGTTGGATTTTTGATGGTTGTGAGGAACGCGAACCTAGTTGTTGCAGGAGCACACGTCAGTCTCCCAAATAAACGATCTGACCTCTTGAGGTTGCCTAGTCAAAGCAAGGTGAAGTAGAGGCCCTCAGCACTTTGTCCGTTAAAATTCTCCAGAACCACTGTAAGTTTCATTGCTTCCTTTGATTATATTCAAATATACAACAAACTTTCCAGCACGTTAAAATGTGAAGTCAGAACAACGTAACGCTAAACGGTTCGGTGCAGAATAACGGCGAACAATAGTGCTAAGTGTTTACTAGAACTACCGGAAACCGCGACCAGGCTAATTGTGTTAACTGTTAAACTGTTCACAAATAACTACATTGCATTAAATCACGATTAGAATACTGCCTGAAATCACGCAGTAAGAACGCACAGAACATTAAAGCACGAATGTATCTACTATACTGCAGAGGTGAGCGGATATTGATTTTTTAACTCCTGATCCATATCCGAAAAAATTTTTGCATATCCATATCCAATCCTTATCCGAAAATTTCTGAAATTTAGTATCCGATATACATCCGTATCCGAATGCGACACTGGGTAAATACGCAACAAACAGGCAATGGTTATAGATCCGCCAATGGACCTTCTTTTTTGAAAACTTATTCATCTGCCACCTGTGACACGACACTAATCCATTACAAGTGTGCAGTAGACTGCACTATGCTTGGTAAAAACGTAGTAAACCTAACCCTTTAAACTTAAACTTAAACCTTAACCTAACGCCTAAACCTAACAAACCTAAACCGCAAATCTGATCAAAAAAGTTTGGAAACTTTTGAAAAAATAAATGATACCATGAAAAGTGCAACCACTACTACTAAAACGAAAGGTGCCCGATCGTGGCCAGAGTCAACGCGAAAAACATTTACGTAGTAAGACACGTCTACATGACTACCATGACAGTGCTGCTGATGTTGCAAACTCAGCGTTTTATTCTAACCGTGTCACCGCCAGCAGACCTATAGCCACTTCCAAACAAAAACACCCTGTCATTTTGTGACCCAATCTTTAAAAATAACATCACATGTTGTGCACTTTCAATCGGAAAAAAGAAACATGGTGTGTATTTTTCCGCCAGAGGTATAACCCTGCTGTGGTCATTTTTCCATCTGAATTGTAGTGTATCTGACTTTGTCCACTTATGACACTGAGTTCGTGGCTCCAGCATTGGGTACAATGAATCTGGTCGAGTGGGAATTCCTGCTGTGCGAGTGGTCGTTGTTTGGGCTCTCAGCATTGTTGTTTCGGCTCGGCTAACAGAGACGACTCTTTATAGGGAAACTTTGGATGTAAGCTACAATAGGCTACGTTTTTAATAGGTTTTGAAAATCAGACGCAGGTTTGCGATTTGGGATAGAGTTTTAGGTTATATGGCAAAGAAGATCCGCTAATCCAAGGATATAGTCCTTGTCATATGACCAATTTATCCAATCTGGTTCAGCTAATTGCAAAAGAGCTCTAGCATTCAAACAATTGGTAAAATAAAGAAAATAGATTTTGTAACTCAGAGAGGAGATCACAATATGAAATATACTAAAAGTATGTAGCTTACAAAAACTAGAAAATTCAGACTGTCTTTTTAGCAAATGGTGACTGTATAAAACTTGAGGTAGAATGTTCACAATTCTAGCCAAAAAATGTAGCTTTAAACGCTGAAATAGACCAGGGGTGGCCAATTGGTTGATTGCATCGACCGATTGTTCGTTGAGTGTCACTTGTTCGATCGCGTATGATTTTGCATTGAATGGACAAGATACTTAACAAGAACATTTTTCAATCAATATTTCAGAAAATACATAAAAAGTATCCATCAGTTGGTTGGTCACTTATATTCTTTGGTGCCTATTGCAGTGGCTGACCATCGGCTAGTTCGGCAGATTATTGCGTGAAAATCATGATTTAGGCGTAATAGACACTTTGCCTTCTGTCTGTGCATCAAAGGCGTTGGTGCTCTGTATTTGCACATGTGATACTCAACTTTGGCATATGATATTGTATTTGTGACTTTGTTACCGATCGGTTGATCGCGAGTTATAAAGATATCTTCTAGTCGATGTCGATCCCAGTCGAAGACAAGTTGGCTACCCATGGAATAGACTAGCCTATATTGGCCTGCACAGCATATACATACAGTAGGCCTACATATGCCATTCAGCACTACAAACAAAGCAGCATACAACAATATAAGAGCAGCTTACTACTTCCACTTGGCCGGAAAAAATTAACGATGAAGTAACACGAAGTACCATTGATTGTGATGGGTGCAGCACATACTGACAATATAAAAACCATAACAAAGAAAACACTGCCACCATGATTTGCGGCATCTTGAATCACTCTCAAGAAAATTTCGTCATAGAAATCAAACCAATGTCCTGATCCTGTCCTGATCCAATTTTTTTCAAAAATGAATATCTAAATCCAATCCTGATCAAAACAAATCGCAAGTATCCTGCAGGATATCCAATCCTGATCCTGTCCATGCTCACCTCTGGTTCTGATCCGTGCTCATCTCTGCTCGGTACTCCCAGCAAGAGTCACACTACAGTGATATGTAACGACGGTGGTCAGATAACATGTCTCAACTAATTACATTCTGTTTGACAAGAACCAGCATCATTTCAGAAATTTTAATAGGTCTCTTCAAAATTTTGATTGTCTCCTGAACAGACCTTAATGTCGACTCCTGCACCTACTCCGGTTCCAACTTAAAATACTGACTCCGGTTCCTATTCCGACCTAAAACGCAAACTCCGGTGTCATGCGAAATATCTGACTTCACCCCATGTACGCATGCACGGAGTAATATTTTGCACGTGAAATACGCTGAGAAAACAGATGATTAGGGCTTAGGGATTCGTGTTTTGGTTAGGGTGTCGGGTTAGGGTTTGGGTCAGGTTGAGAATAAGAAAAATAATTGAGGTCTAACAGGGATGTGGAAGCAGCTATTTCGTCAACCGCTTCCGCTTCCACACCTATCACTTTCACCGCTTCCGTTTCCACCAACAAAAAACGACAAACGACCGTTGACCTTAGCAGACTAGGCCTTCTATGAAGAACTCCATGGATGCTAGTTAGGAAGGTCGGCTCCTGTGATCATAGCGGGACCCTTGAACCACCCAGATTTTTTGAAAACTACGCAGGCTTAGAGCCACTTATCAATACTAGATATTCCTCATGCTTACTTATTTTTCCCATGTTATCGGGATGCAAGCAAGTACAGCGTTTAGGTTTTTGTCACTGGTTATAACTTTTCTGGTGGTTGAAGTAAAATTATTGGGTTTTGAACTTTTTGTTTTAACGCTGTTGTTTCTAAGTTGTTTACGGCATCTTTTATTTGGTTAACTCAGTGTAGCATAATATGCATTTTAGCAGGAGTAAAAAAGCATCGACTGGCTGGGTTTAAGTGAGGCCGTGATTTTGATTCAAAATGGCGTAGAAGTGACCCATGAGCCGCAACATGTGGGATTCAATGAACAGTGGCTCAATAGTCCCGCCTAATTTATTAGATATACAGACGCTTGAGAAAAAGCATNATTGCCATACTTTATAATTCTATTATTTATTTCGTAGTATTTTTGTGAAAGGGCGTAAGCTATTGGCATAAATACCACGGATAAAGCTGCGTAAATTTCAAGAGGGTGGTTTCCAACCCCAGATCCAATATGCAACTTGCCTGCTTCAACTCTTTCCATGGATTTAGCCTATTCCCCCCAACATTTTGGCCGGTTTTGAAAAAACGAAAATGTTCCCGTTTGATTAACATATAGGCTACAGTTTTTTCAGACGACGTTTGTCCGTCACGTTTCGAGGCGGACCATCCTAAACTTTTGCAGAAAAGGAATTTGATCGCGATGCTGAAGAAATTTTGTACGCATATTCTGAAAATGTAGCATCCTCCAGCTATAATATTACTCTTCAAGAAATACAAACATACGCCAAAAGTCAGGGTATCACAAAAATACGAACCAGGAAGAAGCACAAGTCTTTCCATTATCACCGACCCACCCTATTAAAGCAAAAGCTAGTAAAAGATATTTGTGTTCATGGAAAAGTTACAGATATAAGTAAACATTCTGAAGCAGTAGCACAGCCAATAATTTTGTTTGGACAGTCAATGACATCGTCGGTCACTGACGGCATCTTGGGTACAACTGTTCTATCCTTTTAGTTTGCAACAGTTGAAAATTGATAGAAAACTGCCAGTAAGCTTATCAAGTTTGTTTCGTGGGCCCATGGATTTTTCGACCTCAATCTGACTGCGATACTGTTTCGAAGCCTCGTCAGCACCAGACCTAGGGCCCTTGAACGTGTAATAGTAGCAGCACAGAAATCCATAAATCATCTCATGAAGACAGCGATGCTGTAGTAGCAGACTTGTAACCAGCTTGGGATACCAGGATGAGACGAAGATAGATTTTTCTGAGGGGGACCAATTAGATGTAGCCTACAATAGTTTTACACCATGTTCAACACTTTTTTCCACGGAAGGCAAAAAATTTTTCAAGGGGACTTGTGCCCAGGGCCGGCCTTAACCCTTTCAGTCCCGGGTGCGCCACTTTTCTTGCAGATATTAACCATCTTTGTCATATTCAAATTGATAATGCTTTTAATAGTGGTTCAAGGAATCTTTTCCTAAATATTAATGTTGGATAGATTCTTTGAATATGTTGCATCTATGTATAATACTGTCAGTTGTTTTCTTGAATTAAATGACATGGTGTTGTTTTCCACCAATTAACTGTGACATGCTTATGAAACTACATTTTTATCATTTGTAGACATGTTCTTAAGAAGTACAGTTCTCCATTT
>JGI24022J15233_10006524_pt1 | contig 12662 bp, 4 predicted proteins | sample Ectturendosymbi2_FD_15233 | JGI IMG/M metagenome (IMG submission 15233)
TACTAGGGTTTTAGGAGCTCCTTTCTTTGCTAGGCTTTTTGCGTTTTTTATTATTAATTTCTTCTCAACTCATCTCAAGCTTCCCGTCTATACGAAACAAATTAGTTTATAAAACAGACGACCAGGCTTAGATTTTCATTTTTTGAACCAACACATTAATGCTTTACACAAATATATCATTCAGTTTTAGGAGTGCGTTCTATTTAATACAGGGTTTACTTTGATATTAGAAATGTTTTGTTGCGGAATCCTTTTTCTGTTTTTATTTTCTCCAATCGTAAATGCTTTCTCGGGAGGCCCTCCACTCGGTGCATGCGAGAACATGGAACCCATGGGCCATATGAGGGCTGGAGTGGTTCCAAGGAATCTTGGATTTACGATTATCACAATGAAGAATACAGTTGCACCCGGAGAAAAGGTTTCAAGTAAGTGAAGCACCACAGACTTTAGTTTTTATATTTTTGCTGGATTAAACATGTTGCTTAACATACTGGCCAATTCCATTCAGTGAAGGCAATCAGAGTAAAGTCAGGTGATGACAAAAAATGTAGATGGTTAATTGCGTTGTGCAAAATGGGCTCATTTGGTAAGCAAGATACATCAACATACGTTGTAAAAATCATTCTCAAAATATATAATAATAAATTGATGTTTTGCATTTTTGTGGTAAGTAGATCATTTTGACTTGTTCATTTTATAAGTGGCTCGCATGCTGAAAACGTGTGAGCACCCCTGTGCTATTTCATCCACGCCGATGGAGAGATCACTCTACGGCTGCATACACCATGTTCTCGCTTATCGCCACCACCAGGTCCATCGGAACGTATCCAGCCGAGTGACTTGAGTATCTGTACTTCGCGCGACTACGTCACTACTGTAACAGCCTTTCGCGTTTTTCATTCTTCACAGCGCTTTTCTCTCGACTGACCATAAGACCTTGCAGCAAGATCACTGCAGTTCAATTGCAAATATACTGACGATGGTAGCAGGAGTTACCGAAACGTCTATTAAATGTCGTTTACATCTTTTTCTTTGGCCGTTATTTTCATTATCAGGCTAGTATTCAGCACTGCTACTTTTCTTGTATTAAAGCCATGCATGTCATAAACATACATGTTTAGAAATATTAAGCTTATTTCTCTGCAGCACGTACGAAATGTAATGAATGACATCGAAGTTCGAAACAAAAAATCCCTGATACTCTCCACTAGACATGTCACGCACAATCATTAGCAAAACGGAGGGGTACCGGCCGCCGACCAGGAGGTGTTAAAAATGAGAAAATCAAGCAAATCGAAGCAGTATCGCTTAACTTTCACTATAAAGAAAAGCGGTAACCGTGATCGACTTTCAGTGTATTAAGGAAATCAGGGCGTTATCGGATGTAAAACAAACTGATTTCAATATGGGCGAAAGGGTGATGGGTGACACGTTGATGAGGAATAATTACGTTATTANTTTTGTGTGTGNATTTGAAAATTTCAAGGGAAAATGTGTTTTTTTCGTGTACTCAGCAGGAGTTTCTTTTTGCNCTGCTGCTTTTCATGGGGTAAATACAGCACACTCAACAGTTTTTTGCAAACCAAACCAAAGCGNAACAACTTGCGTCATAAATCAGAGCTGCGAAAATTTTACCAAGGAAAACATTTTCTGCTCTACCCCGATTTTCGCTTTCGTTAAGCACCTTTCCTTGCTCTTATACGCATAGTTTTACTGCCTTCGGCAATCTGACACTTAACGCTGTTTCACACGCTAGCAAAGCTTTTGCTGACGTAACATGAAACCGTTGAACACAAAATCAAAACAACTGCATTGCATAATAGATTGATGTCATGCGATCTACCCACAGTGCATTTGTGATCGACTGGTAGATCGAGATCAACGAACTGGGCAATCGGGCAACCCTTCTGTAGCATATGCACTTGGTGTTCTTCCTGCTGTTGGTTCGCATCCTTTACCATGCCCCAACACATCCAAGTTGGCTGGTGGGTCACCGTTTAATTGTCCATCCCGCAATTTTACAGAGAACTTGAGTCAGATTTCACATGTACGTTTCTGTGATTAAAAAGCCGCTTGGTTAAAAACAGTTGAGTGAATAAAACTCTCTGAATTCTTGTGAGTAGGCAAAAAAAGATAAATATATAAACTTAGCCTGACATGAGTATATGAAAGTAAAACACAGTTTGCTAAGTCGGATCTTTTGTTGAGTCCGGTCAACGTTGTGCAAAGTCAAGGGTGTGATTTTCTAACCGGGGGTTATCTAGAACAGTGCATTGCATTACGCGGTGCAACCAAAGCGTAGTTTGCCTTGAGGCAAAGAGCATTATGCGAAACAGCGTTTGATAAAATTGATCGGTGTTGACGATCTGTCGCGGCCCAAATGAAATTACGAAATCTATTTACGTTTTGTTTGTATTTTTTCCACAGTATCTTTGGTTGGGCCGCAAAGTCTTAAAGGCGTGTTCGTTCAAGTGCGACAAGGTGACGGAAGCGGAAGTGTGGTGGGGGAATTCACCGAGCCATCATCAGACGGTTTTAAGACGTTAGCATGCTTTGGCAAACCTAGAAGTGCGTTCTCCCATGCTAGCTCTTCTCCGAAAGGGCAGGCAATTGCCACACAATGGTCAGTACCGAACGATTGCCAAGGGACTCTCACCATCAAGTAGGTCAAGATGCCTTGCTTATAGTACACGTTGGTGTATTTAATTTTTAGTGGCGTACACGTTATTGCAATCATTAAAGAGCAGGTAATGGCTATAGTTCGAAAATTGATTATGTGTATACTCTATTACTAAAACATAAAATGCGTATGCATTTGGTATAATGTTTCCTGAAGTTCCAATACAATCCGCGTGACTTTATAATTAACAAAGGTAATGATATTGGGCTGCTAAAGACTCTAGACATTCAGTCAAACTTGATTAGCATTAACTGCTAGCAAGGTGAAAAAATGATTACCGTCTGATGTTATGAACAATTACGTCATTTGTTTCAGAAAGCTTACGCTTGATTTAGTCATTGGTTTATTAAGCCACATTGTAAGTGTTTAAAGTTTAATATGGTTTTAATTTAGTGTAAAAAATAAAGAATTGCTTTAAGTTTACGAAAAAAGTAAAGTTTTCTTTTTATTTTATGTAAAACGATATCAAGCAATGCAAAAAAATTTCTACCATGTAGATAAAAACCTTTATTGATTATATACGCCCCATGCACAATAACCAATTTTCGCCTTACCTTTCATATATTTCAGGGCCACCGTAGTAGTCAACTTTTCAACAGTTCAAAGTGGGTTGAAAAAGACGATTCACTGCCAGGATCCGACTACATCTGTTCCTCCAGCAACCACAACAAATATGCCACCAACCAACACAACTATGCAGACAACTACCACAACTATGCCACCAACCACCACTACTGTGCCACCAACTACCACAACAGTTCTTCCGCTAACCACTCGGTCACCCAGTTCCACCACTTTGCCACCTAGTTTTTCTGCAAGTACGGATGAAGTAGAGCGAAGGTTTATTGGTTGTCAGCATGGTGGACCGTACACGTCTGTTCCGTCATGTAAGTCATTGCCTTTTGTTGAAGGTTTGCTTGCACTCCAAACCCCTTTTAAGCATGAAATGATTTTTCCGTGGTACACCTCAACTCTTTTCATGTGTAATATATTATTTTCAATCTACTTCAGGTGACCTAGGAATAAAGTGTTTTCAAAAGGCGTAACACGTATAGCTTGATCACCATCAACATCTTCAATAAAAAAACTGAATGGACTTATGTTCTGTAAATACGAAACAGGACGTTGGCAATGTGCTGTGTAGATAAAGGTGCTAGGTAACACACGCTATACAAATAGCAGGCTATGGTAAACCATGGTACCAAAATTTTGTAACCACATCTCGGTAGATCGTTTTAGTATTTTCATGTTCATTTCAACTACTTTCAAAATTTCTTTCTGCAAACCAAATGAACAGTGTTTAGTTTGAAATTATTTTCAACATCTCTAGGGTTTTAATGGTAAGCAGCAAATCAAAATGATTTGTTGTCGGTGACCCTAATCAGCTTTCTCTATTGAAGTAGTCGTTCACAAAATAATATATCTGCACCAGGACAGGTTGCTACAACTGTGCCACCAACCACTACAGCTATGCTATCACCAACCAAAAGAAGGAATAGCGGTGGTAATATTTTTGCGCAATTTTTCCGGAAAACTGTTAACTCAATTCAGTCAAAGTTTTTGATATATTTCTAAATTTACATTGTCTTGTTTATGTTAAACCTTACTCAAGGCGCTAGTCTAATCCAAAGCGCCCGATCCTTTTAACAAATGAGTGCGCTGTGTGTGGTTACTGGTTACAGTTTTCCGGCATTTTGCCCACTTATTTGATTTAAATATTACCACTTGGTACCGTTGCAATTACTCTAATTACATTCATTTTATCAATTTTCGAAAATGAGAAAGCAATCATCGTTGAAAGCCATAATTAACTGCTTGTCAGAGAGAAGCTTCGAGTTCTTACTGATCGACACCTTTCATCAGCTTCGAACGACTTGATTTAATGTGATTAAACCAATTTCCAGACTATAACACAAGCTTCGAAATCGCATCAGAGCGAAGCGGATGGACGAACCGAGGTTGGACCAGAAACAGCGGTTCGACCCCCTCAGTTTCAACCGGTCCACCAGCTGCAGCAGAAGGTAAATGCAGGCATATTATTTCTTATCTTTACGCATGCACTTCGGAAAGTAAAAAACAAACGACGCAATCTCTTTTGTCCCAGGCTAACCAAGCTACACTCGCCTGTGCCAATGAAAGAAACCAAAGCTGAGAAATCAAATTAAGACAAACATTCACCCCGGTTATTATGGCCAAACAGGAAACAATATTTCTTGCTTTTGAGTTTTAGTTTTCAGATATTGATGTGGTTGATTTTGAGCCTCAAGTAATTCAAACCTTGATTCCACTTTCGACGAGCAAACTGAGGACCAAGTCGGCCCAGAAATTGTTTGCAACAAGCATGGTCAGTTATCTCCAGTTAATAGAGAGTATGGTTGTCCATATTTTTGTTCAGTATGTTTTCGGTATTCCCACAAATCAATTGTTTTTTCTCAGTGACGCTTTTCAAAGTGGAAAACAGAAACTTACACAACTTCAGCATTTTAGAGCTGGAGCGGCATAGCGGAAAACAGGGCCTAATTCGATCAACGGTCACTGTTTCTGTAACACTAAATTAAACCGTCGTTAGAAAATTTCTTTCACATTGATTTATTACTCTTTATTTTTTACATAAAAACTGCAATCAAGAAAGAGGAGATAAAACAAATGTAGGCCGATAGNAAAGGGTTTCTACGCATTCTTTGCTTTTGCATGGAGTTCCGGTGAATAAATGGGCGGCCGTCAAAAATNATATATTATTTCCCGCTTTGTTAGCTAAAATTTGTTAAATCGTACGCGCATGGTTTTGTTGACATTGTGTGCGTCATGACAGCACACGTTCTTAACAGAAGCGGCTTTGCTGTCAATGAATGGATGTCAAAAGACGAAGGGTGGCCGAAATCGAGCAATGATTATTTGACTCGTTAAAGGAAAGATTAACTTTAGCAAGTTTCATCTACTGAGCGAAAATAGATGGTTTTCACCATTTTTCTTTATCGTGCCTCTGCCAGCAAATTTAACTTCGACTTTTATTTTTTGCTGCTGAAAATCGAGGTAAACATTGAGGAAATCGTGACAGATATTTATTTGCTGTTGTATCATGTGACTTTCTTTAAAGACAAATGGCTTAACGTCATTATCTTTTTGACATTGCCTTTTATACTCGATGCAATACTGTTTTATCGTCATTTATGTTTTCCTTACATTTCATTAGTCTAAGTTTGTATTTATCCATGTTCAGCAAACGATTTGCTCATTATTTCCGAGCGAAATTTCTGTTGCAGAAAGAAACTTTTTTTTGAGCGGTAACTTCATTGACACATGTCATTTGCAAGGTTTGCACATAAACTAAGGGTATTGAAATAAACATCTGGTGCGTGTACAATTGTTAAACAAGCACAAATGTCCCTGGTTAATATTCAATTTTTTTAAAGAAAAAGGCAGCGCCGGCAAACACAACTGCACGTCTGACATGTCATTTACAAGAAAAATTTCAAATACTTTAAAAGGCAGACGGACTTTGACCTAAGGAACTGTTTTTTTTCAACCCAGATACGTGGCACGAACTTAGCAAGTTAGGCGATGAAGTTCTTTTAAGCAACACTGCTGTAGCAAATCATGCAGATTGTTTGTAACTCATGAAGGTTTTACTCTGATACGCTTTTGAAAGCGAATAGTTGTTCTTCACAGCTATGACACGAGATACAGCAAATGTTCGCTTATTTTCACGGCTACGTTAAAGAGCAAAACAGTTAAAGATAAGTTGAAATGAATTTAGCCTGTTTAAAAGTTTTCACAAATTCTACCACTGATGCTTTTAGCATGAACTTTTTGGCATGCACGTGACTAGAGCGTTTTGAAAATATATTGTACAAGTTGCGCAATACAATCAATGTCTAGGCTTTATCAACTCGTGAAAACCAGTCTTTTGCCCAAACTTGTCTTGAGACCTAGGTTGCATTGCTGAAATATCGTTTCAAAATACTTTGCTGCAATGAATAACTAACCGTCGGTTTACAAGAAGAAGATATCCTATTCGTTAAGAAGAGGATATCTATCTGTTGTGACGCCATTCTACCCGTTTTTCTCTATAGTTAAAAAATTTCGGTAAGCCGTGATCATAGAAATATTTTTGAAAAGAATATGTCAGTCCATGCATATTTTGATTGTTGCAGACAGCGTTTTCACATCAAAAAGTTCGTTTTTCATACATGTTGTAAACCACCTTGTTTTTTGTTTCATTTCGTCGATTTCGCCTTGTAGCTTCCTTGATCTATCTTCATTTTTATTGATTTTGAGCGCGTAGAATTAAGAGCACTGTTTTAAAATCATATTTCTGTAACATGCTCTTTGTTTCGGCTGAGTTGGGTTTGTATTTCTTACATTTTACTTTAAACTCATTCACGTTAAGAGTCCGCAATCGAAAAAAGTTCTGAGCAAATTTATGGCACGTTCGCGTCACCGACGATATCTTCTCTTGAACTTCTAACCCGTGTTCGATTAAGAGTCCCTATGATGTCGTTGCAGGGTCGTATTACATTTACTTTGAAGCGAGCTCCCCAGCGCAGCCGGGCGATCGCGCAATTTTGGAAACAAGGCCCGACCTTTCTGGATGTTTCTGCTTGCACTTCTCCCACCACCACAACGTACGTTACGTGGCAGATCAGCCTACCAAGCATCGATTGTCTGTGCTGGCCGGAGAGGTAGAAGTTTTCAGTCGAGTCATGAAGAACAATTCATGGATGAATTACTCTGTGCAAATTGACTCTGCCAGCACGATGAAGGTATATCAGTAGACAAAAATTTATCCTTTGCATTCAGCTCAAAGCCATTCTGAACTGATTAAATTATGGACCCCTTAATGCTTCATACTCTAAAAGCTAATAGACCAAAAGTAGATTGTGTATTAAAGTACAAACATTTAGTTTTTTTTTAATTTAAATGATTTCACGAGTTCCGCCCTGATCAAAAAACACACGATATTACGTGAAGCCAAACAATATTCGGGTTTTAAATTTCATTCCGAGGGTTTCAGAAAGGAATAATTGTGAAGAAAATACATTTATAACTCGTTTGACAGAAACTTCGGTAATTGGTCTGTTGAACCAGTTATCGCTTAGTTTCATGATCTAATGCTTGGCTATCTCTATTTTCAAGAACCATTTTCCAATTTATATCAATTGTACATTTACCCTGGCCAAAGATTCCCATTAGATTTGTTCGGCCTTGCGTTCACTGCGTAATTTCTAAGCTCCGCGTCTCACTTGGTTCTCTGAAGAAGACTCATCAATGACAAGCATAACATTCTTGTATCAGATGGGACTCTATTTATTGTTGGGACACAGGCGAACACGCTATAAGCGCGAATGTGAAGTTTCGATCGCCGCGTGCCCTCTATCGGGTGATGCACACAGCAAACAAATTTAACTACTAAAGCAATACAAACCAACCAACAACAATTGCAATCTTTCATCGTGTTGTCACTCACCATTGGAGAGACCACGCCAGGCATTACTGTTACACAGCGCATGACAAACCAACGACTATAATTTTCCGGTTATTCGACGACTGACAGTCGTTACCACACAGTAACGCTGACAATTGGATAAAACCCCAGAAAAATCTTACGTGCATTTTGAAAAACCAAGGTGTTTTAGATAGGTAGATATGCAATGATCACGACGAGAAATGCTACTGTTTAGTTATTGAAGGTTCTTATGTTTGTCGACAACGTTCCAAAATAAAATGAAGCGACAGTTGCAATAACTTTTATTTTAAGGTACGCAACACGCAAAATTGTGCTTCTAACGAAACCAATATTATGTAGAACTATTTCTAAATGTTACGAAACATATTTTAATGGTGAAACAATACATAGTAAAACGATCTTGATGCATACATTTTTTGAGAAACAATTTAAAGTTCCAAATTTTTAGTGTCCAAAGCTAATGTAAGCCATGTGTTTAAGGCTTCACTAGTTGCGATAGCAACCTAACGATAGGCCTTTCCCGTAGTCTCTGGTAATCGATTCAAATTATTTTACCAAATTTTCTGCCAGAAAATTTTCAGTGAACAACGCTGAAACTGTTTTCATACCGTATAAATAAATGCAAGCTCTTATAAGATAAACACAACTTTGCGCACACCTTCAGGGTGTGTGAACAGTGCTCTTAACACTTAAATGACACATTTTTGAGATTAATGAAGCTTTGCTGTTGCAGGTTCAGATTGTTGGGAAGCGAGGAATGGACTGGCTCGGTGACATGGCGATAGACAAAGTTGCAGTGGTGCCAGGGGCATGCGCTCAACGCGACAACTAACATTTACCTTTAGAAAAAGCTTTTTATGCCTTTTTATACTTATTTACGCATCTTTTTCCGCACATTTGTTTAAATGAAGAAATAAAACAAAATTTCTTAACAATGCAGTGCGAGTTTTGAAACCGTTAGACCCTTTTTGCAGGTACCTTAATGATAGTAAAGACGGCTCACACAGGTGGTATTTAACGATCAAGACTGTTTACAATGACACGTCATGAACTTTTGCTGGGCTTGCTAACTGAAAGCTGTTGCAGCTCTACTGTCCGCCTTTGTCAATTGAGAAGACAGGATGTAGCAAGAGGACTAAGCAATGCAATGTTATTTAGCTAGGAAGGTAGGTTTAATGATGCATTTTTGTGACTCAAACCACTAAACAACTGAAATGCAATAAACAGAATAAAGAACAGAATACCAAAGGGTAGAAAATTAATTTCATGTTAATAAATAGTAAAATGAGAAAAACAAACGAGGCTTTGGGGATTCTGAAAATTTGTGTAATCTACATAGCGGAGAAACAAAATTTGGCGAAAGAATTTATGGGTCAACTACTCAGCAAGCCCTATTGTTGGCATAAATTAACATTTAATTGAAGACGTTTCAAGTGAAGAGGAAATGAAATAACAAATTGGAATAATTTGAACATCAAGTGCAAGTATGTAACAAAGCACAACATCAAAGAAAAGCAAATAACACAGAGGGTGAAAAGCAGACTTATGCATAGTGAGGATGTGGTGAAAACTTAGAAGAGTATTACCAAGGAAAAGGCATTACATATAAAATTATAGAAAAATGGAATAAACATGTTAAAGCACTTGTGCTGCAAGACCACTGAATTCGCGTAAAACGTTTTTTTCAAATAGCATATTTTTTCTTTTACCATAAAGACGTTTTTCACAAAAACCTCTGAAAGAAACTTTTATTAGTCTTGATGACAAAATAGAAGCAAAAGTGGTTTACTAGCTCTAAAACGATGAACTCCAATTTTGTTTCTAAATATATTTTTAAGCTATAGTGAACAAAGTCGTACGTTTGATTCCTTCAAGAAAGTATCGGCGATCAAAAAAGTAAGCCATCAGTAACCTTGGAAGACAATTTAGGCATGCTGCAAGAAAATGCAAACATCCGAAACAACTTACAAATACGAACTGCTGCAATAATTTTATGGCAACTTTTTAACTTCACCGAGATTTCAAAACAGGTCCATCATTTCATTGGCATGCTGATCACTCTGATGTACATGGTGAGATGATTACTTACAAACGATCAGTAAGGCTTTCTTATACATGTCACATATGCCAATGCCTAAAGTGCTCTGTTGGAGTGAACTGCACGTGCCCTACGTGAATCGGTAGTTCATGAAACTGAGACAACAAACAAACCAACTCTACAGAAGTTATACAAATATTTGTAAAGGCTGAAAAATATTCCTTAGGTAAAAATACAAGATAAATTATTTCCTGAACTTTAAATTTTTCCTGAGTGAGCTTTTTTCGTTTTTTTTTTGCGATGGCAGTTAGTGCCCAGACATCCAAGAACTTCGCTTGCTGTGGCAAGTTCTGCGGCAAATTTATTCACGAGGTTACTAAAAGAGCTGAGATAATTTAACATAAAACTTCAAATCAAAGGTACATGAGAATACATCGTGTCAACTATACGCGATTTACGTAACGTAATGAAATGAGGAAAATTATGCCAAACTATAACTTGTCCCGACGCGGTGTGGTTTAACGCTGGCATGTCGACGAGAAAAACCGTTTAATGTATCATAAGATGCAAGTGTTAATTTAATGCTACACATATATTGACAGGAGTATGCAGTTGTTATCAGTCACCCACAGCACAGGTAACTATTCAAAAACCTGCAGCCCTCCTACTCTCGTATGAAGTATTGAACTAAAGGACGTGATCTACCGTATAGACAAAATGAAATGACGTGAATATGAAACATTCAACGACAAAATAGCAGCTGTTCTCTTTTAATGGCAACATAAAAAGCTGAAGAGCTTACAAGAATTTGAAGGTAGTTTATGCACTCAAATACTATCTTCTTTCAGATTTAACCAAAGTGAGTTTTCTGAGTTATACAGCACGAATGAAAGTTGACTTTCATCTTTGTCTTCACCGCTAGGACGGTATGGAAGTTTAATAACTTGCAACACGAAATGTGCCAATATTTTTCTCATACCCAACAATAAGAAAATGTGGAATTTATGTACGCATGTTAAAGGAATAGCGAGGTAGATCTAAATAATCCCAAACATCTTGTTGCTCTGCAAATTTAAAACTACTTCATTGACTGAATTGTGCTCTATTGCGCGCAATACCTGTTTATATCTGAACAAACAATATAAGTCATGATATATTCAGAGTTGGTGCCGAGTTGCGGTAACAGAAGATTGTGACTACATGTTACGTCTGAAAACAGCAAATCGCTGTGGACTTGCGTGAGAATGGAACCAGAAAAATTGTCAGGAGGTCAACTTACGATGGACCTGGTTGACATCTTAACGTAAACATAGCACTGCTTTTGTTAACATAGCGTCTTTATTAAGTGTTCTGCACTTGTCTTACAATTTGAAATAAAACGCACGTCTCTGGCCACCGATGCTGTGATACAGAGTACCCAGTAGTGACCAAAGGTGGTTAAATCTGGAGCTAGCAGGTTGTTATCGCTCATTTGTCAGACGAGGCTCTGGCAAAAATCAGCACTGCATCAACCCCAGTGCTTGTCCGCACTGTGGCAGAAAGAGTGAGTTGCTTCGATCTTCTGCTGGTGTCTTCATAGGTATAGGTTTTTCCACAACACAATTCTGACAATGAGATTTCCAACTACTTAAAATGTGATTCACAACCGCAATAAAGTCGCTTTGTCAATCTCCGGCAAGGGTATACAAAATGAAGCAAGTTATTTCCAGCAATGTACTCGTTATCAAAGTGAGAGCAGATGACACCTCGATATAAGATTGTTGTTGATGTCGTTGCAACCAAACTATTGATAAAAAGGAGATGTAACAAACGAATGACAAAATTCAGGTCTTAGGAGATGCTTTTCTTTCTGTTACAATGCTTAAGTATACATAAGGTTGAAATTACGGAAGCAGCGCTGCTGGGAACAATATCTGGTATCAAATATAAACATGTTGAACCACTTCCGGACAAACACGTTAGAATCACAAATACTTAGTGTTTTAGCGAGTGTTTTGCATGTAACGTTAAAGACGTGCTGTAGAATGTATTGAAGTTTGCAGCAGAATTACGCCATGGCTTAAACATTCTTTGCACTTCATCAAACGTGTGCATCGCAGAACAAGAAGTTGCCCTCAAATATTTGTGCAAAAATACAAATATGTTTTTGTCTGTTTTAATGGATTTATCAAAAACAGTCAGAAATTGTTTGCTGTGGTGCAGATTCTTTTTTACTTGATTCCTGTTTTCTTCACCTAATCTTTCTTTGATTCAAATGTCAAAACGTGTTTGGTTCTTATAGCCAGGGTCGGGTGTCAGACCTAAAAGACAAAAATCGAAGCTTCTCGAATCATGAAACGAATTTAAGTGCTTTGTTGTTGCTTCTGTGCAGAGAACGTATTCATATCGTGTCGTATGCTTTTCAACTGAAGCAAAAAGACGGGTTTAGCCATTCGATAGAATATCATGATAACCAAGTGTTGCTTTCCCGTGAAAAA
>JGI24022J15233_10006526_pt1 | contig 12661 bp, 5 predicted proteins | sample Ectturendosymbi2_FD_15233 | JGI IMG/M metagenome (IMG submission 15233)
GAATGAGATTACACTATGATACAGAGAATACACCATAGACAGACTCGGAGTCATGGCACAGATGGCTGAAAAGATGCTTCTCAATGAAGATAATAAATGAATGATTGTGCAATGTGCAACTTTTTCCAAAAGTCTGAATCCTCGAAATATCAATAAAAGCGTTTCGGATATCCGGATTCGTATCCGGTTTTCGTTTCAAAGCAGATTTTGGATATCCGTATCCGGTTGCAAACTCACTGTCCTGCCGGATATCCAACCGGCAAACTGGGTAGTGATCATCTCTGGCCTGTTGTGGGTATCTGACAACAAACACATCAAAAAAGTAATTGCCAAACTTCATTCCTTAATCTGAGAAGAAAAATAACTTATAAACAATAATAGGTCAGAAATTTCGCTGGGCACCGGAGTTGGAGCGTCAGAGCTGCGCATTTTGCCTGGAGCTGCAGGACCGGAGCCAGAGCTAAAATTTAAAAGTTGAGGAGACGAAGCTGGAGCGTCGGCTATTTGAGAAGCAGCTCCGGGTCCCTTTCTAGATGCTAACCGTTTTGCCAAATTGACTTAAAGATAGACTTACTTCATCAAAAATAGTGCTCATTGTAGCACACTAAACGCGCCTACTGCAAAAACGGATCTGCGAGTCTTTGATGTTTGCTTGGTTTAGTCAGAACTAAGGCTCTGACATCGTAGCTGGACGGGCGTGGTAGGCTATTACTTGAAGAAGTAAGAGAAAGGTAAAATACCACAACACTAAATTTCTATTCAGAATGATCAAACTGGATCTTTAGGCCTAATCGTAATAGTAGCGATATAAAAAGAACTTAGCTATCATAACCAGTGATGTGCTTGAGCAGTGATGGAGTCTCGAGACTTGGTCTCGGTGACCTTGATTTGCGAGCCTCGTCTCGAAGGCTTCACGTTTCGTCTCATTCTCGAAGGATACAGGTCTCGGTCACAGCCTAGTGTCTTGAGTTTTTGAATATCGCAAAGAAATGGCTTAGTAAAACTTCTATAATTCAACAAAAATTTTGTCAGTTGTATTTTCAGGTAAGCAACAACCAAGAAAGGCCGGAAAAATGCCAGAAATACGAAAAAATTCAAATAACGATCGACAACAACATTTTTTGAAAAATTTCGGCAAAATCTACGATTTTTTCAGTCTCGAGTGTCGGTTTCGAATTTCAAGTTTCGAGTCTCGAAATTTTTGATGAAGTCACGGTTTCGAACCTTTAACCAAGTCTCGGCCTCGAAGGTTACGGTGTGAAGTACATCAATGTTCCTAAGTCATTTTTGTCGAGCCAGAGTCACTTAAAACATTTTTTGAGCCTAGTCATGACTTGGTCGAGTCGATGAGACACAAGAACTGTCGAGTCGTTTCGAACCATTGATTTGCAAGTTCGAGTCAATGTCAAGTCAACTAAAATTTGATATTTTTTTTTGCTACAAAATGGCACCCAACCAGCTACAAAATGAGGCCCAACAAGCTACAAAATTGCCCCCAAGGAGCTGAAAAATGGTCTCCAATGTTGGTTTGGTAATTTTGATTCCAGGTTATTTGGATTTAAGTTTCTGTAAAAGTAGTTTCCATTTTGCTTCTCACAAGTCTTGCCCAACCTTTTCTGCAAGAAATATATTTTCTTGCCTTTCACATGTGCAAAAAGTGACCAGAGATTAACACGCATTTGGACGTAAATGTTGTTGCATTCTAGTATTTTGATGGGTTTGGATTTTATAACTTCTGCCCATATTTGGACTAGTTTTGATAATTTTGTTTTGAAGTTCTTCACAAATTTCGTTTTAGTTTTGGGACTGCATATTACTGTACTGAAAAGTTTGGTTCAGTGAAGTTTTTCAAATCCGTCGCGATTGTAGACCTACATTGTGTTTGTTTAAAATGTTGAGCTTTATCTGTGACCAGCAAAATGTACACAAATTGCATTTTATGGCGCAGTGTCACTTTTGGCCCTTTCATGCTTATAAACAGTCTCGTGTAAGCTTGACATATCGCATAGCTAAGTATGTTTTCGAGCCAATTGCATCAAAACGCCTGTTGAAGTTTTGCCACACCAAACCTTTTTATTAGTCATTTCTTTAATAACACTGGCTTCATTTTAACATTATCCATAATCTAAGATTTACAATTTTTCATTGATCCTATCCATTGCTACACTTTAGCCAAGCCTATCTAGCTATGCTAATCTACAAACCAAAACAGCATTCAAAACAACAAACTGTTTTACACGACAGTATCTCACAAATTTTGAAATTACTGACCAAAAATTCAGTCTGACATGTCAGTGGTACAAAACAGCAATTTTTTCGTACCGTGTTTCAAGAACCAAAAAGGCAATCAAGCTTGGCATCGTCTAACTCCCAATCAGTGCGGGCTCACGTAGACTAGAGGTAGAGACAGCAGGGCCTAGTTTAGACTGCAGACCACAATAAAGGAGCTAGCCTGTTCTAGCTAGTCTAGAGTACAGATCTCAATGAGCTTACTCTTGCTAACTCTAGTCCAGGTGTGTAGCAAACAACTGCCATAATCTATCCTGAATGAGCCCTATCTTGCTGCACCAGCAACAGAATCATCCTGACAAACTCGGCGTGTCTAGGCTAATAAGTAAACTAGAGAGGAAGCTTGGGGCTGGACTACTACACTGAGGTTGCAGACTGGGAGGCATGGCATAGAAAGCAGAAAAGATTCTTCCCAAGATGATATATTAATGATTGTGCAATGGGCAACATTTTCCAAGAAGTCAAAAGTGACTAAATTTTATTTCACACTCTGAATCCTCAAAATATCGAGTAAGCCGTTTTGGATCGGATATGCTTATCTGTATACGGTTCCCGATTAAAAGCAGTGTATGAATATCCGTATTCTGTTGAAACCTTATAGTATCCTGCCTGATATAGATATTCAACAAGGAAACCGGATAGTGATCATCTCTGGTGTACTGTTTGCCACAGTGTAGATTAAGGCAGGCTGAACTTGTGGAATTGACTGAAAGTGAAGGGTGGAGGTGAAAGAAAAAGCTAAGAGGACAACATAGGGAAAATTTTTAATTTTGATTTGACTCGACATTACCCCGAGCTTGCAAACCAATGACTCCACAGTTTTTGTGAATCGACTTTGACTGGACTCGACCCTGACTCGAATAACCTTTATATGACTCTGATTCAAGTCTGACTTAAAGGGCGTGTGACTCGATTCGTGAGTCGATAAATACGCTACATCACTGCTAATTTCTACGTGCATAAGGTTACAGGGATGATGGATGCAGGAATTGGACTCCGGAAGTACTACCGTGCTGGGACATGAAATCGGATTCTCGATTCATGACTAGAGTAAAATATCTATAAAGTCCCTATAGTAACGTTGGACTGGAGAGCCCACTTGCCACGTGTGGTCTATAACAAACAAGTGGTTTGTCAGCGTTGTTTGCATTTCCAACTGCTTTTGAATTCCAGCTATTGAAGCGATAGCTGAATTGCACAGAGCATTTTTTACATGTTTTGCTGCGCTAGAGGGCACAAGTGATTATCTTTTGAAAGATTTTCTCTTTTTGCATGTTTATGAGAGGCGAAAGCTGGCCTTATTCCTCAGGGTTGTTGGTGCCACTACTGCCGCGGCCTTAGTAACGCTACGCCAGTAAGTTCGTTTAAGACGGTGTGCAGATACTGTAGCAGAGCGAATGTCAGTTTCGACTTGATGGTTTGAAGTATTGATACTGTGGTGCGTTAACTGAGTAGTTAGTATTTGCACAAATATGTGAGATATAGTTGGAACTAAACATCAATTGTCATGGCATTAGAAGTGGAGGAATATTTATTATATATTTTTCTTTACCATCAAATGTGTAGGCCTACTGTGTCTGAACAGGTGAGGCAGGCACATTCACATACAGCATGTGAGAGAAGGAAGTGACATGACAATAGAGGTATGAGGAAAGCACTGCAGTAACTATGACTCTACAGAACAACAGAAGCATGTAGCAGAGGCAAAAACACTAACAGGGTTCCCACGTGGTATTGAAATGAAAGTATTGAAAAAGGATTGAATTTGTAAATCGATTTTCAAGACCTTGAAAAAGTATTGAATTTGGCCAAAATGTACATTATGTATCAAAAAAAGTATGGAAATTCTAAATGTGAAAGAAATTTGAAGTGTCTGACCAGAATTTTACTGTAGGCAAAGCAGTTCATTATTTCTGCAATGTGCAAAAATGAGTTTCATGATTAAGATATTCTAAAAATGAAGAGAAGTAATGGTACTGAACTTTTTAAATTTAGTATTGAAAAGGTATTGAATATGTATGGAAAATGATTTTTAAAAATGTGTGAAAACCCTGAAAAAACAATGTTTATCCACACAAGTTGTGAAGAAGCAATACAACTATTATCCACAAACCATGGATAATAATGGAATATGAAAGTTTCATGTAGGTTCTGCCAGGCATGATATATATGCTGATGGTCATCCACGAATAAGGTTGAAAAGGCAAGGATAGAGACAGATTATACCAAAAAGTTTAACAATCAATAAGTGTTGGATACATGAAAAACAATAAAGAGTGGATTGTATAGTTCTAGAGACAATAACATTTGATTTACACTGCCATGACATACATCTACCTATTCCTGCACTCTCAGAAGCATAGGTACTAGGGTAGAAGAGTTTTACAGCCTGATGTGGGTCTAGCTTACCCTAATCCCTATTTTTGCCAGCATTTGATACCAGTGTTTCTCGACCTGTGTGTGGGTTATAGCATTGTTTTAGTGGCCACGTATTTACGACAAACATATGTTACAACAAGGTTTTTTAAGGAAAATGTTAGGAACCCAGTATGGACCTGTCGGGACCTAAAAATTTCTGACTAAAAATATGGACCCGAATTGGGTCNCTAAAGCACCTTAAAAACCTGTGTTAGAATACAGTTATCTAGACATCTAATCATTACAGTAACAGTATAGAAACATTGATTGTGTCCAGCAACAAAATCTCACTGAATTGCATACAGGAATAAATTCGCTACTTTGGGATAATGTCACATGTGTGTTTGCTTATGCATAAAGCATAGCGTATGCTAACAGGTTAGTAAAGTAAGCAACACAATTTTTATAAAAGGTTATCAGGGCCACAAAAGGAAAAAGTTAAGAAACACATATCATTTAAACGCTACAACGAAATGTGTAAAATAGTGTTGTACAACATTTCTTGCCTGTTTGTAGTGTGTGTAATTAGCGTGACATAAGCATCATGGCCTTGGAGAAAAGAACATCACATTAGTTGTGTTCTGACTGTTAAGTCACTTTGTTGGTTTTGCGGTCCAATATCTCTGATTAACATGTTGGTAAGTCAAGGTGGTAACATTCTTATTTTTTTGAGGTTTGGTTCACTATAATATTTCTTTGAATGCATAAAATTTGACACTTAAAGGTACTTGTTGATTTGTGAAAAGGGTGAAAACTTTTCAACAGGTGTGTTTTCTTGTTGTTTGTGTATAAAGCAATTTTTATTGAATCATTGTTTCAGGACCATACTCATTTGTTGCTTTTTATGCAGTTAGAGAAAACATGGTTTTACTTATTTTTTGTGTTTACTTGTTTTTGTTTCTAGTAGATTACAGTGGTAATAATTCTTGGATGATAGTGTTCTGAATAGTTGTAAGGTTTTTGTCTTATCATAGGAGTATGGAACTGGAAAACCAAGAATAAAGGACGTTTTTATCATACTACTTTACTGCTGAAGGGATTTACGACATTGGTACATCTTTTTCACAAATGGATGTAGAAAAAGAATGCTCACTTTTAGGGACTTTATTTCAAAGCATTGTAACTGATCTCAAGGTATAAAACTGCTTGTTAATAGATATTTGTAACTTGTATCGGTGATTTGTTTTTTTGACTTTTTGTGAATGGTAAAGGTTGGATGTTTGCTATAGTAACAATATACTACTAGCATAAAATTAAAGTGCAGTGTTGAACGCCAAGCTTTTATACTAATGTTTACAAATGGAATTCCCTCTTTGGTCACATGCCTGTGTAAAGGAAATGAGCTTGTATATAAGGTTATGTTGTAAATATGAATTCTTTGTTGTTCATCAGATGGCTTTGGTAATGTTTTTTGTAAGTAGAAAAGTGTGCATTGAATGTACTTCTACTTTTACCCTAAGCAGCCTTGGGTCTATGGTTCCATAACTTTTTGCTTTCTTTCAAAACTGGGTTTGCTGCTGAAAATAAGTTCTTTCTTCAGCAAAATCACCAAGTGTGACTTAAGCAATATTGTGTCATTGAGATGGGTGAAAACATACTGCCACATTGATATATACCAGGATTTTACTGCTGTAATGATATGTAACTGATTAGATTAGAATTGATATTTTGTGTAGTGCATACCAGGTAAATACCATATTTATTCAATTGTAAGCTGTGACTTTTGTGTTTTTTCATCATTTCATGTGGCTTAAATTTTTTTTCTTTACCTTATCAAAAAGTCTATTAGATGATGCTAAATTTTTTCTTTTCTATGTTTTGTCAATCAAAATTTCCGTGCATTCTCTTTTTCTTTTCAGCATTGTATGCATACTCTGTCACAAGCGGATTGTGGTGAACAGAAAACAGTTGTAGTGGTGTAAGCATCATTACCAAGGATGCAAATCAAATGTGATATGTGCTAGTATATGAAAGTATCTCAGAGTCTTAGGTAACCTATGTTCAAGTGGGGCTTGTATTAATTTTTTAACATTATTTCATGTGGCTTGCAATCAATGGTGGCTTACAAACAACTGTTGGCTTACAATTGAATAAATACAGTGTTAAAGCCTTCAAGTCATGGTTTGTCAAATATGGATTTGTTGATACTTTCAGGGAAGCTCGCCAGCATGGGAAGAGTTGGTTACAAGAGGCAACAAGCTCCACACTCTCTTGAGGTATGAGGTATTGTGTACATGTGCTTTACATGAAAAATCTTTTCATATTTTGTTAACAGATAGTTCTTGAAAAAGTTCAATTTGATGTGGTTAATCTGGGAATGAGGCTATTGCTATGTATACTACAGATATTTAGTTAATTGATTCATAATTTATGGTTTCAGTCTGTGTTATTTGCAGATTGCTATTTGTTAGCCAAACGCACTTATTGCAGACTAGCTATCCAGCAGCTAAATAATAAATTTTTTCATGCTGAAGTATACTGAAAACTGATAATATATGAGGAAATTCTTTGTTGATGACTGCACAGTTGCATTGGACTCTTGCCTGATCGTAAAACTTTCACCATATATTGTTATTGAGATTTGTTCATCTGTATGCATTATAGCTATATTTTTATATATATAATATATATATTTCATGCTAAACTTGTTTTCCACCTATTCCGGCTTTCAAATTTGACTGTCATTTTTACATTGCTCTTGTTGAGATCATGGTATGTATCAATGTTAACAACATCCGCAAAATTATTGGAAATGGTATTACCTGTTATTTCTTGATTTGAGCACAGTGTCTTATATCACCAAAGGAAATCTTGTGACATAACCTAATCATTTTCATACTATGCTTTGCAGCTGATTTCTATACACACATTTAGAAGGTTGTCTTGTTTGTGGCTGCCAGTGATTTGTTCTAAGTTTTAATGATAACCTTGATTATTGTTTTTATTAATGTAATGATAGTGCTTATATCTTTGTTTTCAATTTTGGCTACATGTTTGAGTAAACTGTCCATGAAAACTTGGCCATCACATAACAGGACAAGTATTATTATGTCTTTCAGCCTAAATGGTCATGATCCTAGGTATTTTCAAGAGGCAAAAGACGTTATTTATATTCTGCAATGACAATGTGCACTATACTCTGTTTTTATCGACCTACATTCTGCAGTGTGTGTGTTTATACTATGGACTTCGTGTCTGGTCACAAATAAATAAATAAAATAAATAAATATACATAGATTTGGTGTTACAGTTAAAAGCACTTGTAGTGCAGATGTTGTTGCCTACTTCATATTGCATAATTCATGGTGTGCTGTGCATGTGTTTACGACTGTTGCTATCTTTGCTGTTTTCAAGTTTGTTATGTTTACTGCAGGACAACAAGTATGGCCTTATCTGCATTTGTTGAGTCAATTCAGAAAATTGCTGATGTGGCTACAAATACTAAAGGTACATTGATCAGTTTGTTTAAGTCTGTTGCTTTGCAGAAAGTTGAAGTTACCATGTTTACCACAAATATGGTTCAATATGCCATTGTCTTTTCATTTTTCATATCTAATGTTCAAAGGCAAAGCTGTATTGGCAGATAAAGCTAATTTACATGTAGGTTAGTTGATTGTGTGTTCAATCATATCATAAACCTATTATGCCATAATTGATGGTATAGAAAACAGCATTTTATGAAAGTGAAGGTCACTATCAAAGCACATAGACTTTTCTCTGTGTATATTTTGGCATATTAATTGGATTTGATCTGGCACGCAAACACATCCATGATGAAAAATTACCGTAGTGCAGAAATTTATGTGTTCTAAAGTTGCTGCTAAGTTACTGTGAACATGGTGTGTGGAGTAACGCAGCAGCATCAGTCTGTAAATAACCTGAACTGAAAACAAGTCATTGACTGTTTTGACCATGTAAAATAGCTGTTGTTGATATGAACCAAGTCAATGTTGTGTGAGTCAGTCTGAATTTGTAATAAATTGAAAACATTGGTGCAATGCTGGCAATTAGTTCACAGTACAGCTTCCCTGTGTAGTATTTTGACACAAGGTGATAGTGCATCCAACTTCTTACTATCTGCTCACTTTGCCTCATAATGACCATAACAGAGGGGTAAACATCCTCAGTCCTGAAATTTGCAAGCAGTGCTAAGTTGAAAGACCAAAGCAAGATATGAGAAAGCAAGCAAACTCTAGACCAGTGGTTCTCATTGGTCGATATGGACCCCCAGGGGTCAGTTGGACCATCCAAGGGGTTGATAAATAATTATGGGGTCAGATGGTGATCACTGAATGGCCAGGGGTCAATGAATAACTGCTGGGGTCATCCTTCGCATTAATGAAGTTGAAAGTGGAGAAAATGGTGTGCTGCACTGACAGTTATGTTTTATGCTATGCTTACATCTATAGTTCTAAGCATATTTTCAGATGGTGTATTATTTTATCATGCATTTCAAGTAAAAAGTACTCAAAAATTTATTTTGACACATACTTTCCTTGTATTAGTAACTGTTGGTCTAGGCCACGGGGTCTGCAGAAAATTGTATACTTTATTTGGGGGTCAACATGCAGGAAAGTTTAAGAACCACTGCTCTAGACTAAAACGATTAAATCCAAACACAAGCTGCGGCAAGTAAGAATTCGAGAAAATATATTGTTCCCAAGTAATTGTTTTCACTGAAATCGTGAAACTATCTGACGCCAGTTACTGAACAATGTCAGATATTTTTTCAGTTTCAGTTATTCAAAACTTACTACAGGTGTATATTTTATGGCCGCACAAGCTGAACTATGCATTGAACCTAAGCTGAACCCCAAGGTTCTGATTAAACGCAGTTTAAGTGTCACTGTAATAGAATATAATATATCAATAAAATTATTTTGTGTAAGGTAATTTTCTGCTGGCAACAGATGTGTAAATTATTGCGTTGCATCTGCGTACAGTTTGCTTGCCTTGTTTAGTATTGAAGAAATGCAGCATGCAATTTCCAGTGTGAGTTGTTCCGTTGTCAACCTAACGAACAGAATCGACATTTGCGTTCTTCATCACTTCTGATGAGGATGTGGACAGATGACTGAATAAACCCTTAACAATATTGCAGTTAATGGTCGAGCTGACGTTTTGATTGCTGTCAGCAACTGTCGAATTGCTGCTAACCAATCATGCCATGTCGGCGTTGGTGAATTATCCTGCACTGCAGTACTTGCAGCAAGTTTGCCGATCACGGCGCTCGTTTTTTCGCAAAACTGAAGCGAAGAGTGTCCATGTGCGTGTTGTTGCTAAAAATGTGGCAGAAGCGTTAAAAATGTTCTAAATGTTAATATCATAATATGCGACAAATAGTTTGTTCAAGCGCGGTAATGCCTTGTCAGCTGAAAATGGAATGAGATCGCCCCTAATAACAATTACCTAATTAAAAAAAAGCAAAACGGCGTGCGCTGTCCTTGATCTACAACCTGCCACCCTAGGTCTGCAGAGCTATATCCTGATTAGGTTGACATGTGCTGTAATTACTACTGCGATTTGTTACGCTATAAACGCGGACTGTAAAGCACTAAATTTCGATCTGGAATCGCGGCACCAAAGCACTCAAATTGCACCTCGAGGCTTGTTCTGGTTCGTGGTTGCTGCAGTTTGCCAGCTGCTCAGCATGCAACATGCAGCCATTTCTATCTCGCATCGCTAGAGAATGCCCATTCAATCGTTAAGGGGCTCACTTCCCAGCTTTCATTTCTGAGATGCAGCATTGTGCTATAGCGGTTCACTTAAAAGAGTCTCAATAACAGGTTTTACCTGTTTTGCAAGATGCGGTGAGAAATTCTCGCAGACGCTTTTAGCGAGTCAAATAGAACAGCGTGGACCCTGTAGAGGAATTTCTGTCCAAGGCGCCGTTAATGCCGTTTTTGTTTCTTTCGTGGATCAACCAACGGTCGAGATACAGCGCTCGTGGTTTCGCGCACGTGTTTGTTACCACAGAGTTGGCCTTCCAAAAAATTGATCATTGTATCTGGCAATTGCCGTGTCCTTGTTATGTCGATGGCAACAGCGTCGCTTTCGAACGAGTCTGTCACGTGGGTCAGTTTTTCTGCGTAACAATGCGATGTCAGTGACTCTTCGAAAGATCCCACCCTTCGATTGTTCGTCACTTTCACGTCAAAAAAACATATAGTTTTATGGTCGTGGCGTCAGCGACCCAAAGCATGTTATTCTCGTACTGACCTCACCATCAGTCCGACCGATCCAGGCCTGGGTTAATCGAGCCGTCGTCCTTGGGTGGTGTGTCGGGATAATTGTTTTGTGCGCGAGGTTGACTAATAAATATTGATCCCAGCGTTGTTCCGCACGGGATTGATTTTGTCCCATATGCTACTGCGCTGACGACGCTACCGCTCTTGACCAGTCATAAGCGTTTCCACCGATGACGTTGTCAAGCAGAGGTTGGCCAGAATGCGGCCGTTTGATTTCGAAGCGGCGCCGGTTATGATGCCCTGTATCATTTTGGTCTCGCTTGCCGTGCCACTATTGCTGTTATTCTTTACACTGAGACCAGCTTTCGCGCTGTGCTCCACTCTTCGCGGAAACTGATATCTTTTGCAAAGCCTCATCACGAAAATATGTGTGTGTAAGGAGGTTTTGCGCGTTGCAGCAACAAAGGTGATTACGGGAAAGCTGTGGTTGGCGCGAATGCGTATCTGGGCTGTATGTATAGGCTACCCAAGCTTGATCTGAATGCAAGCGGCGGTTTGATACAGGTACAACCAATACTGGGGCACGATCACACCTGTAATTTGCAAAAGCCGAGACGTTGCGCCACTCTCTCCCTTAGCGTTGCCTAAAAAAGTTCAGCTCATTTGGTTTCGTTTTGTTGACGAACTGTAGTGACTAGTACCTATCACTCGGGTGAACATTTTTTCCATTCGTTACCGTTACAAAAGCCACTTTTTTGTGTCAAGTTGTTGCTTCAAGTAAGCTTGCTTGCTATCATAAGCTGCTTGTATGGCTTATGACCAGTGACCTGTAACCGTTAAGTCATTGTCCGACTAGGTTTTCGTGGAAAATAAAGCTTACATCTCGATTTTTAATTTGCATTTCTTTTTCCTGAAGATAGTTCTAAACTTGCCTTATTGAAAAACCGTAGCAATAACGTCATTCGTCCAAGGGAGCATGGTTTCTTTGATCACGAAGGTTTTCTAGCGCTCAAAGCGCCTGCTGTTCCCGTAAGCTTTAGGAAATAAGTATTGCGCTCAGGCACTGTCTCTGCTGACAGCGCATGACTGAAGATTCGCATCCTCATCCTGTAGCAGTGTGGTGTCCTGTTAAATACTGTACATCCGTCCGCGCCGATCTTTGACTCCGTGCAGTAATTCGTGCGCATTGTCGCGATAACGTAAGCGGAGGGCGTATCTTCGCAGTTTTATTTCAAAATTTGCATTGTCGATTACTTCTCGTCAGGCTTTGGCGCGTTTCAAAATCGTTGGTGTATTCAGTATTCTGTCTGGCAGCCTAACACATTTGTTTATTTCGGACGCTTGCCGTGCTTATGTCACTTGACCGAACACGTCTAAGTGTGCGGCATCGCGTGAGGCAAAAGTTTGCTGCGTCAGTTACGCTTTTGTGACACACATTTTTAAATTGAATATTGTTGTTGCGTTGCCATGGATACCAGGCTGATTGCTGGTCGGCGACTCACGCTCTCCTTATTATGTTGTAATAATCTTTCTGCCAGTTTTTTTTGCTCGCTTATGTTACGTTTCTGATTTGCTACTGGTTGATAAGACAATACCCACCTAATCCGTGTTTAAACAAGCAGAAGAAGCCGCTACCATAAAAATTGGCAGAAAGTTGCGGTGTTCGTGCGGTGAGGGTCACAATCAAGGACCTATGGTCGGCGCACTGCTGTTTGCGCTCGGAAGGTGTGGCGGCGGACGAAAACACGATCGCAACACAGCTCGTC
>JGI24022J15233_10006528_pt1 | contig 12659 bp, 8 predicted proteins | sample Ectturendosymbi2_FD_15233 | JGI IMG/M metagenome (IMG submission 15233)
CTCAAATCGCCTATAAATGTTAACCAATATAGACTAACGCCTACGTGGACACAACGGTTAACATCCACAATCCATTAACTGCACTACCGGTACTCTGATTTGGGATAACTTAGCAATGATTGCTAAATAGACTCTTCTAACTACACAATTAACTCCATCTGGCTGTCTGAACAGTAGGCTGAGCAAATTCGTAAATTTGGTCGTATGCACCAAAAAGATATCTTGCTGCAGTGCAGTACCAAATAAGAGAAGACTATCTGGGCGAGACATAGTACATTTTTTACGACAATCACAACACAAAACACGTTGATCAGGTGGAAGTCTGACTTCTGGACGTACACAGTCACGCTAGTGTGACCGCTACATGTGAGCAAAGTCGGCCAAACCAAGAAGGGAAAGACCAAGCAAGCGACACTTGTAATTGACTTCCATGCACATGGAAGTAAGAGCACTCTTTGGCCGATTCGTCTGGCGCGGAGTTAACATCGATGATCCACAATCCATCCTTCCCGAGGTTCGAGGATCAATCCCACACTGAAGCCCGGGGAGTTCCGCTTCAGCAGGCCCAGATAAATGAACGCGAGGCCCCCGAAAAGGCAAAGTTGTGACCGCGAGGCCCCCGAAACGCTTGGAACTTTGTTTGGGGACTAAGCCTCCAAAAGCCTCCCCGTGACGACGGGACGGGACTGCTCCGAATCGAAAGATCCCAGCTACACGTTGGTTTGGCCATATGTCCAGAATCTTCCAGGAAAGATTAGCAAGGCAAGTCTTGCTGGCTACAACCACGGGAAAGCAGTTGAGAGGTCGTCGAAGGACCAGGCGGCATGACTACATCTCCGACCTTACATGAGCCCATCTTGGTGTGGACCGAGAGGAACTTTTTGAGATTGCTGTTGATCGTAAGGTATTTCGGGTCCCCCTAGCGCTGCTGCCCCGCGACCTTCCGCAAATGAAAAACGGGCACGAAAATGAATGAGTATGGACACTGAAACTTTCTATTTATAAATTTGTCTTTATTTTTTTGCCAAAAGTAGATGCCGCGTTCAAAAAATTAGGCATATTTTAACGGAAACTTGCATTTTTATGAAAATCATTTAAAAGGATCAGACATAGAAGGGAAAATCGTCTTGACACCCTAAAGCTCCACCACGACACCCTTCGAAAAACCTTTAAAAAAACACTGTTGCAGTGAAAGGAGCCTGAAAACTGAATAACTTTTCAAAGAAAAAGAGACGTTAGGTCAGCAAGATGACTAAAATAGCAAAGTTATAACATGACAAAGACCATCATTCGACTTTATAAACAGGAATAAACCACAACTGTTCCAAAAAAGCAAATAGGCTAAGGCTAAAATTGAAGCTTCGCGGGCCACATAAAAAGACGTGGCAGGCCACATTTGGCCCGCGGGCAGTGGCGTATCTATGCAAAGTGGCGCCCATGGCAAAATTTAAATGTGCGCCCTTACTGATAATTAAATTAGTAAATATAGGCACAATTTTTACGAAATATGGTCCATAGAGAAAATAAATTTTTTAAAACGGAAAATATATGTGTTTATTTTTGCTTTAAACTTTTCAGCAAATAAAATATAAATTATCAATAACGACTACAACATACTTCTATATTCATTTAGTTTTATTAAATATTCTATTGCACAATTCAGATTGAATGTGTTTCGTTTTAAAAGAAATTGTCGTGTGCAGTTGCAATGTGTGGTTTGATTTTTTTTGTAAGATATACAATTTTGTCAGGCAACACTATGTAGACCTACAGACTACAATAAAATTGTCATTTGAATGTTTTAATGTTCAAATGCAAGTCATGTATCACTTCTGTTCGAAAAACACAATTCCATAGATACATAAACATATCCAGCCTTTTCCGGTTAAATTACACAAAAATGTTAATTAAAACAAAACAACACTTTCCGTGTCAATATCGAAGCTAATCGTCTATGATTTCATCAAAGTAAGCTTTTGCTGTTTCTTCCCTTTCTGTTCTCATCAAAGCAATATCACATAAACTTCCCTGACTTATTGTTAGTAAATGAGGCCCGGAGGTATGAAAGGACCAGTTTCAGTTTACTGAAAGATCGTTTGCAGCTTGCAGTAAATACTGTATAACTGCCATCGTCAGCATTATTTACAAAGCAATTGGAAGAATGTCAGGAGGAGTTCAGGACGCGATAATTCTAAGTTACACCACTTGAAACCAGCATTTTGCAAGCTAGACCCTTCTCATGTAATTGCTTGCCATCTACATCTGAACTGTACACAGCTCCTAAATTGACACACGTAGATTTTAGTTTCTCACAGCCAGGACCTTTTCACAAGTCCTTAGATATCGAACAGAAAGTCAAATTTGGACAGAAAAAGCTAGCTCTAAACCAGACTAACAAATCTCTTGCATGAGTTAACATTTTTGCTCAACTAGTACGACAATGATAATAGCTGCTAATTTTTCGAGGACTACCTAATGTTCTCAATCTTAGTCTCTAGACTGGAACATTCTATTCGGCCTATTCATTAGACACTAGTGGCCATCGAAGTAGTTTCATAAAGTCGTAATGGGCCGCAGTAGTTTAAGTAACAATACCAGTTTGTCATAATTCTTACTGGTGCTTGCGTAACACGCCCAACTTAATGCTTTAGGTAAGGGCACGGTGTTGGCGCAGCTTTACAGTTTATGAATGCATGGGGCAGGGGTGTAATAAGGGGGGAAAGGGGGAACAATTCCCTGGTCGCCGAATCACCATGGGGGCTCGAAATCACTGCGTGGGGCGCCGAAAAGGCCCAACAATGTCACAAGTACTTTCTTCAATACAGTACATTAGGTTCCGAAAGACCTCAGGTTCGAACATGGGAGCGCCAAACTCCAAATTTGCTTATTGTCCCGGGCGCCATCTAACCTTGTTCCGTCCCTGGCACGGGGCTCAAAATAGAGGTTTAAGAAACTATACATAAAGATTTTAATTTTTGCCAAGCAATTTTTGCGCCCCACCGTCAAAATGGCGCCCATGGCACGTGCCCTGCCTGCCATACCCTAGATGCGCCACTGCCCGCGGGCCACGAGTTTTGACACATGTGTGCTTCAGCATGCTGCAGCCCAAGAATGCATGTCGACAGCATCTCCTAATACTTTCTCTCCATCAGAGAAAGAAAAAATCTTCAATACGAAGGCAATGGTTACCTGCAAAAGATCTGCCGCAATTGTAAAAAACTGACGAGTAAGCCAAAAAGCAAGCCGAAGTTGCTACAAGGCTTTATTAACCTGTGCACTTCGTGGTTGCCACGGAAAACCCATCCTACCCACGGTCCTAACTGTTTCACAAGCTTTGACAAAAAATAAAACTTTCCCGCTGAACCACAGCCTGGCATGTGCCAACTATGCCATTTATGCAGTCATACGCAGAGTCCCGACATGGGGAAGTGCCATCCCGGGGCGAGTCGAAAAGTGTCGCCTCCCTAGCTTCAGGTTCATTCGTGAAAGACTATTTGCTATTCCTTCTTTTCACCAAAAGTGCCGCCCCGGAGTATGACACCCCCCTCCGCCCACCCCCTTGTCGGGGCTCTGGCCATACGTGCATGCATGGGCTATGTAAAGAAGGCAGAAAAAATAGGAAAAGTAGTGATGAGAAGGGTGACGAACAAGCACAGAAAGCAAAACCTTTAACCGAGAATTAAATACAAGACCCTTTTCAGTTTGTATTCGATTATGATGTTCAAGATACTTTATTATTTCTTATAGTTATTTATAATAAGCATGAGACATGATTTTCTTTAATTTTATATTGTTGTGAGCAAATGTGAGGAATGGAAAGAGGAAGCATTTTTATGGTCGGCCCCGGGCTACAGTTAACATCGCTACGTCACTGCAGTGGAGCATGCGGTGGGATATTACCTCGCTGGTTCAAAGTGCCAACCTAATTCATGCCAAAAAGTCTGTTACTCCAATAAGCCTTTTTTTCTTTGCGTCAACAGGGGAACCACGGGCAAAAATTTTAAAACTTGTTTTGGACTGAGTGAGCAAGTTTGGATGGATGTAACAAGTTACAATTTTGCTTTTCAATATTTCAAAGTAGTGCTTTCGTTTTTTAAATCTCCAAATTTATGACCTCTTATTTCTAAATATTTGGAAAATTCTAAATCGATTTCGTGTCGTGTGAGGAGAAAAGACCCAAAAAAGGTGCAGGTAACGTTACAAAAAATGGCAAAGCTTTGTTAGTCAAAATACGCGAAATATGTGGCGAAGAAATTGGAGTGTCAGTGCAGAATATTAGTTTATTGCCTTGCGTTAAAATAAAAGGAATGCAGTGGAACAGGTGAGTGGTAGATAGAAAAATTATTTTAAAAGATTGTTACTTCTAACAAGTGCTTTAAACAACTAAACACCTGGGGAAAAAATTAAAGGATTGAAAGCAACCTTTCCTGAGGAGTTACCACTTCGCTGTGCTGTTTTATACACTCGCCTACATCATGTATGCTTGCTTAAAATAAAAAGAAGTGATTCGCCTCTTTTCCACGTTCTCAAATAACATACTTCAATACTGAGTAGCAGGTCAGAATATGGGAGCTTCATCAGGGCATCACCTCCTGTCATTACATAGAAGGGTTGGTAGTGTTTTTAACGAACAAGACAATTTACAAATTTTCTGAGTAAAACAAATTTATTGAAGCATAGCAACGGAAAACACCTTTCTCTTTGTATCTGGCAACATTCCAAATATTTTTTGCAGCTTTTTTCAAGGAGTTAGCTTTAATTACCATCAGAGAAATGTGAGGTCTCGAACTTCCAGGTCTCGACTACATCACTGGTAACCAGATGTTTGAGACAGGGGGAAACTTCGCTGAAAGGGACCCCACCAACCAAAACTCAGAAAAAAGTTGAGAAATGTTAGTGAATCCTGATGTAGATGTCTACACTAAAACCCTAAATCACTGAAAAATGCAAACAAACGACCTATTGAAAACCAAAAGAAAATACCGAAAAGTAAGCTAAGTGGGGCCCGCATTTTACATTTGGCTTGCCAGAGGAGCGGTTCGCACCCCTGTTCTCCGTCAGTTACGCGACTGGGTGCGTGTAGCCTACAGGCAGGGGTGGAGGTCCGGGGGGCCGCATGGGCCTAGGAAATCCCACTTTTTCTGGGGGTTGTTGGCCCCACCACTTTTAAACTTCGAATAAGTTTAAGCAACACAACTAGTTTTGGGTCCAATCACAGTCAACAAAGGTCTCACCCCTGCTCTAAGAGGAATTTACCGGAGTAGGACACCTACTGCACGACTGTTACTGATGTACTTGGCAGTACCAACGTCAAATGATACAGCTGAGCAGGCCCGTAACCAGCTTGGGACACCAGGAGAGGCGAAGAGTATTCCGTGAGGGGCCAAACGTTTTTGAACTATGTCCATTATTTTTGAATTATGTCCAACACATTTTTCCAGGGAGGGGCGAAGGCGCCCCTCTGGTTACGGGCCTGCAGCAGAGCGATCGTATTCGTGCCTTCGACGGCTGAAAAACTACTTGACAAACTTAACCAAGCGCGCATGAACCACAGGTACTTTTTGCTAATTCACAAGCACGTAGCAAACCAGGTTGATCTCATAACAATATTGCAGGATTTCAAAGTAGTTAATGATCACAGAATTCAGTTTTTTGGAAAGATGTTATAGTACAGTAACATCTGTTGTTGCTAGGGAGCGCTCACATATTCCGTCATCAGAATTTTAGATAACTATTTTTTGCCCCATCATTATTTTCAAAGCCCCTCTCGGATGACGTAATGTGTGGATGCTCCCTTAGCTGCATGTTGTGTTTGTGTACATACTTGTGAATGAATTTTGTGTAAGCCTAAGAACAACCAGTTACACTTATGTGCCCAAGTCAGTGTACCGTAGATAGATTGGGGTCGTTGGGAGCTTGTAGAACATTGGATACAACTGCAGCGTCGTCTTGAGCCACCTGAAGAGTCGAACCGACGACCCTCCCCGTAACAGCAACAAGCGTTTTCCCCACTCGACTAGGTAGTAGACTCTACTATCGTTGCTATGAATGTAACGTTGTATGTGGCGAATCACCAAGCCACATTACTTCCCCCATCCTGATGAAAGTTAATTACGTCACATTCCAATGATTGTGACGTCAAAATTGCCAATTCAAACCACTGTATAAAAATTTTCCATAGTTTTTGTGACGTGCACTTGTGCCCCTTCACCACAAGGTTCCTACAGGGGTGCAGCCATGTTTTGGTTGAAAAGTGGTCAACAAAAAAAAGATTTGTTGTCTGTTAGCTAATTTCTAAGTCATATTTTTCTTGAACCCAGTTTTTGAACTCCGGGCATTGAGTTGAAAGTTAGCTTAGAGGTACAATTTTGCTCGTAGCCTTTTCTCCAAGCAATTTGGTGTCTTCAAAGCTCTTGCTTTCAGACGTAGAAATTTACCAGCTTCGTAATTTTTCGGAGTCTGTGGAGACAGATATGACGCAGCGATCGCTTCATCTGCGCTCTGATCAGCACTGATGTTGCTGATTTTGCACATGCCCTTCCACGATTAAGGAAAATTGTACGCAAGCCCTATACACATTTTATATGCTAAAAGTAATGCGATTACAGCCAGTTAAGCTGTTACACACTTTACGTTTGTACTCCCGGCACTCGACGTCCAACTAGCACTGAAACGATGTCAGTATATGGCTTCAAGTTGCAGGATTCACACCCCTTTTGGCTAGTCTTCCGATGTGGCGGATGAAAGTTGTTTTGTGATGCCCGTCGCTTAACACTTCGACATGGGCTATTCGTTTTTGGAAGAAGCTTCCAAACACAAGGAAATGTTTCCATACAATGTTTCTTGCGCTATAGCTATTGCAACAGTTTTAAGAACAAAGGAGTTCATTCAAATCTAGAAGATACCGTCTCGAACATCTCATACCGCGACCTCCAGAATAGTGACGACACGGTTCAGCGAACAGTGTTTTAAATTATGTCAATGAAATTTGACGATATGCTGCATTTCGAAAATTACCCGCAAAATGCGCAAACAAATAACTTTCAATTCATCACCATTCTAGTATTACGCGATGGACGTGTTTAACAAAATAAGTTCATGATGTCAAAAATAGAAGTGACTAAATTACTTTTGAAAGGGCATTTTGACAGTTGGTGCCATAGAACCAATCTCATTTGCTCTTGCAAATTTTCATGCTTGCGACATAGACGCAAGTTTTCTAAACTTGTACTAAAAACATCAACGTATTACTTTTTGTTTACAAAGGAAGGCAAAGTTTTAAACAAAAAGTTTACATAGCACTTATCAAGGAAGCATGAAAGTTGTGTCTGATAGCCTGACACGTACGCCTGGTGCCACACACCTATAAAGTAGGCACCACCATGATTATGAAACAATGCTTTCGACTGGAAATTAAGAATTTGTTTGAGAGGACGCATATCAGTGCTACTGCTCAGCATGGCTGAAATAAAGTTTTTATGAACAGGGGCAGCAACCAACTTATATCAATCTGCTTTCACTGTTGAACGGAGATGAGGTGCTCCTATCTTATGGCATAGGTGGGGTTCTGCAAAGTAGACAGATCGATGTCGTTAATCATGCTTATTTCTCGGGGTTCTGAGTACTCAGACAAAAACGCAAAATTTTCTTATAAGTATGAAGCAACTTCAGTCAAACGCTGCAAATATTGAACATATTACACTAACATAAAGTACAACAAACATGCGCAAAGCATCACAGTACTAACTGGACGACTCAGGTTCAGGAGAAACAGGATTTAACGCTCTGATTTTAGATGTCGTTACTTTCACATTTTTCGCAGGCAATGTAGTTGCAGCTGTTCTTTCTGATTCTGAAAAATTGGAAAAACTGGATGTTGACTGCGAAAGACTAGAGCCATCCAATGCCAAAGCCTCCGAGGGGGTGTGAGTTTTCTTACGCCTCAACAAAAAGACGCGCAAAGCACTTCCGTTTTTGCTTATTCCATGTTCTAACAAAGTTTCGTCGTCTTTAATTGACACCGATTCAGTAATAAGCGTTTGATGGTCACATGGAAAACCAAACAAGTCATGTATTTCTTCTTTAACTCTTTTGCCATTCCACTTTGTCAAGCAGGGCAATTGAAAAGGACCTTCAACACGCTTCAAATCTTCAATAAACAACTTTATCTGAATTTCAGGACTTGCGTCAACAATTGCCACATTTAAATCGCCAGGAGCTTCCAGTGAGTTCTTAAACTCTGTCAGCAGTTTTCTGTCAGTGAGAGTTAGATCGCTGATTGCTAAAATTTGCAGATCAGTAAAATATCTCTCAATATCAGATGACATGTCATGTTTGAAAATCCGAAAGACTACTTTATTTTAATGTTCAATTCACAAGTAGCTAGCCGCAAAAAGGTTCTTTGAAAAACAGATGGTTGCAAAGAATTACTACATCAGGACAGGAAAAAAGTTAGACATCCACATTAAAGTATGCCCATTAAGATCATACCACTAGATCAAACTGATTATAACCAACTATTAAAACAAACTATAAAAGTAAATGAATATACATTTCTGGATAAAAATATCAGTAGATGTTTTACAAATCAGACTCTCTTCAACTGCTAAGCATCAATTGTTTATAAATTCCAAAGTTTCAATGACATGATACACACCATAACTGCAACATTAAAATCAACAATCTTACATTTTGTTGAATTCAACTTCTACAACTTTGTTGAATTCAACTTCTACAACTTATGTTAAGTGAACTTCTCTTGTAGTTTTACAAATCTCCACAATTGAAGGCAAGATTACTGGTGTAAAAAACAAAAATCTTGGATCACCCTTATATAACAGATAAGTAGCTTATATCTTTTGTAGTGACACACTGTAAATTATTCTAAAAATTTTCCAAAGCAGTCAAATTTGTGAACTTGTGAGCATAGAGTGACACCACATAGGTTTCAATTGCAGTGATCAAGCAAGAAAGCACACTTTTTTAAAAACCTGAAGTGCAGAAATTACGAAAAGCCACTTTTCAATTTCCTAGAAAAGTGACTACCAAAGCATACACTTCACACAAAGAAATCAACTATACTTTTAAGGTATCTTGTTGCTGCACTCCCCAGGGTCCAGGCTATTAAATGCTGTTACTGTACCAAGTATTCTTGCCTGAGCTAATATCATCTGCATAATCAAACTAGCATAGTTGCATTCTACTGTTGCGATCGGAAAGTCCGAGTGGCATGTGCACAAAGCTGCACACTGTGGCAGCAAGCAACAATAGGGATCACTCTATTATTGCTTGTTCGCATCACATATATATGGGTGTTGTTCTATACACCACATACATATGGGTGTTCACATCTCGTTCGTGGTAAAATCGCACATTCAACGCAACGCCAACGGAGAGGTTGCAACAACATCCCTTCCTTTTTACAACGAACTGCACAGATTGCACGTTCTTTTTGTGAAGGCTGCATCTGGTACGACTGTCACATCCTGGTCACAACACCATTTTGTTGCAATCGGAAAGCCTGAGCGGCATGTGCGCAAAGCTGCACACCGTGGCAGCAAGCAACAATAGAGATCACCTGATGAGATCACTCTATTATTGCTTGTTCGCGCCACAAGTATATGGGTATTGTTGTTTGTGCACATCCCGTTCGTGGGGAATCGCACATTCAACGCAATGCCAACAGAGAGGCTGCAACACTACTTTTAACCACATTACATGTACATCAATCACTTCTGTAGCAAAAAGATGAAACATTTCCCCGAACTTAAAACAAAATTTTAGAACCTCTTATTCTTCCACTTTTCCCAGCAAAAATACTTCTAAGGTATTTGATGTGATATATAAGCAGCATGTGCAAATTAGAACTTCACTGCTGCAGCATACAGATTTCCTCAAGTATTGTTCACTACAATGGGCTCGTAGTCTAGTTATGAATAAAAAAAGTTAAGTTATTATAATTGGATCCAGCCAGCAATGATAATTTCAGAAAACCATGAATGTTCAATATTAAGAAAGTTTTATGACATTTAATACAAAAACATTTATTCTTGTTCCTGGTAGCATTTCTTTGTTTTTTTACTATAGTTATGCTACCATTTTAAAAAGTTGCTGATCTCTGTTTTTATTTACCAATGGACTCATTATGCTAATTTTTCCAACAAGAACTTCAAGGTTTTTGAAGTTAAAAGGTCATTTGGATAAATCTCAAACTTTTCCTAACTTAGGATGAACTTTACGTGTTTTTGTTTCATTTTTCAGGAATTTACTTGTAATAGTTTCATCCTGGTGCAGTAAATTTTCTAAAAGCTTGCTTTCTTTAATTCTGTGACTGAATGTACACCAACTGGGCCTTGCTGACAAACTCATGTTCTATCAGGAGAAATGCTACACAGAAGAACTGATGAAGTTAGCAGTGTTTTGCTTTGATACTAACGTCCACATGGTCATCAAATGATGTTCAAGTGAAGCGATCTTAGCTGGTTGCCTGAATATTTGATTATCGGATTAAAATATGACATGCCCTGGCACGCCTGACCTTCGACAATCAGTGACAGGTTAGAGCATGAAGCGGCCAGCTTTGATAAAACCTCCAACAAGTTAACTTAAAATATGAAATTAATAACGAAAATAATGATATTAACGTGAAAATGAAAAAAAAAATTACCATAACGCAAAATTATGAAAAAATCAAAAACACGAAAAATATTAGGTCGGGGAAGGGGATTTTCCCAACCTCCCTACCCCTGACCTATATTTTCAATATTATATTTTCAATAGTAAATTTTCAATAGTAATATTTTTTATCATTTCACGTTAATATCTTCATTTCCGTTATTAACCCTTCAACCGAGCGAGCTAACATATTGGTGCCCTCTTTTCTGGCCATAAATCGCCAGCCGCTAGAGCTAGAGAGCTGTTCAAACCCTCTACAGATTCAACAAGTCTTGGAGTCAAAATCAAAAAAAAAACTTTTTCGTTTTGGGTTTGAGCTTTTCTGGGGGGAATGTCACAAGTAGGGGTGTTTTTGTGGTATTTTGGCCATCTTTGCCTGGCCCTGGGCGCTGTCCCAATGGTCCATTTTTTGGACTCAAAGTTTAGTTGAAAACTAGGTCAAAATCCACGTCTATAGAGCCCTTGATTGACTTCCTAGCATATCCGGAGCGAAAAGTATGGCTCATAAACCAAAAATTGACCAAAATTTTGCTCCCTCAAAAGCCACTGTGAGGGGCATTTCTCCCCAGGCAATAACTCGCCGTCAGATTGAGCTAGAGAGCTGTTCATACCCTCTAAAGACTCGTAACGGTATGTAGTTTGCAATAAAAAAAAACTTTTCAGTTTAGGATGTCTGTTTTTTTTTTAATGCTTATATGATGATAGGATCTTTATGTTATTTTTTGCTGACGTCAGCATTTTTGCCCGACCTCCCTTTAAGACCCGCAGGAGCCATTTAAATGACATTTATTTTTTTTTAGTTTAGCTGTTTTTTGGTTACATTTCGGGACTTTGAAGGGTCCGAACAGGTTTTTAGCGTTCCTGGTTCTAAGATTAGGGCCAAAAAACATTAAAATAAATTAGGGAAAATCCTCCAAAGGTATTGAGTAATACCCCTTAGTAATTAGCTGTTTTTTGGCCTAACTTTTGAACCAGAAACGCTAGAAACTCAATCAAGGGCTCTAAAAACGCATCTTCTCGCCTAGAATCCAAAAATACTGCGAGCCAAAATATTGGCGTGTGGGATCGGATGATGACATTATGTAATTCACCGAAAACCATGCCCCTGTCATGATCCCATTGGCACAAAACCACCTAACCAAATTAAAATTTTTTTTTTAAATCTAAACTACATGACGCCACTAGTCATTACAGGGTTTGAAAAACTCTCTAGCTCAATCTGCTGCCGAGTTATGGCTGGCCAAAATTTGCCCTGAAAGGGCAAACTATGCCTTTTCTGAAAAGTTTTGAATTTGCCAGTTTTTGACCTATAATTTTGGCTACAGATATGCTAGCAAGTCAATCAAGGGTTCTACAGACACAGATTTTGACCTAGTTTTCAACAAAACTTGGAGCCAATAGAATGGGTCAATGGGTTTGGGCCCAGGGCCGGCCAAAGGTGACCAAAATTTCCAAAACATGCCCTCATTTTGACGTCACCTCCAGAAAACACCACCAAAAACAAAAAACGTTATTTTTTCGATGTCAACTAGAAGACTTGCTGAATCCGTAAAGGGTTTGAACAGCTCTAGCGGCTGGCAATTTATGGCCAAAAAAGGCCCAGCCAATCGCAGCCGTTAAAGGGTTAACTCTGTGGCGTCCGGCTGCTTTCAGGGATTTTTGGAAAAAAAACACCTAAACGCACGTGGCTTTGCGCGGGAATATCTCTGCTCCTGTACAGGTTACGGACCTGGTCGAAGCGTCAAAAGACGCGAGTCTTCTAGTCTGCACTTGAAAAAAATTTTTTTGCTTGGGGTGTGTGGTTTTTTTGTGAGTAATGTCATGAGTGGAGGACATTTAGGCCACCTTGGCCCACTTTGCCTGGCCCTGGGCGCCAACCGTTAGTTGATAGTATTTCGCTGAAGTTTTTACTGGAAACTAGGCTACAATCCGAGTCTTTTGATACTTTGGATGACCTGCTGGGGTTTCGGGTTCAAAAGTTATGA
>JGI24022J15233_10006529_pt1 | contig 12659 bp, 3 predicted proteins | sample Ectturendosymbi2_FD_15233 | JGI IMG/M metagenome (IMG submission 15233)
AGCTCAGTGTTTCAACTTTCATCTGATGTTAATTGCCACCCTATCCTACAGTAAATAATTTTAAATCATTTAACTGCAACGAGAAGAGTCACCAGCAGAATCTAACGTAAGTAACAAGATGCTTTTTATTTTGTAAGTGCTGAGGGAATTGACACTGCCATTACTTACAGATACTGAGATAACTTGCACAGGGGTGGATATTAAAAATTTAGGGGCAAGCTCTCAGAAAGGGCACCCGAAAATCGCCATTGCGAAAGGTAGATGTGGGATTACGTAGATAAAAGAGTTAAATTTATTTCACAAGTCAATTTATGAACTAAATTCAAGAGCATAATATAGATACGAAAGGAACAAAATTTTGTAAAGTTTTGCAGCTGGACACTTGAAAACTGCTTCCATTGGCACATATTCCCATAACTTTTGCTTTATTTTGAAAAACATATGATTTGCTTCAGAGCTTCTGTGGCTCTAGTGTGGTACATAACCTTTTTAACCAAACAATAGTGCAAAGCTGTCAAGAGAGGACATGGTATCTCTGAAAAAAGGGGACCCGAGGGGACTATGCCTCGTTATCCTTCCCTAATATCTATCGCTGAGCTTGCAATCGGCCTTGGTGGCAAAGTGCATGCGACTAAAATAACACTAACTTTGAATTTTTTTCCCATTAGAGCTTCAAATTCCCGAAGACAAGTTATTGTATTTTCTAGAAGCCCGTGATTTGTATCAATTTAATTACGTGCAGTGCTAAGCTATCTTTACATGCAGCTGAGCGTGATCAATAAGTTTTGCAATATTGTGGTTACGATTGTGTTTACAGTTGAATTCTATTTGATATGTCAGTGAAGTCAGATAAATTTAGCAAAGTCACATCCAACAATTTGAACGAAGTAAGTTTGTAGTAGCTACAAAAGTTTTACGGAATAAGTTGAACATAGCCAAAAGATCTTACGGATTATAAAAAATCCAAACATTTTTTAAACGCGTTGAAAGACTCTAGCGTTTGCGTTTATCAACTACATACGTGAATTAATCGTTCAAAATTAGATGACAACGGGACCACTTCTTAAATATGCGCGAATGTTTTGTACTAGGCCTACTTCGGAAGTCAGTACCTCAGAGCAAGTCTCTGCTCGGCAGTGGCGTAAGCAGAAATTTTTCATGGGGGGGGTTTCATTCAGTGGCATATGGTGGTCATTTGTTTGTAGTGGGCAGTCTTTGTGACGTCACAATTTGACGTAATATTCATCTGTCCAAACCAACGTTTTGGTGAAGTTTGTTGACATAATATGCGTATTTTTCTACACGCACTCCCCTTATTTTATGTGTCATTGCACTTAATATAAACTATCAGCGCTCCAAGTTAGGATATTGGAGGAAAATAAACTCAATGCTACGACACAGGAGTTCATAACTGCAAAAGTTTGGCTGCGTGTTGAAAAAGGGGAGTAAAACACACTCATCACTGCGTCAGAGCAATTTACAACCGCAAAATGAGGCTGCGCGAATGTCTCGTCGAATACAACCAGTCGAGCGTAGGTGTGCGGCTGGACTGGCTGGCGCACACACCGGTTTGCAAGATCGAATCTTGCTGAACTACACAACAGGGTTGTCAACCTGTCTTCACCAAAAAAAGCCAAGTAACACTTTTGAGGCATATACACATAAAACATGGACAACCACACACAAAATAGACATTAAAACTCGTCAAAACCATCGATATAACACAAGTCCAATCTTTTTTTATTTCCAAAAAAGCCAGAATTTCAAAATCTGGCTTCAAAATATCCAAATTGGCAACCCTGCTGCACAAGACTTGAGAATGCGCATAAAGTACGTAAGAAAACTTTCAATTTTTAAGTCAAGAAAACTTAGTTTTCCTTTTCCCCTGCTGAGACATTATGAAATGCCCGAATGCTTGTATGTTAAAAACTGCTGTTTTTGAGCTCATGCAACGGTTCTATCATGCTACAGAATTTGATAATTTAGCCAATACGGTCAGCACTTGCACTGATCAGCCATAGCAGACAAAATAAAGCAACTATTTCGGACAAAGTGAACTATCGCGGAACACAATCTTAAACATGCATAGTGGACGAAAGGCCTGCAAAAAATGGTGAGATGGTTTCTGGACGCAGACGATAACCCTGATTCTCACCAAAACCTAAGTATTACTTTTTGGCCCATTTACAATGCTCCTTCAAATTTGCATGCAAATTAATTCCGTGGTATTTGCATTAAGTCGACAAATTAACAAGCAAAAAGTATGCGAAAACATTTAATTTCCTTTGCGCAGGAAATAAATATTTTGTATTGAAGATCACGACAGCGCAACACCACATTGAAGATCACGACAGCACAGACAGCCAGCCTGGTCATGTTACGCAAGATTGTCGAAGTAGAAGTTTATGTACCGGAAGTGATAACAAGTCGTTTGGAAAGTGTTGATTCTGACAAAGAAGGAACTTCGTGGGATATGCATTTGATGAGGCATGCGAGCAAGAAAACTAAAAATTTGGATGAACAAATAATCCTGCTACTTAGCCGGGTGTCATGAGTTAGAATGTTGAGGACTACCCTGAACTATTTAGCCCAAATAGGACCGCCAGCAATCACAATAGAAGCTTTCCCCAGAAACGGGAGTGATATGACACGGTTTTCGAAGTTTCACTGCAAAAGATTACTACCAAATGGTGAAGCGGTAGGTCACCCATGACTATTATTCCTGGCCTGGAAAAATATAATTTTTTGCTACTACTGCAAACTTTTCAGCTCTGGATATCCACTAGCAGAGCACTCAATACGTGTCGTCTCTGCAGGTACTACACTCGTACCTCCCTTCTGATCAAAGAAGTATCTGGCCAGAGAGGAGGTATTAACGAGGGTCGCAATTCTTTGATTCATTGGGTTTAACGGCGCTGTCAGTGAAATCTCTGCTGGAGAGTTCTTGGCGTCACCCTTTCGGGCCTCGCCTTTGTAACATCACTGATTTCTTCCATTACGCCTTGATGCACCCCTCAAAAATTTCTCCACACCACTGAGTGGGGCCCCGCACTTGCTAACGCCGGCCCTGGTAGCCACCAGGTTCTATGTAACATTCCTACCTTTGAGGCTCTGTTAAGAAAATACACGTAACTGCTTCTCGAAAGATGCAGAAAATCTAACAACATATGGTTACGTGCTTTGATGCAGTCAGATTGTTTATATTCGTCCCTATTCTTTGAACACTATAATCGCATTTTACTCTGTGAATGAGTGATCGAACTTTGCTGTAGCCGTTTGATTGATGGCGTGTCATGCCACAATGCTTTCGCATTTTACCTAGACTCGACCAATTTGGGAATTGGCGCCCTACTCCGCAGTAGTTTTGTAACAAGTGTTACATGTTAGCTAACTTTAGTGTTAAGAATGTGTCTGTAACCCTATGGTTCTGTCTTCAATGCAGTTGCAAAAAGTGTCTGCAACCCTGTGATTCCGCCGGCTTCAACGCCTTGTACTATGTTCTGTTTTTATCGACCTGCGTTCTGCAGAGTGTGTGTGTTCATACTATGGACTTCGTGTCTACTCATAAACAAATAAATTAAAAAATTAACATATTCGCCTCGGTAAAAATTAGACCCTGACTACGGCCATGAACTTGCTGCCCGGGACCCACAGCCCTCCGTGCTACGCCACCGGTGTGACAAAAGATTTTTTCGACTCTCTATTGAACATTGGTGTTAACGCAGCATCTTTTTGGGTGAGAGACATGTTAATACATCAACGTTGAGATGGAAATAAGCATGCCTTTTTGACCAGGTCAGCAAAATCTTGAAGATGTACTTTATCACGAAATATTACGAAGGCAGTAAAATAATGAGGGGATCCTTGTCTTAAAATCCCATTGAAGAAGAGCGGGGATCCAGTTCCAGACACCCATTTGATTCGCTGACCATACTGGTAACAGTGATTACTGAAATGGTTGCATTACAGTAAGATTCTTCTTTGGCTTTGCCTACTGTTAGTTTATTCTATGTCAAGGAAACGTTTGTGAGCATGGACATTGGGGCCACAACATGCGGGGGCTACAGTGTTTGGCCTGAAAAAGTATGTCATGCTCAAACAGAAGATATTTTTTAAATTTACAATTTAATTTCTCTGATTAATAAAGATACACCTAAGGCAATTTTTACCGCATTAATACCACAAGATTTAAATTGACAAAAAAGTATAGAAAGATTACAATTTCAATCTACAAATATTTTTTTCATGTTTGAAATGATTTTTTCACGAAAACAAGATAGTTGGAGGATCTACATTCCACCCTGCACCCATGCCTGTTTGCAAATATCGGAACCAAGTACGACATTGAAAATCATCAGAGGCAATGATTGAAAAACATAGTTTGGGTAGAACTTAGCTACTTTACACTGCACTGTCATCGGATTGACGAGCTAGCGATTCGTCGCCCTTGACTTACCTTCGTGAACGCACTTGCGAACTCGATATTGGGGAGTTTTTACACTGAACTCGAATATTTGCTTCGTGCGTTTGGCCTATGGTATTGCGAAAGCAGTGGAACAGGTGAAAATGAAAAAGCTAATTCCACTACAGAAAAGTGCTTTTTGTGGGTGTAGTTGGAATCGCCGAGGGGTGATTTTATTTAGTGCAGTCCGAAAAATAACAGCCAGGAGAGAAAATCGCAGAGAACTGCTGGGCGATGAGGTCATGAAAACCGCTTCGCAATGTAATTGCACTCTTCAAGTGACTTTCATAGAATTTGAACAGCTTCTACAGGGCAGGAAATGGCAGTTTGTTTTCACATTGCAATGCCACTTTGTTGATTTCGGTCAAGATCATTAACCATACTATTATCTGCACTACAATACAACAGAGTGTCAGATATGAGGATTCGCAGCACTTTGTTAGTAGTAACCTGTAAACAGTAGGTACTGCAATTCACCAAATTGCAATTGTAACCTATTTCACAAACTTATGACACATTTTATGCTACCCCATGTGTTCCATTATGAAATGAGGGAACCATAGCCACATAAACTGGGATACAAAGTTCAAACTGCAGCCTATATTGAAGTCATCCGCTTCCAATACTACATATTTTACAGAGGTTGAATCACTCTACTATACCAAGGTGTAATGAAATCCTATTAATCAGTATTGGGGTAATAGTCCTTCAGCCCAATATCTGATGTCTTATAACCTACCGAATAATAATCGTTCATTTTGCTCAACCGATTTTGCTGACTGTTTCCCTAACTACGTGTAGTTAGCCTACAGGCAAAACTATTAAATATATTAGTCCGTCATTTTTGCTACAGATTAGCTTGAATAGGCTAATCTGTTCCACGGTAATGGTTTTAGCATCAAACAAGTAAAGAAAAGGTTGCACAAGATTTAATACAAACCACCCAACCTCTTTCCCTCAAATCCCTTTATCATCAGATTCCCAGTCTACTTCTGCTAGTTGGATTCGCTGAATTGGATATGGTTGAAAAAATGCACGTTCAAGCAGCTTGGTGAGACACTCACGGTCGTGCTTGAGTGATTTGTGGGATTCCCAATCCAACGCGAATCCGATAACAGTGCAGTGTAAAGTGGATAACTGAGAAGTCCATAAGCCCCAGTTTTATGCTTGATGCTACCTTATCACATTTTACCTGAAGCACAATGTCTGCAAGTCATGGCTTCCACTTGCATGACAACACTGCTCAACATTTTGGTGTCAATTATGGCAACTATTACATTACTAGGATCCGGGGCGGAGCTAGGGGGTGCCACTGCCCCTCCAAAATTTTGCCTGGCCCCCCCAAAATTTTCTACGTGACGTCATGCCACTGCATTAAAGTCCTACACAGACCATTGACAGCTCCCCTTGTTGCAAAACTGGCCCCTCCAGTGGCCCCCCAAATGCAAATGTCTGGCTCCACCCCTGACTAGGATGATTTCAATTTGGCAGGCAGCACATGTGCTCACAGACATAATTCTGCAGTGGAAGAATATAAATTAAGACGCACTACCTGATTGGTAGCTGGACATGTTTCCTGCATAGCTCATTAAAAACCATAAGTGATACACATGCCAAACAAATTTTTTCTCAAGCATAATCTGTTCCATTTAAACAGCATTAATGATACTTTTGCAGCCACTGCAGATGAGCACAATATACAAAAATTCTAACTTTACACATTAGACATAACAACTTAGAAAAACAGACAAAACCAATCAACAAACATAACATAAAACACGTGCTCTAAGGCTAAAAAGGCTTTTTGTATTTTTGCAAAAAAAAAAGCAGCATTTTGCAAAGAAAAGATTTCCTGGATTTGAAAGCATAGCAAAACTCAGGCAAACACAGCACAAGCAAACTGAGACTTAAAACAAATTCTGATTGTTTAGTCATGAAAGTGTGTGCACAAACACTACAGCCACCCACAAGTACTCGCCAGCAGTCGAGTTAAAAACAAAATTGCCATTTAGTGCAGTTAGTTGGCTAAGATCGTGGCTTGGTTAGTGGTGAAACAAGTCTTTCATAAAAACATTTCATCGCTCTCACAATTAAAGGTTGTAGGTTTGTTTTAAGCTTTTGAGTAATCAACCATCTGTGCTCTGCTTTCATACCTTTGCATTGATTTAGTCTTGCACGTATCTATAAGCATCCTAAACCCATTTAGAATTTTCTATTTGAATCAAGGACTGAGGATGTGTAGTTACACAAACTTCATTTCCTATCAAAATTATTTGCTGATGGATTGAACTACGTCACCTTTGTGGAGAATAACCTTATTACTTTAAATTCTAAGATTGCATATGTCCCAGAAAGTAAAGTTCTGAGTTAAGAGTATCAGTTGTCATATGAGCATAGCAAAAACAAGTTTCTACGTAGTCCGCCAAAAATAGCTAACATATGCATTATATTAGGTAGAAACTTAAAACCAGACTTGAGTGTTTCAAAGTTGTGGTACCATATTCATAAATTGCATGAAACATTAAGTTTCTACAAACCAAACTCAAAGACCATCATATTGCTTCCAGGGATTAAACATTTTGAATTCTGGACACTGTATGTTTATAGTTAAATCAGCATTATTCAACCTGTGCATTATAAAATGACCTGACATTGACCCACTGTTACGAAAAGCAGTCCAGCTTTGCCAAGCAAACTTTGCACCTGGGGTCATGACAGGGTAGCAGCCAACCACTCCGCTTCCCTCCACAGTCTCTAAACTATCATCATCATCTTTTATTTTCCAATGTCTTCCAACAAGTTTACATGACTGTTCAGCTGGCGCACTACTGGCCATTTCCATTCGAATATAATATGCAAAAGCGTTTTTATCAGAAAAATCAACAGGTATAGGGGCCCAGCGAACAGACACAGTAATATTTTCAGTAACAGCAAAAACCTCTGTCACTGCATCGTATGCAAGGACTTTACCATCTTCAATCAAATATTGTCCACTGGTAAGTTTATCAACATAATTTTTAAACCATTGCATAAAGCATTCCCCAACCTCATAGGCCTTTGCATTTCCAAGCACAATTTCAGCAAGATGCCTTGTGTGGCAAGTAACAATTTTTGCTTTACGCTTGATAGCATGACTAGGTGGATTTACTATCTGGTAGTAATCAAACAACTCTTGCGGACTAAATCCTGATTGAGACAACTGTATAACAGCAGTATCACCTGGAGCTGAAATTATTACAGCTTCCTCAAAACTTAACATGAAATTAGAAAAAACATATTTCACATTGTTTTGAGGTTTGACCATCACACACTGTCCACCGAGTAAGCCAAAGCGACCATTACTGTCTTGACCATTGTGGATAAGATATGACAGTCTCAAATCTTTAGGAAGAGTTAAGTGTTCATGATGCTCAAAATCATCCAGCACTTTTTCATCAATGCCTTCATTTAGACTGTCATAACATTCAGGACTATATTCCATTAGCCATTTCTCAAGCTTGTTCCATGCTTCCTTTACATGTCTATAGCAGTCAATGTATTGCCCATATGCCTTGTAAAACTTCTCAAATGTACCTTTCCATGTTTTGCATTCACTGGGTAACTCAGCCACAATCCAGTAAAATTCACAAAGGTTTTTCCAAACACCATCTGATGATGCTAATGAATTCCATCTCATGCATACCTTGCTTGCATTAACCAACTCCACATAATTCAAGTACTTGAACAGTTCTAGAAGAACTACATCTGGCAATGCATCAGCAGTATGCCTTTGCATTACCACAGATAACGTGGTGCAAACTACATATACAACTGAAAGAGTGTATAAATGTTTTTTAAATATCAAAAGATGTTTTAAGTTTGAGTTGCTAACAAAAGATTTAACACAACATTACTAAAAGAACAAATTATGAATTGTCTTGGCAAAATAGCCAACCAAATGCTGATACTCATTTATATTAACATGAATGAAACATAAACTTCAAACAGTGTTGCTATTCATAAAAAATCTTTCCATCTGTACAAAAAAATGTTTCCAAAACTACTTTCAATCTTACCATTGTTAAAGCATATTGGAATACCAAATCTACACAGGGAACAGAATAATATAATTAAGGCAGTGTATATTTAGCTTCCAGTATTTTTTCATTAGCTGAACCTGATTGGTTGAAATTGTCACGTGACAAGAACGATACACTTGGATTCAATTAGTGTATTTTCCTTGTTGTATTTAACCTAAAACCCCAAACATAGACTTTAACCATAAACCCTAACCTAAAACCTAATCATAAATGTAAACCTCAACCTGTGTCTGGTTTTCAAAACTTTTTAAAAAAGCACTCCCATCAAGTGTCATTTCTATTAGCAAAGCCAAAGCAGCAATCAATGGTAACAGCTGAACCAACAACCACTTGCACAGCAGGAACAGACACTTCCTACTTGACCAGGTTCACCATATTGCTAATGCTAGCGTCACAAACTCAGCAAATGTGGACAAAGCTGGATATGGTTTGAATGGCAAAATAGCCCCAGCAGAACTTTTGCCCCTGGCGGCAAAATAGACACTCTTAACCTTAATCTCATATTCTAAGTTTTCTTCGCAGAGACATTTCGGTCATTTGTCCCATAATATTAAAACTCACCATGACAGTAGCTTACCTTTTCGTACATTGACCGCATTGACTTAATTTTTTTTGGTCACTTAAAAAAAATCAGTCAATGAATGAAAAAAACAGCTAATAAATTGACAAGCTTTTTAAGTAATCAACTGAAGTATATGAGACTATCCAAAATTATTATAAACAGTGCATGTTATAGAAGTGCTCATTAACACTTTAGCAGATGAAATAATATTGTAATAACATTAAGATATTACAAGAAGCCTCTAGCCCTCGCAGTAAGATAAAGTTAGAATTTTAGGATAAAACCAATTGTTATTGGCAGCCCACCAGCGATAATCCACAATTTTTGTGGCACGTGATAGTAAATAGGTTCTTCACCCCTGCTGTAGATGAAGAGATGGAAACTTCTAGCTTACTCACTGTCTGAGTACCTGCTTATCATGGAGCTTCGTTTTGATGCGATCTTGTACTCTAAATTGGGTAATGAAAATTCTGATGCAGGCCATATCAAATGTTCACACGGGCCGCATTTGGCCTGCGGGCCTCAGGTTCCCCACCCATGGATGATCTACAGTAACAGAGGTGCATTTCTTTAATAAGAATAACAAAGATTTTGTATGACAAGTTATATAAATCGCTGTTTTACTTCTTTGTTTGATCTTGGCATTTTGCTGTAAATTGTGAAATTCTTGCAGTGCTTCACAAACAGTCAAAAAATGAATACATAGGTGCCAGACTGGAAAACGTGGCAGTCGTCGACGAGATATCATGCGTGACAAGGAGATTTTCAGGTGTGACACGCGTGAAAAAACTTTTGCGCGTGAGGTTCACGCGTGACTGCTTTTCACTGAAATCATAATGGCGCGTGATATCTCTTTTCCAAAAAGGTTTTATGAATAAAAACATTGATCAGGCTTTTTGAGCAGCTCCAGTGCCTCGTGTGTTCATTGGCGTTACTTGAGGTTTGAACCAGGAGAAAAACTTAGCTGAAAGGGCCCACTGGTCATTGTAGAAGGCCTACCAGCCAACACTCAGAAAAAAACTTGAGAATTGAATGTGATTACGGATGAAGCCAGCTATATTTTAAAACCCTAAATAACCAGAAAATACTCCGAAAAATGCAAAAAGGCGACAACTTACCGAAACGGATGCTAAAAATGAAATATAAGCTTATGGGGCGGCCAACTTTTACATGTAGCTTGCCAGGTGGGGCGATTCTCCCCTCTTCCCCCATCAGTTACGCCACTGCATGTGTAACCTTGAAAAGTCATACATCTGTATGATGTGTAACTGTTTGTCATTCATCAAAAAACATTTTCGTTCCACTACAAAGTTCCATTCCCGTCCCCATGATGGGTCTTTCGTAGCTAATACTCCCAAACAAAACTTAAGCCCCCCAAGAAATAACAAGCACTACAAATCGGCAGTTTTTTTTCAAAATTTTGGATGTCAAGCCCCCTTGCACAAATGTAAAGACCCTAATTGAAGATTTTCTGATAACGGTTCTGCAAAGTTCCATGGAAGACAGGAAAAAGTGAGTAATTCATCTTAGAAGCACATGGATGACAGGTCGCATCCGATATTTTCCCATTATTCAGAAACAGTATTTTATCAAAACTTTACATCCCCGTCAATGTGGAAAAGATAGTTGCGATCCACCATCCGCCTTTGAAACGACAACTTCTTATAATTTCTTTCTTGTCACAGTGACTTAGTTAGATGCGATCTACTGTATTATTCACCATTACAAGTATTTCTAATTAGCATAACCGTTGTTAAAATAACCGGCTGGTCACTTTTACTTGGAAAAACAGAAATTTCATGTGTTTTGGCAGTTTTCCTAGGTGAAGACACCTGAGCAATAGATGGTGTTAGAGTTCGACCTTAACCTAAATCATGGGTGTGGTGGGAACGGCGTTCCCACGCCTATTTTTGTAGCACTACACCCCTGATCACATGGCAAAAACGATAGCCTACGTTTTCATTTAAAATGGCTTAAGTGTGATTATGACCACTGCAGTAGGCTACTGTTGCATTTGGTAATGCACGAACAACTTTGTGACGTAAGAATTTGCTGTGTTTGTAATTGGATATCTGATTGCGGTAGCTAACTTGGGAGTTATCTAGTTTTCAATGAGTTGTGCTACAGAGTGATTTGCATAAGGCACGATCTCTCTCACTGATGCTGCCATATGCATGCATTAGTTAATAAATGAGTCTTAGTTAAATATAGTGATATCGTACATTATTTTTTAGTCATGGTGAGTTTGTATTGTGCAAGCACAACTGCATTTCATATACATGACTGGAATTTTTTGGAAGGGGCTCGTTAGGTTAAATCGGGTTGCAAAATGGGTCGCTGTGTGAAAAAGGTTGAAAACTACTGCCCTAAAGGGTATGCATGCCCCATTTAAGAACCACTGATCTATGCAATAAAAATTTTTTGCGACCATACATTGACCTTCTGAAGAATGGTACCGTGGTAGATTGGTTTGGAACCAAGGTATGCATGCTGTTATACATTATGCGTGAATTGCTGGATAACTAATAAAGAAGGACAGGATCCCAGGTGCAATACTGATGCAAGATTTTCGCTCAGTTATGGAAAAAATGGTTGTTTTCTTGATATAGCTTACCAGTAGTTTTCAACTTGGAAGTGACAGGCCCCACAGAGGTTGTGAACCATTTGTGGAAGGGTCGTCAGAACCTATTTTATGTACATAGCTGTAGTACATTTGCTTTATCCGAGTTTAGATAGGGGTTGTTGGGTTATAGTGGGTTGCTACAATGGTTCGCGGTACAAAATGGTTTGAAAACCACTGGCCTAGACGCTTCAGTGAAAATAACAATTGACGTTGGGGCCCACTCCCCACAGTATTGCTGTATAGCGTAAAAATTTTTTAAATACACATGCGGGTTGCGGCAAAACAAGAAACTGTTATTGAAGGGATCAATATCATAAATTCCTCAGCAAGCAAAATATTTCAAGTGCATGTTTTCACTCGCACTGGAGGAATCATGTGAAAAACCATTGGTAAAAAAATTTTGACTTTTGCATATTTGATTGGAAATTGTGGATGAATGGCATTGTCAACACATTTTTGAGTGGGAAGTGCTGGTATCTTTTAAACGAAATACAATCCCAATATCTACATTGAAAACAGTTTCAAATTGCCGTTTATTCTACAAGTAATTAAAAAATCAAATATCTATATAGGATGTACTAAATATGCAAGAATGACTCTACTCTAAAACGTTTAAGATTTCTTAGACAACCTAGGCTATTATTGGCTACTTTAGGTAATTCTATATGAACTGGATAAAGCGTTTGCATGCATTTTTATAATTGTATAATCCTAGCCCAGTAACGCATTTATTGCCAAAACACGAAAATATGTAAAAAAGAAACATTCAAAAATCTTTTGAAACTTTCAAATTTTATTGTTTGAATAACAATAAATGTTTGCTGTTGTATTTGTCAAGTAAGTCTTCTGATGTATCGTTATGGTTAGAACAAATTCTTGTGTTCAGTCGCTTTGAAAATGCAGGAATAGGAGCTAAACTTCGGTGTTCTCAGA
>JGI24022J15233_10006530_pt1 | contig 12658 bp, 9 predicted proteins | sample Ectturendosymbi2_FD_15233 | JGI IMG/M metagenome (IMG submission 15233)
AAGCCAGTTCTTTCAATCCACCGCTAGGATACACTACATCTTGGAGCAGGTCGAGCAGCCATTCGATTGTCCCGTCATCCAGAATCGTCAGGCCATGTAGTCCATGGGGAAATCGATGGATTAATTGGAAATTGAAGAACAACATGGTCAATGGTCCGTTTCTCTGCGCCACATTCACAAGCCACATAAAAGGCCATACCTCATTTTTGTAATGAGGTATGACCCATTCTACCGCTTGTTAGTCCGACACCGGCGGAGAGGTGACTAAGCCGGATCCACGCGTTCTTGTAAGGGCCATTCGAGGAGAGTGGGTGCCAATATCGGGGATACAAATACGAAGTCACGTAGTATTCTCCAATCACTCAGCATTCTATTGGTTATACGCCTAGAGCGGCAAACGTCTATTGAACTGATGCGTTGCTCTGCGGCTTGTGGATATGGGTGTCTCGATTTGAAATACCAAATATTTCCGCTCTCGGTGGAGAGGTGAGCGCTGAGTTCAGCAGATATCTAGGCTCCACGGCACGGCGTGATAATGACAGTGTGGCTCCTTTGCAACGAAACTGAGAAGGTTGGGTGCCCGCGAGAATAGGAAGATTGTCTGCTGGTGTAGGAAGCAGGCATCCAGTCACAGTGCGCAAGGCGTCGTTGATGACAAGCTCAATGGGACTGGTGTGAGCACTACGATACCAGGCAGGAACGCATGACTCTGCTGTTGAATGGATCAGGGCTAAAGTGGCTGTTTGCAACGTTGTTGTACCAGCCCGAGCCAGCAAGTTGCCTCAAATGTGCGATGCGTGATGTGAGTTTTTTTTAGAAGTGACTCGAGGTGTTGGTGGTAATGAGCGTCCTGTCCAACGTTGCTCGGAGCAAAAGGCAAGTTGAGATGGAGGATTGACGACACTATTTTTGTAGTGCTGAGCTGTAACTTGAGCAATCTCAGATGTTATCTCTCTCAGGTGTTGGGACCTTCCATAGGTCGGACACCTCCTTGCTGTCGAGCTATGTGGACTTGCGGTCACACCCGTCTTGTGTGTCCCGTTCTTGACGAGTTGTGGGGCAAAGCGATGAAGGGATGCAGCACAACAACTGATTGTGTTAGTTTAGAAAAACCAGCGGGTATCCGCAGTGGTAAAGATTATGCTTCTCACGGATGATATCGCACAGTGAAACTTGCGTTTTTTATTCAACGTTGTTTTTTTCCAAAGCGCAAACATTGTTTTTTTGCGGTTGCAAAACTTCATCGCAGAGTTTATGGACGCGTTTTTGAACATTCCTATGGAAGAAATGGCAATAATAACAAATAATGGTGTGGCCACCTGCAGAAAATAAATATTGTCATTCGCTGTTCTCAAACACAAGAGTTTTTCTTTAAGGCTAAAATTGTTTGTATGGAAAGAAAGTGGTTGTGAAATTTTTATCTGGTTAGCTAATATAAAATGAGTCAAGAGACTCAATGTGTAAGATCAGTTCGACTGCGCTTACAAAGATAGCATTTATTCAAATTAATTGCTTCCATTGAAACCTGCAAGAAAAAGGAGTCAGTGATGCAGAAAAACAAGCGATAATTCATTGCCAAGACAAATTGAAGAACACATTACTTGTTGGCTCAAACGAAATGTAATACGACGACGAAGATTTGAAACAGTACATTGTCTAACGTGATATAGCGACAGACGTGAAAACACTTTCAAGAAACAAACGACTCTTGAACACAAAAGCACAAAACAAACACGAAACGAACCAAACAGCTGAAACGCGTTTTCGACAATTCTGCCCGTCAAAGTTTTCTTTTGTGTTAAAATTATTCTGGTCCAACTTCCCAAAGTTGAATATCACTCATCGTTTTGCGCAGTCAGACATGTTGGAAAAAATCACAGTGAAAACGTGCGACCTGTAATTCATGCAACATTTTTTAATGCTGCGTTTTGCTTCTACCAAATACATTTTTCAAAAACATGTGAGAGGGATTATTTTAGAAAAAGCTTTGCAACAAAAACACATCAGCACAACGATTCAAAAAAAGAAGTGGTCGATCAATTACGAAATTTTTTTCCATGATACGAAAACATTACATTGATTTTTATAAGTGTGTTAGACATTTTCAGATTGCGGTTGAAAACATTACATTGTTGATTAGATATACAGCTTCTGTCGTATCACAGGATTGAAAAGATAAAAGTGCGGCTGATGCTTATTTAAAATATTTCAAAATGATTCTGGTCCGAGTTGCAAAAGCAGAATCATGCTGAACGTTTTGAACCTACGTTTTTCTGGAAAGTCTTCATTGAAAACTTGCAAGTCATAGTAACTTACGCAAATGTTTGAACAGCTGTGCTTTTTGTTTTTACCTAATGCTTCAGAAAAAAAAACGTAAAAGAATGACGCTCCACCATGAAATATTAAAAATTGAGAGCGGAATGAAGGTTAAAAGCGTGGGTGTGTTTGAAAACAAAATGACGCAAAGGAATCGACTGTTTAACGTTTGGAGCGACTTTTCGTAAAAAGAAATGTGCAAAATCTGTTGCTGATGTGAAATATCTGAACATAATGTTTCCCGCTTTCGAAAAATACGCTGCACAGAACGGTGATGTCACATTTCGTTCTCAATGCACACATATGAAAAAAATTGTTTAAAATATGTGTAAGGGCGAAACCTCCTTACTCTAACGCTCACCCCGCTCACCCATAAAATGTCTATCAACAACCACTTCCTTTACTACTTGGAGATAACTATTCACTGCGAAAATATCATAACAAAAACACGATTTATATGCAGAACAGGACTGACGTTAATTCTGAAACAAAAATGCTAATATCAGAAGAATGAATTGCTGTAAACAGAGCTTCATGAAAAAGATAAACAAAACATTATGTTGTTATAGCTACCCACACCGTAGATGGGTCTCAGGTCAACAGGAATCACATCCAGGATAGTTGGACAAGGACCACTTAAACATGAGGACATATGATTGATGCCACAGCTCAATGTGTTGTCAAGTCTCGACCTGCAACGATGAAACGATTGTAAGAAAAGTATAAAATCATTGATGATATTATTAGTATCTGAAAATGTCTTCTGATTTTCATTTCGGTTTCGAAACATATGACCAGTGAGTAAAAGAATGTTTGTTCAAATGGCGCCGAGAAAAAACAATACAGTGCTAAGTCCCTCAAGCAATAGCGAACAGTTATGTTGAAGATTTGGTGATGTGTTGTGTTGTAACGTGCAGTGTTTATCATTTCACTTTTGAAATAATACTTTCATATTGTCGTACCATTATACTGTCTTTCAAAGTTTGAACCGGCGAAACATCGGGCACCCTTATTCCGCAATAGTTAATTGTTTCTTGTCAGACAATTTGGTCGCGCTAGGGTCAAGGATACTTTTTGGTGCCTTTTTTTCAGGGACCGCTACATGGGGCCAGCCACTTGGTTTCGGACTGTTTCAGTACCATCCGTTTTAGCGCTGGGGTGTTTTGGCGCCAGTTTGAAGATTGACAGGTTTGCGTAATGAAAATGGATAAAAACATGGATGAAACTCATAAGATATATCGCAATTGTGAGACAGACCTTGCAAATATTCAAGTGGTGCCCATGAGACAAAATGTCTTGCGAGACTTATACAGTAATACGTTCATTAATGTTAATTTAAGCGAAGGAGTTTTTGATTAATGTGTTAAGACGTTTTTGGTTGGTGACTTCCCCAGCATTCTACTGCTCACAGCAAGCATCACGCCCTTTTTGTTTTTAGAAAAAACAGGGCGTGATGCTTGCTAAAAGTAGTTGATTTCTTTTACGTTTATCTAAAACTTAAAGCTAACTTCTTAGGAAAACGTAGTTTTTTCTCATGCTAAGAATCGTTTCAACCGTTTCAGGTACGGGCTCTAAGAAAAAATAAAGGCATGATTGTTGCTTGCAGCTAAGCACCACAACAGCTTAGCGCCAAAAGGGTCTGGTGCCAAATTGCCTGCGCCAAACAATCGTTGCGAAAAGGGAGGCGCCAATAGTCCTATTGTCTCGCAGAATATTTAAGTACAGCAACATAAGCACCTTTCTCCAAAACAAATTGTGAATTAACGTTCCAGTCGATTAAAATTGAAACAGTGTTGTTCACACCCTATGAATCAAAACAATCTTCAACATAACGATTTTTTGAGCTTTTCGTAAATTTGACCTGTTACGTTGTTTTATCAAAAACGGACAAATTTAAAAACATATGGGATGTTTAATTTAATTGCAATAAACGTATCAAATATGTTTTCAGCGTCTGAAGCATAATCGCGGTTATAACGTGTTTAACTGCGAAATCGTAAAGAAGCACGGAAAATAACGTCGAATCGATGACCTTCACAAACTCTGCAGAATTTCATTTTGATTGCGAAGCAGCATTTTGTTTTCATCAAATCTTTCTTAGCACTTTGCTTATTATGAGTTTTTTATGATTTCCAAAAGCTCATCCTGTAAGTGATTTCAGGAAATACGATTTGATTTGATCACAGGCAAAGCTTCCGTAATTTATTTTAAGATCACGTTGTTTGCACGATTCTCTACCATGACAAAATTGTTAGTGATATGAAAGAGAGAGCCAGATATTGATGGCTGGCGTTAATAGGTTAACACAACATGAGAACCCAGAACAATTTAGACATAATCCACACAACCTTTAAAAGCCCTTTGATAAACGCAATGGCGGTGATACATTCTCTAAAATAATCCTGTAATTCCTGCATTTAGGACAACACGTGTTCCCAGTCTCCTGACGACTTGTAAAAGTTTTTTTCGGTTTAGCGGCAAATCATCGCTTTGGTTTGCAAAACAAAAAGAAAATATCAATGGGATGATAGTTTTTCTTCCTTTCAGTTCTGGCTAACACCTGTATTCTAAGTCAAGTGGAGTTTATATTAAAGANGAAGATGCAAAGTCTGAAAACGTGATGCACTTTTGCAAAATAAAACGTCTCGCAACAGCCGTATAACTCATCCTCTTTCGTTTCCTTCCAAANCTCTTTGCACTTATCGNGCAAATGTGAATGGTTGATCAATTTGTGGCATGGTCTCACTATTGGTTTATACTATTGAAAACCTTTTATGACTGGAAACAATAAATGAATGAAATAAATTTCTTTCAACGAGTGTGCAGCACTGAGCAAGATCTACTGAGAAGAACTACTGTATCTCTCTTTACCTTAATTACCCAATTTTCGAAAGGCTTGAAATGTTGTTGATTTGCAATCAAAATCATTTGATAAAACAGTGTGCAACAATTTTCAAGTGTGGTGGTACCAGACAGTTAGAATGTAAGTGTACATTTCCTGGAAAGTGTAGTTTGGATTTCGCTTGTTTGCTTGACAACATGAAAACATTTTTAAAGCCAATATCAATCAGGTTAACGTTTTTGTGCGAGTAAAAGTCACCAAACACCCGTAAGCTTCTTAACGTGTGTTTTTGATTTGTACCACAGATTTCCAATTTCGTTTTGTGGNACATTTCTTTTACAANTAAATTTCCATGCCGAAAGCAGGAAATTTGCAATGGCGATTACACGTGTCGCACCAGTAATTCAAGGAAGAAATCCGGGANCATCTGAATGTTTGTGCAACAAAAAAATGCAGAGCTGACCTTTATTCTCGCTACGTCAAACATAATTTTAAACCAACTACGAAGAGCAAAACCAGACATAAATTACTTTAAATGTAAAGCTTAACGTATAACAGAAAGACTGTACGTTTTGCGTCAGTTTTTTTTAACTTTTTTTGCTTGCATTGGTGTTTACCTAAGAACCTGACAAGTCATGACAAAAGCAAGAATATGCAATACTGCACAGTTTCTCTCGTCGTCATACATTTCTACGTGTGACATGCAAAAGTTCAACTTCCGTTTAAACTTACTCGCATATGCTCTGTCCGCTGTAAGGGTAACCTTCAAGAAGCGGGTTCAGGCAAGAAGTAGCTCCACTCAAAGCTGTTTTTAAGGTGCAGTTCGGTCATATCTGAATATCTGCAAAATAGCATAAAATAATCTGGAATTTCCAATCTCTTTTTTTATCAAAGTGCAATGTTCTTAACTAAACAAAGAAGTCAGAAAAACGTCTTGATAAACTAATAAATGTGGCAAACTGCTGTGAGATGTTTGATTCGCGTGTGTTTACTCACAAGTCACCAACCAGGTGGATCCANAATTTAAACTCGACATACCTCNTCAAAACCTAAAGNACTTCGTAACATGAAGCTNATGATGATGATTAAATAAAAACAAGTACAAATTACGATCGATTTTAGCTGAAACATTTCATAGGCAGCCTAGAATAATTTTCTGCTCTTCTTGAACGTACGTCACATATTCCGGATAAAACTTATTTTTTTTATAAAATATTAACATTTACCTCCTGCTGGAGGATTAGCGCTGCATCCTGCTGGTAAGATGAACTCGTTGCAGGCAAATGTGCTGCACTCAGTTAAGTTGCATATCGGTGAATTAATGTTTGGATACAGACTTGAAGTAAACGAAGAACAATTGCTTCCGGCAGGAACTTGGTCGAAGCAAGTCGCATATTCTGTGGTGGCTGCAACCGAAAAGACTCAATGCTATTTTTTCCTGCTGAGCAGAAAGCAACGAAAGGAAGTTCAATTGTGCTTTGAGATTTCTAGCCTGTCAACTAGAATGCGTTTGAGCAGTTGAAATACACCAAAGCCGTTTTCTTGAACTTGAGGCTGGCATGTAAACTTGTAAAGAACTTTATTTTAGATTGACTGTTTGTATATTTTACATATTAGACAGCTTATCTATGAACTTTCTGCGTTTTGCATAAGTTTCCAAGGCTAACACGTGCTCACTCAGACGTCCAGCGAGTTGATTATAACTTTCTGGCACATTATGCTTCTTCATTTGTGATTGTGATTTACAAAATGTTGTTTAAAAGACAGCCTATGACATTTACTATAGTCTGATAAAGGCTGTAGCAACACTTTACTTCACACAATGTTGTTTATCGTTGCAGTGAAAATTAAGCATCAAGGCAAATACTGTTATATGGCTGGAATTCTTGCTGCAAAACAAAATTTGAGTCAGATTTTATGATTAACCCAGTTATATGGCAAAATATCTCTCCTTCACTGCAGATTGTACAACACAGATTCTACACGACTTGGAATTTAAAATTTCTGGAAATTTTTATAAACCTTGATTGTATAAAGCTTGATTTTTATAAAGCTTGATTGTCGGTAACATATGCTGATCAACCTTTTTCACTCTTCCCACATTTCTACCTATCTGATATATTTGATATCTATGTGCTGTAGTAGCACTTTAAATACTGATCGAAAAATAGCATTTCCAGTTGACTTGCAGGCAACAACATGTGTTGTCTGCAGAAAATCAGTAGGTACTACTTTCGCAGTTTCAAAATTTTTTATAAAGAGCTTTGTTGCATTTTCTAACAACCTTTCTGTAGTTTTCGCATGTTTTTTAATTTTTGTGCACAAATCGATTATCTGAACATTTCCGGCTGCTTATTTATGTTTCAGTGCAGGGTAACATCAAATCATTGCACCATTAAAACTTACATTGAAAGTAATTTGATAAACAATATTATCGATTAGATCTAAGCATAAACTTCAGCAGATTGAAGCCTTTAAAAACAAAGACTGGCCAAATTTAAAGTAAATACGAGTTCCTCAATTTTTATCGGTTAGCCTTAAAGATTTTGAAGCACCTTAGCTTACACAGTAAACCAAGTACAACTTCTGCAAAATTGAAAATGTGTTCGAAAATGAAGAAAACAACCCTTTTATCATTTGCATAATTTTCAGTTAGTCAGACTGATTTCAGGCAGCATAAAATCAACAGATAAAAATAATTAAACCTTTATGTCAATTTCACGACGTTAAACGAAATCAATTGAATGCACCTCCAAAAACATCTTAAAGTTTCTAAGACAAATTGCAGTATGCGAATGTATATTCTACTCTGTGACGGTAGTTAAGCCCTGCTGTGAAGTAAAAGCTTGTGGCAGAAAATGGAAGGTGTCAACAATTTTCGAACAGATTTTCGGCTGCATTGCAAGTAACATCAGATCAATTAGCAATCTGCATTACCAGGATTACCACTCTCTTGGTAGTTGATTGCAGCGTGAAAGCATTTGTTTGTCGTTTGGCAAACGGTCCCATGGTATCTCCTCATGCTGACTACTCCCGCCACAGTTTCTTGAACTCCAGTGTAGCAAACTATTTCACCTGCAACAAGAATACGCAGCAAAGGTTACCAAACATCAAGTACGACAGCATGTTGAGTAGCTTTTCTAAGTGAAGATCATATCATTTTAACAAAGCGGTGTGGTGAAAATTCATATGCAAAGTAGTGAAACTTGCGCGCATGGGCTTTAGAAAAGTGTTTTCCAGGGTGGTGGCGACAGTAGACTTTTCCAGGAGGCAGACCACAGGATTTTCCATGAGGAGTCAACAGTGGTAAAATTTCATTTGAGCAACTAAAAATTGAGAGTAAAACAAGTTTCAGCTAAATATGTATAGCAAAACATCATATTTCAAAATTCAAAGAAGGCAAGGCCCACCCTTGCAACGCATTTCCAACGTCGATTCCTGCGTATCTTTGAAATAACCTTCATCTTCGCCGAACCCTCAAAGACTAACAACCCCTTGGTAGAAGTACTCGACGTACGTCGTTATATAACTACGAGCTACAATTTCGAAACTCCAGCTTCAGTGAAACGTTGATTGTGAAACAATAAGGAAAATAAGGAAATTAAGCAATTGTAAGTAGTTCATATCGGAATAGCCAAGAAGCTAACACTTTTTGGCAGGGAGTTTCTGTAACAGTTTAGTTTATTTCTGCATCCCGACCAGGTGCAGAATACATATTCAGGAATACAGGGGCAGGAAGCAACGGCCGTAGGTGTCATTACGTTATTGCCCCCCACAAATGCACGCAAAACAACAAAATACAAATGCATGACCATAGCGAAAATCAAAAAATGAATTACCACCCTACACGTCGCAAAAAGTTAACAACATCACATATTGAACAAATAAAAAGATACACTCTGTTTTCAATCAAATTAAATCCAGTTTACAACTGCAGAAATCCGTATCGCTCAGCCTAAATATCAGCCATTGCCACAGCAGGGCCACCGCTCAAAAGTACGTTGTAGTTCCAGAAAAATCAATATCGCGGCTCAAGGCCGCCTATGCAAAACGATAGCAGTAGCTCACAGCCATCCTGGTCACCACACAACAAATCTTTGGCATAGCGCAGGTAGTTATTAGGTTATCAACCGTTTTCACATAGATATATTTTGGAGACCCTTTCACCGGCAAAAGACGTTTCCAAACTTTGTTTGGAAACACTGTTCCCACACATGCAAGTCCTTCCTTGCGAACATAACACAACACTTACGTCTAGCTTACCCGCTTCAGTAACCCAAAGTCAACAAACAAACAAATAAATAAGTGAAAAACGAAATACATGTTCAACAAGCTTCAGTCTACGTAAACCCAGACTAAAATTCATGGTTCATTTATAAACAAAAACAAAATTGTTGTAAATGTTAAAGCACCAAGATGAAAAAACAACAATTACCGGCTTCAAAAGCTATCCAGCACATTTACACAAAGTATTTCTGTTTTCAACCAGTTTTTTAAGCAAATATCAGTGGATGTGTGAATACAAAACTAAGTAAAGTTTCCTAATAGGTAATCACAGTAAAGATTTTAAAATTGGATAAATCTTTTGTTTTTTAGTTATTTGCATGGCGTTCCAAATTTGTGGCCCTAAGTATATCAACTTATTTTGATTTCGTTGTCTCAAAAGAACTAAATAATTTTCTTTTGCTGAATGCCCCGTATTATAATTATGCCTACAGCGAACACGTTTCTAATCTGTAAAGGAATGTTTGATTGTTATGTAACTTAGACATATGCTTTCCATGCGCGTAGTGTCGCAGTTCATTAAGTCTTAATATGCTGTGTTTTTTTATATAGGGTGTTTACATTTGTATATCTATTTGCAAAAGTTATGCAACGAACTACTTTGGTATTAGATGTTGAGTTCATGTAAGTCACGTTTTTAGGCTGAGGCCCAGGGAGTTGCTGCATAAGTTAGTTTTGAATTAATGAGAGCATTGTATAGTATTTTTAAGAAGATGTTTTGAAAGGTATTGTCTAATTTTGTATAAAACTCCAACACTTTGTGCAACTGATGATGTTAAATGTAAAATGTGGTCTTTCCAGTTCAAATTTGCCTCAATAAAAACTCCCAAATACTTTGATTCATTTTTCTACAATAACATGTTGCCATGAAGATGTAGCAAAAAATTATGACTTTGTTTTTTTCCGGCTGGATGGAATTACAAGCAGTTAGTTTCATTTACCTAAGTGTTAGTTTGTTTTGGATGAGCCATTTTTAACATTATTAAATTCATAATTAATAGTGTATTGTAGGTCAGTTATATTTGAACCTGACATAATTATGGCTAAAAAAGTTATGGCGTTATGGTAAAGCCATTTATGGCACGAGATTGGGTCACTTTGGCCCACTTTAAACTTGAATTATTGTTACACCACATATGATAAAACCCGTAATTTCTAACATAAATTTTATTGACTTGCTAAGTGACAAAACAGTAAACCTCTGAAAAGAGCTGGAAAAGATATCTAATCGCTGTTGACCTCGAAAAACAAATAAAAGAACAAGTAAACGTACTCTGGGTTTGATATCCACTCATCAGAAAAAGAAACGTGATCTTGATCAAGTGCATGCCTAATGCTGGATGAAGTCACACACAAGCAGTTGGTCGCTATCAGCTGAAATGTCTCTGACAGACTACACAAAGTTTGCGAAGCTACACTGCACACAAAATGTATCAGAGTTGGGGAAGCCTTAACAAACTTACGTATCAGCAGAAGATAAACACTTGGTGAAGTTCTTCAAACAACTTTATGCGCTGAATTTTGCCAGCTTTTAAGCAGGCCCGTAAGTAGTGGGGACGAAAGGGGGCGAATGCCCCCTAAATTTTTTTCGCCCCTCCTAGAAAAATGTGTTGGACATAGTTTAAAAAATTCGGTCCCTCTCATAAAACTCTTCGCAATCCCTGGTGTTCCAAGCTAGTTACGCCCTGCTTATAAGTACTTTCTACGATTTCTCATAACAAGGTGATAGTATTTCTGAAACAAAACTGCCGTTGTCTATTTGCAGTAGAGTAAACACATTCGAAATTTGGAGAAGACGTTTAGACAGATAATTTTTTCAAAAGAAGCTAAATTTTAGAAATCTGGAGCTGGCCACGGAGGGCATTTCCTACTGTGCTTGCAATGGTTTGTAAATGTTTGCACTTTTGTTGCACGTTTTCGTTGGCAAACATTCTAACAAAATAGTTGACACAGTGATGCTATTGAAAGACGTACCATGTGCAACTTATTTGCTTGAATTGTTTAAATTTTATGTAGAAGATTAAGTGCAACACCAATAATTTTATATACATTTTTTTCCAGTATTTAGTTCAAACGATGTTTTAAGCCTGCGCGTTGTACAATGTCTTTTTTAATTAAGAATCGCTCAAAATTTTTGTTCTTCTTCGAAAGAATTAATAGCAACATTGAAAACTCAAGTAAATATCTAAAACCATATAAAATCGTAAAACTATTATTCTTCATTGTTTAATGAGCTGTGTTCAAGTCATTGGTCACGTATTTCCTCTATATGCAACACCCAATATTATATTAACAATGTGCTATAAGGTGTTACGACTTGGATGATTGATTCGCATTACCTTTTAAAGACATTCACACTATTTTGGCCATAACTGTTATCACAGCAGAGGTACTAACTGTTCTTGTAAATGAAAACGAGCAGTGCATGTTTTCAAACAGTCGCAGGCACGTAGCCAGGGTGAGCAACAGGGACAATCCCTTACCCCAAATCTAAAAAGTTGTACCAAGTATTTTCAGGTTAATCCAGGCTTTATTTATAAGCTAAACAAATACTTCAGTGCAAATCAACGAAACTACTTGAGGAGCCAATCTTATGCTTGAGGTTTTAGTCGAGCCTGATCAAAGCAGCATGGTTTTCCAATTGCCCATGATTCATCAAACGTTGCATACAGTGTAAGTGTTAGGGAATTCATAACATGGCTGATCTTCACCTGAGGTTTAAGCTCTGTGTGGATGTTGGTGACTATGAAAAAACAACTTGTATCTGACCGCTTGTAATCACTAACTGGCAAAAACAAGGGGTAATGCATTTTGCAGCTATTTCTAGTGCACCAGCTTGCTGAATACCACTTAATGCTAATAGTGGTGTAAGTTTCAGCTCAAGAGCATCGCAAAAATTCCTCTCTGATAACCTTGGCGTGCAACAAATACTATCTTTCGTTATTTGCAGTGTCAGCCGTATGAGTATTGGTGAAACACATCATGAAGCTCAGACTTTGCTGTGGAAAATATGGAAATCGTGGTGCACAGCAACAATTTGGCTGTTTCAATAAAAGTTTCAAACGAAATTGCACCATTTCAACAGGCACGAGTTAGGACTCCTAACAGAGGAGTTCGATGTAAAACATAATTCAATTGGACTTCTGGAATCGGAGTCTGATAAAAAATACAACCCCAACTGCGTCCCCTAGGGTTCTTTGGAATTCGATTCCGACC
>JGI24022J15233_10006533_pt1 | contig 12655 bp, 12 predicted proteins | sample Ectturendosymbi2_FD_15233 | JGI IMG/M metagenome (IMG submission 15233)
GAATCTTTATTTCGAATCCTATTTCGAAATAGCTCATTAGGAGCAAAATAAGCTGATCGCGCAGATATTTAGTACACCCGATCAGCGATCACACGACCTGTTAATCGGATCGTTACGTCAATACGCAGTGCCGTGAACTTGTTTGAGTGTTTCTTTCTTTCTCTTACTCAGGAGCGCAAAGAGTGCCACTGCAAAATTTATTGAAATTAATTGTTTTGCCAACTTCGCATTTTTTTGCATTGATTTAATCCAAATTTATTTCGAATCTAAATAGAATACATCCATTAACTTTAGTTGAAAACGATGAAGTGGTCATCGATATGGTATTGGAGAATGGTTCCGCCTGGGAGGTGCATGGAGCCGACAAAACGAAGATGAATAAATTTTTCGATCTGGAGCTAAGGAATAAGTCTCGAACTTCGTGTCCACAAATGAGTGAAAGAGGGGCCTAGAGTCGCACTCCAGATCTCGGCAACGAAGTGGGCACACGAACCATTACTGGGCCACTGACTGATAAAAAACGACCAACGAAGAATGAAGCTAACTGAAAGAAAACGCAACATGTGAACAAAGACGCCATCAGCTTGGAATTAGAGAACAAGAATCCGCGCCACTCACCAAACAAGAAACGAACTAATTAGTAAACATAAAAATAATATATTACTCAAAGTAAAACCATTTCAGTACAATTGTTATGTTAGAAAGTTCAAAACGTTTCATCCAATGAACCTAGTTTCACACTATGTAAAAAAGCATGTTACGCACCGTACTTTCATAGGTTTAGTCAATGTCTTACTTGGTTTGTATCATGTGTTTGATTTTGTTAGTGAACGTAACCGTGTAGCAGTAAGAGATACTGTATTCTAAAGCCAACAATGGTGGTTGTTGTTTTCTCGTAATACCTGATACTAGATTAATACGTTTTCTTCCCAGGACTTCGTAAATCTGCAGTTAGGCTCGGGTAGAAATTTGCATGAAATGAGAAAGTCTGATTACATGCTACACAATATTTAACCAGCGGTTTACTATCAGACTATGCACGTTTGGGCGTAAATGCATTGTGCAAGAACTGTGTCTGGAGTTGTGATATTGTTTTTATCGTTGTCTAGTTTTAGACATTTCGTCTTCATCGACAAATTCAATGGAAGTGAAATTCATTTTCGCCAATGGACGGAACTTGTCATTGCTTGACGGACGCACCCTGCGAGTAACAAAGCTAACTGCAAGTTGACATGGGCCCCTTGTTTCACTAAAGCATTTGACGGCGTTTTTGAGAACGTGACCTGTGAAATCATCTCCATGTTCATGTAAGGTACTTTTTGCCTGCGATTTTAAGCAAATGTAATGTGCAGGAACCTGTCGCGGCATTACGTCCTGTCACTGGCATGATGAAAAATAAAGTCAATGAAAATTTATCGGTTTTTCAGAATAAACAGCATTCGACTTCGGGTTATATCAGTGAAATCGGTTGTACAAGATCGAGTTTTGTTGCCTGCCGCAGCAAACTGTTTCGGATCTATTCAAGCGGGAATGACTATTGTGTCAGTTTTTTAAGATTAACTGAAGAAGAAGGGTATTGGAAAAGGGCTGGACAACATAACCCAAATCACAGGCACTACCGCAGCGGAGGACAAGTAAAAGCTGTCTTCTGCAAAGGTTGGTAAGAGTAACATTGATCTCCAATCTGATTACTCTGAAGTAGCTTTTCATTTATTGTCCAGTTGCGTTTTGTTTTCACATTGTGTGGCGATCAATTGTCATTCACATATGGCTAACTGCAGTAGGCTTTGTGTCAATGGTACATACAGTGATTTCTTCTTTCATCTGTGAAAGTTATGCACTTGTTTTTGGCAAAACAAGGTTTTCGAAAGCTTCGCGTGCTTTAGTGGCTCATCTTCCAAGTAACGCCGAGTTATTAAGCAAGCATAAATGGAAAGACACAAAATAGCTAAGGCTGATTACCACCACACCACCGCGGTGCGAGTTCACATAAAATTCAGGTTATGTTGAAACAAGTTTTGTTCACAAGTTGTGGTTGTAGGTCGTGTCTTCATAATCGGAGGACATTTGTTGTGTTGGTTCAGTCCGGACACAGAGCAAGTTGAGGTGAATCCAACAATGTGCATATCTCCGAACCGAGAAAATTTCTCTGCATTTGCACATCGCGGTACGTTTTGTTCTTGGCTATTGTCACAAAATGTAATTGAGCGTTGTTTTGGTGCTAAAGTGATGTTATAATTGATTAAATTTTGGAAATGCTGTAAATGTTTTTAAGGAAAGTCGCAATTTGTGGTGATGTTTTCGGTGTAGCCCTTCGAACTACAGTTGAGTAAATACAACCGATTCTCTTTTTGGTTATCAGTTAGTCTTTTTCACCTTGTGTTATTTAATCTTATTCCTACATTCATTTTTATTTGTTTGAAAGGAGGCTCGTAATCTCAGTAATGGCCCAGATTCGCAGGTCAAGCCGAGGCCCAGTCATGCAAACTTCAAGTGCTGATCGTGTACGAGCCATATTCGACTACCTTGTACTTAGGCCAACTTTTTGCTAAAGCGAGTTGATTAATATTCGTTAATTATCGCGAGATTTAACAGTTCTAATATCGTGACGCGCCAAGTTATCGAATGACAGTTTATCGAACTGATTATTTATCGGATTTTGTTATGCACACATACAATGGAATCATTTTTGTGAATGGAACGAATTTTATCAATGGATTGCGCAAGGCATTTTAAACGCACATTTCAATCACAATCATTTATTTACAGCACACGGTTACATGCATTTGAGTTGACTGCTTGATCTCACAATCTGGCTTTTGATCTCGCAACTACAACACATGCAGGGTTTTGTAGTGACTGTCTTCAGATGGTGCTCTCATGAGGGTTTCGTCCTCGGCTGTGGATACACAGCTTTTACATTTGAGGTAGTCCTCTCATCTCCAATAAGTTACGCCATTTTGAGTTTTGCCACGGACGTAAATAAAACCTTTCAGGCCAATATTCGTTTGTCTTTCTCACTTAAAATGAATTCCAATTTTAAACTACTTCAATATTCACTCACAACCATTCACTCTACAGCTGTTCTGACCTCTGGCTCTGAGTGTTCTGACTCCTGCTAACTAGCAGTCGGTACTAAAGAAGGAAAAAAACGTACTTTGTTCTTGGAACAAATTAAATTTAGCAGGATTGTTGCAGCGGTAGAATGTGGCGTGGAAACTCCACTACGTAATACTGTCTTCACCCCAGCAGGTGACAATTAAATCAGCTCTCGTTCGACAAATTGTTCTCTTACAGTCGTTGGTTCGGTAAATTGTCGTCCGTTACACTGTCGTGGTACCTTGTAATACGCAAGTTAATCCCCAAACGTTTTTCTGTCAGAAGCTGTCACCGTGTCATTTGGATTTTTTGTTTTAATAGTGAGTAGCCAAAGAACGAAATACTTGCAACACAGGTCTACTCAAAATCACTGAAATGAAAACACACTCGATTCATATCGGTTTAATGCTAAATAAATAGCAGTCTGTTTGTCACGCGTCGGCGTATAGTTAGAGTTTTAAAATAATCTTCGTGAAAGCAGGAATTGCCTTTAAGAGTTGGTTTGTACTACAATCCATCTGGTTTTCTTGACTATAGATTGCTTGGTTTGTGCTGGTCCTAATAACAGCGTCGATTTCCTCGCCATCGATGGAGACAGTTGGCAACCTGGAGCTTTTCTTGGTGATCATGAAGAGATTACGGCCGCTGTTTCATGCGGGGAGTTGTATGCTTTTGGTATGTGTAGTCAATGGAATTAGCAATGATAATGAGGCTTGATGTATAAAATATAACTATAACTAAACGTGATTAAAAATGAATAACTAAACGTGATTTATAACGTTTATAACTAAACGTGATTAAAAATGAAAGCTGATTGGAATTGGGTAAGCTTCTATGCGTGATGAAAAATGAAAGCTAAACGTGATTAAAAATGAAAGCTGATTGCAATTGGGTAAGCTTCCATGTGCAAGAACCAATACGTGTACACAATCTTCCTAACCACTGGATTTACAAAGACCGTTTTTGCATAAAACCAATTGTTCGTAATTTTCTTGCAAATCTGTTGATCTTGGTATAATTCTACTGGTGACAAATAAAGGCCTAAGTGTGTAACGTTTAGCGGATATGCAACTAACAAGGCGTGCCCATCATTGACGCCCAATGTGTGCCAGATCCAAATTGCAACTTGTGTCTGTGGCAGTTTATTTATGTGTTCGTGCCGGGGACCTTCAAACAATACGAAACGTTGCACTGCATGTTAGGTGCCGATGTGATTGCTCTGTTTTTAGAAACTTTTCGTCCATGCGGTGTAGCGATTCATTTTGCTCCTCGTACTGCCAATCAGGGCATACTATGGTATGGAATGGAAGGAAAAAAATCGGTTTGGAATATGGAATGGTTCAAGTATGGAATGGAAGATTTGATGTATGGAATGGAACAAATCTTCCATATTCCATACAAATTCCATACTTGCGCATTTTGACATGGTGTTGCTGAAGTCCGGTTTTTCTTTCAGTTAAACATAGTTGCAAACAGAGTCTGAGTTCGACTAGAACAGTAATTCGTAAACTGAGGGCGTTCTTCGTAATCTCCGTCACAAAGAGTAACGTCGACGCGAAAAGGACGTCACTTATTCTGATTCTATTCTCATGGGGACAGGGGACATTGTCGCCAGACTTCCTGCATGTTTACTTCCGTGCTGCCAGCCTGCCACTGTGTAAAACGAGATAGCTACCTCGCTAGCATTGCCAGCAATGTCGCATTGTAATCGAAGACTTGGCTTGGCATCCTGTGACAAAAAATGTACATTATTTTGAGGTGCAATAACTGAAAGAAAAACTATCATTGCTCTTTGTAAGCGAGCTATAAAGGCATGCTCACTGGCCGTGGCAACTGGTAGACTAGTTTTGTTTCATAAACTTTGTGTAATGTTAGGCAGATATTCCTTCAGATCTGTTTCATCACATTTTTGTAAGTTGAAGTTTGTCATACTCAGATTGATTAAAGCGAATTCTGTTGCCACTGTCAATATCGTATGCTAGGTAGGTTTAGTAACTTACGTCAGCTTTTGAGGTCACACTTCAAACGTGATGTGAAGTGTCTTGTTGAAAGCGAGTTTAGCTTTGTGCCCAGTGCAGTAAAATGTTTCATTGCGACGCTCAGCTTCACTTACTAAGTAGATAGCTTTGTGTAGCTTTTTTCACTTACTTCATTAGCTCACACCTGTTTTCTGCTGTGCGTAAAAACGTTCGAATTATAAGCTTAAATACGACGATACTTTGCCGACATTGCATTTAGTAAAAATATCATGGAAAGAAAAAGTATGTCAAAGATTATAATTTTTACGCTTGATGGTGAAGCTTCACCAATATTTGTACTACATTTGAAAATTTGAGTAACAGTGCTCTGAAGCCAAGTTGAGTGAAACAGCTGTGGAGTCTTTGACTCCAGTACGCACACTCACTCCAAAACTTCAAGAGAGTGCACTAACCCCATGTAAGACATTAGGTCATTGGTAACTAACCATGCTGTCGTAAGAGCATATTTCTACTCCACTAGCAACAATGCTGATGGGACTCATGAAAAAAAGGGAAAAATCGCGTATGATTCCACCAGTGTTGGCTGCAACGTACTTGATCTGGAGCACCAAGTGCTTTTGACTAAAGAACAGCGAAACTCAGCCAAAATTGAGCTCCAAGACTTCTGCTGTTGAGATACCAAGAGGACAGCTTGTGCAGTAGAGAAGTGCCTATTAGCCTACTAGTGGCAAAGACCATGAACTTACACCTATGCAGCTGATGCTTATGTCCAAAGGAAAGGAAACGAATTTGAGTCAGGTTGCTTGCTCATCTTTCATCACATCCCTAATCAACTTCTTTGACTTGAAGAATTATACAAAAGTAGATTGTGCGTTTCATTACTGGGCTGAACAAAATAGCAAGGTGCTTTCACAACTGGCGTGGATTGTTTTTGCTGTTACAATGACACAAGTGTCAGTTGAAAGACTCTTCAGTGGCGTACAATTTATATTAAGTGGTTTGTGCAATTCTTTGGCAGAAGACACTTTGCAAGCAAATATGTTGCAACGCACTAATGTGCGAGCATTATATCAATTCAGTGTTCGTATTCATAATTCACCAGTTGAGTTCTTTTCCGTTCATTAAACGCGTTTCTTCTTAAGCTGTTCTTGTATAATGTACCTCTTTAGTGTGGATTAGCCCCATTTCGTTTATCATCAGATATGTTAGCATCGGGCGTTAGTTTAACACTAGGTATGGAAAAATATGGAAGATGGAATGGAAGATTTTTGATATGGTATGGAATGGAAGATTTCACGTATGGAATGGAATTGTATGGAAGATTTTGCCTGCTATGGAAGATTTACATTCCATTCCATAGTAGGCCCTGCTGCCAATATGATAAACGTGGGTTTAAAATATGCTGCGGACGCTGCAGAATAATTTCCTCCTAAAAATCAGGGCTCCGGAGCCGTCGTAAAAATGACACAGCTCCTGAGCTCCTCTTTTGATGAACATGGCTCCAGCTCCGGAGCTCTTGGCTTACATGAGTGTGGCTCCGGATCCTGAGCTCTCTTTTTCAGAACATGGCTTCGGCTCCGGCTCCGGATTTTATTCATTTTGACTCATTATTAGTTTCAAATGTATTGGTGTGCCTGAAGTTGAATGGAAAATGAATTATACCAAGTACATAAAACTAAGAGAATATGCCAAACTTTTCTGAGTAATTTAATCTGGTAGTTATTTACAAGCAGCGCTCTCACCATGAGGAAATCAGCGAAAAAACAACAATCGCAGGTTCAGACGATTCGGAGAACAGTTACTGGCAGAAACGTAACTAAAGACAACGGCAATATAAACAAATTCTGGAAAGACAGTCGCTGGTTTTGCCGTCAATGGCTGAGAACCTTTTGTTATTTCTAATGACCAGAATCAAGAAAATAGCTGTTTCGAAAACTACATTTGTGTCCGAGCGTTTAAACCCAGACCAGACCCACTTGGTCAAGTGTTTTTCATTCGTTGCATGCTTTGCCTGTTGCAGTCTTGTCGATTCCAGCTAGCAGCGCTGTCCGGGCAAACCATGCAAAGATTGCAAAACGCATAGTCGATTACCTCTCTCATGTGTTCCTTCTAACATGCGCACATCCGCGCAAACACAAATGCGAAGATGTGCTTAAAATCCCTTTGTTCGAAGAAATGGTATGACTTCTAGCAGGAACTTCACCTTTGACATTTTAAAAAATAGCTGAAAACTTCTGATTTCTTATCTTTTGCACTCATAATAAGCAGTGATGATACACGAAGTAAAGCACAATGTAACACGCAAAGCTTAGGAGAAAATAAGACTGCTTACCTTGCTGAAAACATATATTTTTTTTCCACAGGTGAAAACGCAAGAAAATTCCACATTTATATGCATTACTTTTTTATACCCTCCTGAAAATGTACTGCTATGCCAAGCAATGCTAGGTAGCTACCAAGTAGTTATAACTTTCATGTTATGCTGCTGCTAGTAAATGTAATGTTTCCTAGTGAACTTGCATTAGGCTTGCTAGTAAGCCTAATGGTTTCTAACAAAAATTCCCACTTCACAATGACGTGCCGTGCATTTCACGCTTAAATCTGCAATGGTATCACATCTTAATCATTCTCCCTGCTAACAGCATAATTTCACACCTACAAAAGCTATGGATATTATATGCCTACTCATTATAGCTCAGTTCTTTTAGATCGCTACACTACTATAGACCCAGTTTGATCATTCTGACTTAAAAGTAAGATGTTGTGGTAGTTAACGTTTTTCATAACTCGTAAAAATCGCGTTTAGTGCGCTAGAGAGAGAGCACTGTTTTAGCGAAAGTATGTTTATTTGACAAAACCGTTAGTATCTGTTGAGGGACCCGGAGCTGCCTCTCAAATCTCCATAGCCCCAGCTCCGGTCCTAAATTGTAAACTGAGCTCCGACTCCTGATTTTTAATTTGAGCTCCGGCTACACAGCCCTGTTATGCATACCTTGAAAGCCGCTTACCTGTATGTCAGTGACGATGGTCGTGGTCTTCACCAACAAGAATGTCGTTGCCTTGTGCGCAGATAAAAAAGGATGGTTGAATTGGCTCCATCCTTTAACTGGAAACTGGCAGAAGTTGATTTGCACGAAATCTCACGCAGTTGCTGCAGTTGGAGACGGAACCAACATCTACGCTTTACTCTCCAGGTGCATTTCTAATGATGATTGTTGTTTGTGTGGGTTCAGGGCTATCTTAATAATGATTTTTTACAGTGCTACCGGTTATTATCTTTGGAAGTACAACACAAAAAATGATGAACACGAAAGGACTTTTCTTGAAGATTACCCCAAGTTGGGAACGTGCTGCGGTGCTTTCTCATGAAGAATCTGTATTTAAACTTCGTTAGTCTTTGCTGTTCGATTCCGGAATTAGCGTAGGTCTGGTGTTAATCGTCATGCGTACATGGCGAATGGCAGTGCTTTCCTATGCAAAAGCTATGATGTTCACTTACTACATTAACATAATTTTGATGTCGCTCTCAAAGGCTGATTCATCGAAAAGGCGCTGTGGACGATTCAACAGCTTAACAAAGTTGTTGTTTTATGTAGTAGGGCGGTCGGTATGTAATATGTATACAGCTAAGGATTTTGCATTTTCTGTGAAGAATCATGCAGTTGCTTTCCACCGTGATTTTTATTTAGCTGTATTTCATGCTTTATCGAAATGAATCAACATCATCCGAACAAAGTTGAACTAGATGCACTGCTTCTGTTAATTTCCACCTTTATTCACCAACACGGTAGAACAAGGGCTACAGCCTTAGTGTGAGGACGGGATGCTTGCTGCCGCCGCAACTTTTTCGTTGATGAAACATATTGACCCACACGAGCTGTTGCGATGAAAAAATATGCTGCTTTGTTGAAAGACTACTTAAGTAAAAAAAACTGTCCCTGGTGATGTCAGGCGACGTGGTTTATGTCAACTGTCTTTGCGGTTTGTTCTGAACTCGTATTTTTCGCTTGTGGTTACTTATTACTTACTGGTTTCACTAATTCTCTCACTCTGGTCAGCTTGTTTGTTCTGTTAGCTGTTCGTTTTTATGCGATTTTGGGTTTTGTTTCTGTTTATTTTCTATGAGAGTTGTTTTCAAGCTTACTTGTGGATTATATGTAACTCACCCAAGATTAATATTTAATGCTAAACTTAGCGGTTTTGTCATTTTCCCAAAGCTTTCATTTTGGTTTGCCAGTATTAAGCAAAGTGTTTATGTTGCCATCGCACGTCATTGTGCGAGTTGTCTGGCTCACTGTACAAAGTAGTTTAGTGACCTCGTGGACACGAAGATGGGTTAAAGTAAAGGTTAATAGTTGAAGCTCATCTGCCGCCGAAATAAAACGTGCAAATGTTCTCAAGATTGATGTTTTTTTCATACATTGACATTACCGAACTGAATAACAACGGCGACAAAAAAAACATCAGATGGAATATGCTCGTAAATGCAAATATATGTGGCTTTAAAATGCTTTTTTATATGAATTTACAGTACTTTTCCAATTAACCCGAGCTCATAGTCTAACATGGAAGTAGAATTTGCATTGGAGAAGGCAACATCCACCACTGCAAAGTGCGAGCCATGCCATCGCATCAGCTTTAGGTCGTATCTTTATCGCCAAAGTGCGTTTTTGCGCAAAGTTTTAGGAGAAGCCTTGTATTGATTTTGGACAAGTAGCAGTGAATCGAGATGAAAAACATCGTTTTCACTGACGTAAAAAGTAAACGCTGCAAATTGCGCTTTTCACCTTTCTTTAGAAAGAGGTTCATGCTAATTTTTGCGGCCTCAAACCATTATCTTAGTGTGTCGTTTCAAAATTATTTATTTAAATTTTCAACGTTTGACTATTTTGCTTTCACCTAAATTTACTTGCAGTCACTGCCGCTGTGATTTGTTATTGATTATTACAGTCGAATAAAAACAGCCTCAATAGGATGTGCGTGTTATTTCTGTTCTATGCATCCGTGATTTTTTCGTGACATAGCATTGTTTGTATTCCACGTGAGGTGCTATGACTTTACCTGTTCAAAGATAAACTGCAATTGTATACCATTTTTTCAGCACATACTCTTCACATCGAGCTTTAGTATCTTTTTTCACTACTTTTTTGCAAATGTAAAACTTGTTTTTTTGTAAATATAATTTTTTTGCAAATGTAATGTGAGGTTTTGATGCGATTGTTTTTCATATTTTGCTGATGGTGCAGTAGGCTTGTTTCTGTGAAGTGCTGCAAAATAAGTTGAGCTTGTGGCAAAACCAAAGCATGGATTGCGAAGATGAACAAAAGAAGACTATTTTTCTTGGCAGCCATGGATCTGCTCTCTTGGCTGAACTTAACAGGTGTGACGACCTTGTTTCTCTCACCTGGTCAGAGGTTTATTTGAACTGCGCGTTGCTGCTTATCTAAATAAAAATAAAAGATAATTTTGTCTGATACCGTGACGTTTCATCCAGGAACTATTGGAAACATGTGTAACAACAAGTTTCTTGTTTGTGTTTAATAGGGAGAGAAGTGAGGAGGACTCATATTGTGATGTCACAATCACTGTTGATGGACAACAGTTCCACGGTCATCGTTGCATTCTGAGCAAATTCTCGAAAGTGCTTCACAAGATGTTCAAAGCTGAGGTGATCGAATTTTTAATATGACCCTTTAATGTTAAGATTTGCAGAAGGGTTGATTTAACAGATTCCGGTTACGTTGCGATAGGGAAAAACTATCTACGGCGCGAAGTAGAGTTTTGGCGTGGACGGGACGCCATAACGCGCTGTGCCGTCAAAGCTCAGACAGTATGATGTGGAACACGTGTCTTGGATCGAAAAGTTGATGAGACCGCAGTTGTGCACAGTGCGAGGTTATGGGATGTTGTACTTCTCATAAATCTTTGTCATGCACTCTTGTCGCTGTGATAGTTAGAATCAGTAGAAGCTGACGAAACCCACGCATTTGGTGTAAGCCAGGGTCTCCAAACTACGGCCCACGAAGCAATTTTGTCCAGTTGCAAAGATATTTGTCAATAATGAAAAAATTATATATTTACGAAAAATTTGCTGATGTAATAGAATGTATCATATCGCGAAGCAATCACATTTCGTAAAATGCCCTGTTTTCGAACTTTTGTGTAATATTTTATGTGACCCTCTGCAGAAAGTGCATGGAGACCCTGGTTTAAGCTGATGAAAAACACGAGTGCGTTTTCTTGACAATGAAGTCACAACAAGAAGGCAGATAAAATGTGACCTCACATGTTTAATTAGTATCTTGACTTGAACGTTACTTTTTGTTAAAATAATTTTCCAAGAACGTGTATACCAAAACTTTACTTAAGGTTTTATAGATGAAGGAAAAATACAACCGTAACGTCAACCTGGATGGGTGGAACGCTGCCGCAATGGACTTGATCACCGGTTACATTTACACAGCGAGAGTGGAAATAACAAAAGAAAACGCTTTTGCGTTGCTGTCTGCATCTGATTATCTTCAGATCGATGGTGAGATTTTGCTTATTGTCGTGTTATGCATCGCGGANTCGGGAATTTGTGTTGTNTATGCTACAGCTACAGCCACTGATCAAATGCTGATGATAGCAGAAAAGAGTTCCAGTTCGAAAGCTAAAGTGTAGTCAATTCTTATGAATGCGGCGAGATGCCCGTTGTCAACGATAAGAAAAACGTCCAACAGGAACACTATTATTGTCCACAGCACTGTGCAACAATGTCAAAACGTTGAGGGGCAAAACTGGTATTAGCTGGGATTAGTTTTCAACTGTCCATCACTATCGCTGCCACCAGCGTTGCAAGTTAATCTTTCGACACAAGCAGCGATAGATTGTTCACATAGGGACAGGACCTGGCGCTTGTAGGTTTACATTTGCAAACAGTTCTAAATACCAGTGTGTTTCCCGATATGCATAATGAGTATATCAATTATTATTTAATCTTAGATATTGCCTGGATTTGTTGACGAAAGTTGAAGATTTTAACCATGTTAGAAACCGAAATTTTTATGGCAACAAGGCGCTGTGCCTGAACTTCTTCCGCATTGAGAACGACTTGTCAAGCGTAATGCATGAGAAACAGCCAGAAGCTTTGTTGTGTTTTTGCGCTAAATTGCGAGATTTCCATACCGTTGATTGTTATTTTTGTGCCGTCTATGTATTTTCAAGCCTTGAAGCAGCACTGCGCGGAATTCGTTTTGCAAAATATCAGCCCAGAAAACGTTCTTGGTGTTGAAAAGATGGCAGAGGCATATGACCAGTTTAAACTCACCGAAGGCTCCGCTGCTTTCGTGTCTCGGAACAAAGAAGCCATTTTTTATCAGGCGGAGTTCAATGAATGCGACAAAGCACAAGTCCAATCTCTTCTCTTTGCCGATGAAAATCGGGTTAGAGTGTGCTTGCAACTTATTAAACAAATGGTTCTGTCTCTGTGTTATGGTAACATGTTAAAGTTTATCATCAAGTGTCTTTAGTTTGAATGGAACCCGATTCTTTTGTTTCAGGGTCACGTGTTTAAAAAGTTGGATACAAGATGCACT
>JGI24022J15233_10006534_pt1 | contig 12655 bp, 7 predicted proteins | sample Ectturendosymbi2_FD_15233 | JGI IMG/M metagenome (IMG submission 15233)
CCCCTGGTGTCCCAAGCTGGTTACGGATCTACGGCGTAGACCCGCAATTTCACTGACCAAAGGACTTCATATTAATGTTTGAAGGGCTGTGACCAAGGCGAAACATACAGCGTAATGAGGTGGCGGACGGATTTGACTATCGGGCTTATTTTTTGGAGGCTCAGGAAGACTCATTTCTTTTTTCACAATTTGTGATCGGGTCTCTTCTTGTTCAGTAATCAGAACTGGAAAAGGGAGCCCTATACCACTCTACCAGATGATCCCTGGTGAAAAGGGGCCAACAAATTTGACTGGGAACCATTGTTACGGCATATAGACACACCAGAACTGAATTCGCCAAGAACTGATTTCACATGTTCCCCCTTTCAATTTATCTAATACGTCAAAGAAATTGATCCTCCTACGACCCATAGCTTCCTGNTATTATCTNAGCCAGGGCTTCACAACTTTTTGTTCTGCGACCCATTTTGAAAATGTTTTTTCTGTGCGANCCCATGAATGGATAACCTTGAGCCCTAGATACTACTAATACGTGTAAACGTTCCATTACAAAAGTCAAAGGGCATTTTTGTGTGTGGAGAAATCATAAAAANGCACACAATCCACGAAAATAACTATACAGTAATAAAACTACCACGTAATGGAAACAGTAAGGCAAAAAAAATTAACAAGAAATAATTCAGTNTGGGGAAGTTACCAAACATAACTAATTGGATTGGAGCACTTGATGATTTTTACACAGANCATCCATTCGTAGATTGATGTAAGACAATTCAGAACGAAGGTCATTTTCANCATTTTTCAGAAAGGATCGGTTTTTGTACTTGATGNTTATCAATTACGNGAATGCAGCTTCACACGAAAAAGTTGTGCAAAAGTCTAAGAGTTTATGGGTGGCTAGATCTGAAATGACTGGGCATTCATTTCTTGTTCTTATCCAAAAATGACATTAACTCTGGTTTGAAACTTCCAGTTGCAAATTATTCTCGTTTGTAACTCCGTAAATTCATCCTGGACATGGCAGGTGTGTGGCATCCTGAAATTTAAATTGTGTATCATAGGCGTAACCAGGGAGTTGCTAAGGGAGGAATGCCTCCTAAATTTCTAGCATATCTTATTTTTTTGTGCGGTGACCAAAACCAAATACTATTGCTCGCTGAAAGTCAAAATATTTGGCCCATCCCAAAATTTGGGCAGGCTACGCTACAGTTGTGTATGGTTTGTGGATCCAATTTTTCCTGAATCAAAGTCCAAAGTACTTCTGAAACTGTGTGTGAAGCTTTCAACTTTAGTCTAAAACTACACAGTGTGCTCTCAAAGCAGTTAGCCTAGCCCTAGACGACTAGACATAGAGTTCTATGTATAAGCATGGTTTCGTGTCAGAATGAATGCAAAAGGGTCAATTTTGGTCAGTACGTTAAAACAATCATGACGTAACAACGCATAACTTGTTGTGTTTGGTTGACTATAATCATTTGATAGCTCAGGCAGACATCCTGGTAAATAACTGACATCATGAAACATGAAACATGGTATTGCTCCTAAAATGCAGCAGAAATAGATTCACTCCAAGTATATTTTTAAATTTTTTCTAAAGTTTACAAAAATTTGTAATCTGATTTGGTAAGCCAATTTTTTTGCGGCCCCAAAATTACATTTCACGATCCCAAATGGGGTCGCGATCCATAGTTTGAGAAGCCCTGATCTAAGCCAATCATTGTAGAGTGCATTGTGGGTATCTTCGTTGTAGAAATTTGCCTTGGTAACGTGGAAGTTGTGTGGGTAACGTTGATGGATACACGTTGATTGTAAGCATTTTTAGTATAGTCTGGTAAGATTCATGAAAATTGTGTTGTAGACTTGAGTTGTATCCTTGCACTGTACAAGAATGAATAGCCGGTTTGCAAGGTATACAATCAGGTAAAATCATATTCGTAGCAGAGTTGCAAGTCGGGCCTTTTCGGGTCGGGCCTCGGTGTCAAAATGTTTCGGGGCATTTTCAGGCCTGCATACAAAACTTTTTCATAACATTCAGAGTAACGATTTGTTTCTTTCGTGACGTTTGTTGTGCTCACCGCGGTTATTTCTGTGAGTGAAGGGATTGTGATTTTTCTTCAGCTAATTCTTTTTGCAAAAACAGCTGCGTTCTTTTGTTCTCTGCGGGATTAGCCTCACACGACTTTTGAGAAGGCGGCAGCTGTGAGGAAATTAGCACGCGATGGCATCGCGTCGAAGAGATCAGTCACTCCCGCGATTCTTGTCTTGTTTCAAGAAACGATGGCCTGCAAACAGGGTTTTCATGCCAATGGCGCTATACTAGATAGTTCCTTTTATGCCTATAGCGCCATCATGGATAGTTTGGTGAAAGTTACATATTTTCATGAGAAACATTACATTCTGCAGCATTATCGTTAAATGACAAGCTAAGTTTGTGCTTGTTTAAGCCACTGTTTTGGTCAAGGTGTGATAAAGCCGTACACTTGCAGCTACACCAGTACACTACGTTTTTCGATACTCCGCAGTTGTGCTTATTTTGACTCACTCGGTAAATTTGGCTTTTGGACTGAAATTGGGCTTCAAAAATAAATTTCGGGCTCGGGTCAGGTTCGGGCTTGTGATTTCGGGCCCGGGCCGGGTTCGGGCTTCAAAATAAGACCAGTTTACAACTCTGATTCGTAGCCCGGGCCAGTAATATTCAGTGTATCTTGCATCAAAGTTGTCGAGTGAAAGCTCAACACAATGTACCAAAGAGAAATCCAGGTATTTAACCAATAACACTGTATGTTTCATGGTAGCACAGTTATTTTAGCCAATGAGCAGTCGTTTTACAGCAGCGTTTAGAAGACTTTATCACAAGATGGCCTTAATTTTATTAACATTGTGAAAATCAATATCGTGTGTTTGTCGGCAAAAACTTCCTTGAATTTCAGCGATATTCCAGAGAGAAGTAAAACCTTTTACTTATATTCGAGTTAGTAATGTAGAAAAACATTTTATTCTTTGCGTGGTATTATTTTTTCGTCATGTTTGTCCATGTGGTTTTGTAATGGAAGTTCGCTGCTATCATGCTACTTAAGAAAATCATAGCTTAACTGCTCGTTAGATCAATCAAATTTTTGCTCTTCTCGTGTGATGTCAGAAAAACAGCCTAACGTCAAACCATAAAGTTTTCCTTAAATGATGATTTAGGCAGTCCTTTTATATAATAAGGTCATCGGTCACTTACCGCACTTGTACAATAAAATTATAGTTGATTCATTTCGATTAAGTTTATTCTGTGATAGTCTCTATCTATTTTGGTTGTTTGATTTTAAACGACTACCTCTATAATTTTATTGACAGTGCTGCTATAAATTTTGCACTGTTTGATGCAGTCGTCTTTTTTAAAAGCACATACTTAATTTATGTGTAGCATTTGCTATTATTGCTGTTTATCGCTAATTCGTATCCATTTTTGTTTCCTTTGAAAACCACCTGTCGTGTGATAGGTCGAAAGGGTAGGATGATTTCCTGACAAATTCACACCAGAAGAGTCCACAATATGTTTGTTAGATCTTCCGATTTATTATTTCAGATGTTAGGCAGCCGTTCTCATGTCATCGGTTTACACTGTATATGTAGTGAAAGTGAAACTACAAAAGCATTAGATATAACTATGTTGATAAAAACATTTGTATCTTTGAAAGCTAGGAGAAAGTCATTTTCCTAGCTTGAAATTTAATAAATGCTGATGAACTCTAAAGTATTTCCGTTATAGCATGTCTGATTTTTCAGTATGTTATGTTGACGCTGTAGAAACACGCTTTTATGAACATTTGTCAAAATAAATCGACGTTTCTGTTTATGCAAATAATATGTGTTAAATGCAATGTACTGTATTTCATATTGGGGACCCCAAAGTTCAGGCTATTCTGGCCAGTGCCACCTAACACAGGCCCGTTGTCTTCACTCACATGGATAACACGGATTCTGTGCTTTGAGTTCAAATGGCTGATCAAACTTTTGGTGCTGGCCCTTTAAGTTCTGCGTGCGCCACTTTTTTGCAAAATGTTCTGCCACTGCGCAACTCGATAACCCGCCAACTGATTGAGCTAGAGAGCCGTCCAAACCCTCTACGGATTCGGGAAGTCTTCTAGTTTAGATAGTTTAGATCACAAAAAATTTTTAGTTTTGGGTTTGGGGTAGTTTGTGGGTGACATCATAATGGGGCAGGTTTTCGCGTATTTTTGGCTGAGGTTACCTGGCCCTGGGGGGCAAAAAGCCTTTTTTGGCTCAAGCGTTTTTATGGAAACTAGGCTATGATCCGAGTGTTTGGAGTCCTTGATTGGCTTTATAGCATATCTGGAGCCAACATTATGACTCAATAACATTATGACTCAAAAATTGGGAAAAAATTCAAGTCCCGCAAAAAGGTAACATTGGCCATTTTGACTAAACGCCATAACTCGCCATCCGACAAAAAAACGTCATCGACAAAAACCCGATTGAGCGTCATCGACAAAAAAAACGATTTGCTAAAGAGCTGTTCAAACCCTTTAATGGGAAAGTCTTGTAGTTTAGAATTAAAAAAATTATTTTAGGGTTTGGAATTCGGGTTTTTTGTCGATGACGTCATAATGGGAGTATGTTTATGCATATTTGGATGAGGTCATCAGGCCCTGAACGCCAACGCTAAGGACCATTTTTTGACTCGAGTTTTTATTGGAAAGTAGGTTTCATACGAGCCAAAAAAACGCAAATTAATTAGGGAAATCTGCGCTAATCCCCTAGGGAATAAGAAATTAATTTGCGTTTTTTGACCATAATTCTGGCTCCAGAAACGCTGGAAACTCGATAAAGGACTCTAAAGACGCGTATTATACTTTCCAATAAAATTTAGAGCCACGAAATCGGCTCATTGGATCGGCCGATGACGTCATCCAAAAAACTGCAAAACCTACCCAAATTATGACGTCATTGACCAAGAAACGGAAATCCCAAACTTAAATTTTGTTTTTTATTCTGAACTACAAGACTTTCCGAGTCTTCAGAGGATTTGAACAGCTCTTTAGCTCAATCTACTTCTGGTAGTTACTGGGGCCCGGGAGGATGAAATACGCAATTCTGCAATCAAGCATAAAAGTACCAGTGCGAGCCAGTTTCCACCATAACAACTAACCTATTTCTAAATTTTAGCAAGGTAGCTGTTTTGGCTATATTCTAACTAGTATTGCTATACCAACAAGCTATACAAGTTTTGATGAGGACCCTATAAACTCAGTGGACCTGATATCGCTATTCGTACTCCGGATAAAATCTCTCTCAGAGGCCCTGGCAAAGACGTAGGTGCACGAAGTTACTTGGATGAAATGTAATGCACTACCTAAAAATGCATGTTCTTGCTGCCCCAAAGAAACAAACCAATTTCCACGCTTGTTTTCAACTTGCTTCAAACCAAACTATTGTTTTGCCCATGTTTTGAGCCGTTTGTTTTAGTGGGACTTCAAGAAATCATGGGCTACCATCTCCTGTGCCTATTTTCGCTAGTAATGCTTCTTTGTACATTAATTCAGGCCCGTAACCAGCTTGGGACAACAGGAGGGGCGAAGAGTTTTCTTGGGAGGGGCCAAAAATTTTTGAACTGTGTCCAATAGTTTCAAACGATGTCCAACACATTTTTCCATGGAGGGCGAAAAATTTTCTAGGGGGGCTTTGCCCCCCTGCGACCCTGGTTACGGGCTTGCATTAATTGTATGTTTTAGATCAGTTATTTTTGTTTGGTTATATAAAATCATATTTTCTGAAAAACAAAGTCAGGTCATAAAAAATGGCCCTAGTTATTACCTAAACAACTCCAATCGAAATTCTGATACTGGTCGATCACGTCGATGCACACTTGGTTTTTGCTTCGCATCATGTGTGTTTCAAAAAACAAAAATTGCATCTTTTTAATGTGACCATGCTTAGTTGTATTTGCTTTAGGGAAGACTATCGTCAGCTCAAACTTGGCAAAATTTTAAACAGAGGAATGGGACGGGAATCTATATGCCTGGATGGCCTTGTGATAAAAACCTCCACCATTCTGCTTGTAGGTCGATAATTTGCTTCCCTACCTGGATGGGAGCAAAATCTTGGAAATGTGCAAACACAGCAATACTGCCAGGTGTTCGGCGTACAGGAATGCAGCAGTGAACTTTCCAAACCGTAGGGACCAATTACGGCCATGACGACAAGGGATGCAGTCCGTTCGTCTTGTTTGTCCTGCGTTGTCACTGAAAATACAACTTGAACGACGAAGCAGTTGCGCTGATGTCAGAGAAGCGTTTTCACAGTAGAAAACAAGCCACCTTCCTAGCATCGATTGAATCGGCGTTGCACGCATGAGTTGTGCTTGTCTTGCTCGCTTATGTTTTTTCAAACATTAACCGGAGGTGAACTGATTCGTGCCCGTTTCTGCTTTTGAGGTTCTGTCCATTCATGATGTGTTTACCTAACTGAAACTACTGAGCCAATAAATTTTGTTTGCTAAGGTGATGAAGTATCATCGTTGAGCTTTCACCTGTAATTCGCTTAAGCTCTCCCTATAAGTCCCGCGATCGCCCAAATTTTGGCGCAGGGTTTGCAACGCTATAACTCGCCAGCCGATTGAGCTACAAAGCTGTTCAAACCATCTACGGATTCAGCAAGTCTGCTAGTTGATATTGAAAAAAAATTTTCGTTTTGGGTTTTCTCTGAGGGAGGACGTCACAAGTGGGGGTGTCATTTTCATTTTTTTGGCCTAGTTTAGGCCTAGTTTACGCGGTCCTGGACGCCAATCCAATGAGCCAATTGTTTCCCTCAAGTTTTTTTGCGAAATTAGGCTATTCTCCGAGTCTTTAGAGCCCTTGATTGGCTTTCTAGCATATCTGGATCCAAAATTATGCCACAAAAAACAAAAAGTGGTTAAAATTTCTACCCCTACAAAAAGAAACCAGGGTTGAATAACACCCAGTTTGGATATGGCCATAACTCGCCGCCAGAATAGGCTAGAGAGCTGTTCAATCCCTCTAAAGACTCGTGAAGATTAGTAGTTTAGACTGCAAAAAAAATTTTAGCTTGCGATCTCGGGTTTTTTGTTGATGTTTACATAATGAGAGGATGTTTATGCATATTTGTTTACATTTGGATGATGACGTCATATCCTTGGAGTCGAACAATCCATGAGATTTTGTGGCTCAAAGTTTTTTGGATTCTAGGCTACAATACGAGTCTTTAGAGGGTTTGATGAACTTTCTAGCATTACTGGTTCAAACGTAATGGTACAGTAAGCAAAAATAATCAGGGGAATCCCCATTAATTTTCTAGAGTCTAGAGAATCCTTACAAGATTAGGGGTCTTTCGGCCATAACTTGAGGACCAGAAACGCCAGTAAGACCATCTAGGCCTCCGAAGCTTCATATTCCAGCCTAGAATCCAACCAAAGTTTGAGCGATTATTTTGGCTCATTGTCCGGGTGATGATGTCATAAAAGAATAACCAAAAAATAGCAAAACCTACCCTTTTTCTAACGACACCCACCGAAAACCCCGAACACGAACCTCAAAAGTTTTTTTTAATGCAAACTGCAAGGCTTCACGAGTCTTTCTCGAGGGTCGCCAATAGATCTTGATCATATTCTCGCGGCAGTTTTCTCTAGAAAAAAGCCGTCAGTGGGAGACTCATGCTTTTTCTGCAGTTTTGGACTTTTGAGTACAACGGGGTTTTTGGACTATAACTTTGGTTCTAGACATGCTAGAAGGTCAATCAAGAGCTTCATAGACGCGGATGATCGTCTAGTTCCAATGATCGTCTAGTTTGAGCTATATGATCGTCTAGTTCCAATGATCGTCTAGTTTGAGCACGCGGATGATCGTCTAGTTTGAGCTATAAAAAATGGCTCATTGGATTAGCGCCCAGGGCCAGTTAAAGTGGGCCAAAAATTCAAAAACATGCCTTCTTTGTGACGTCACCAAGATAAAACCCCACCCAAATCAAAAAATTTTTTTTAATCGAAACTAGAAGACTTGCTGAATGCGTGGATGGTTTGAACAGCTCTGTAGTTATAGTAGCTGGCGAGTTATAGCTTTTCAAGCGTTTAAAATCCGTGCCAAAATGTTGGCGGACGCGGGACTTAAAGGATTTTAAAGACCGAATATCCCAAGGGCGTCAAACAGCAACCGATGAATGCAGATCGCTAGAACAGGGCCAGCGCAAGATATTCCAGCGCCGCCCTAGGTGAGTTTCATTTTTAGCGCCCCCTGCTTGATGACGTCATTCTGTTTGACCTGTTCAGTCAACCGTGACACGACCTTTTTGCAAATTAACCTTCTGTTTTCCGGTGTGTCCTAGACAAGGTCCATTCCACTACCGCAGCACCCTTCTACTTCAATATAACTTTTTCCGTTGCACATAAGCTAGATAGAACTTTTACAGAAGCTAATTTATTACATTAATACCGAGTTCAGGTGGACACTAAATTCATAAAATATTACTCACACAAATGACATCCAGCATAGACCTTAAAACTCTTTGCCTTCCTGGTCTTGTCTTTCTTGGTGAACTGGCTGACAATGTCCTTCATGAGAGGTAGTCTCTGACCTACTAGACACGTGAATTAGATCTACCAATCTCTCTTGCAACATGGTTGTGTGATTTTATCAGCTTCAGCAGAGAAAAGCTCCTTTCCCAGTGACTACGGACCTACGGGCATAGGAAAGGTTAGCAGAATTCGAAAGTATGCTGGTATGTTTGGGAAACGTTTTATCAGCCTGTGTCTGTGAAGAAATGCAAAGTTTCCAGAGGATCTCTTCGAAGAAACTATACACAGAGTTCCAGAGTTCTTCTGCGTCAATATCTTAGCCATGTTTAATGTTTATTACAAAGTTTTGCAGTGATGAAGAAATAACTTGGTTTGGTTAGCTAGACTGGACATTTCTCAATTTTCTGAATGTTTAGAGAAGCCAAAGACAGAGCTATGCTCTTGCAACTGCTGGAAGCGTTCTCATTAGATGAGATAGCTGTGTCGAATGTAGCGCATTAAAAATTGACCGTGAAGCTTTTGACGGGATCTTCTATGGCAGTGCATAAAAAGATGTTTAGATTAAAAAATTTTAGGTTTTCTTAATCAGCCTCTCCTAAGTCTCTCCTTCACGTGTCTTTGTTTGTCATTACAAACTGAAAATGCTCACTTTGCTGCCTTGAGAACAACATTTTTTCGTTATTCATGAAATATTTCTCCACTTAATGACGACAGTTCGCTCTGTTTCAGATTCAACGAGGTTTATCGCGCTTTGTTAGATGATGGTAATAGCGAGATTTAGCTTAACGTACAAATCTGATGTTGAAAAAGACAAAAAAATGATGTTAATGAGACTGAACCCAGTGGCAACGCTGCTTGGAACGTTGCAAATGCGCAAGAATGAGATTTCACTGCGCAGCTGGTCTGGTGGCATTGCGCACCTAAGAGGGAAGATTGTTTACGGCAGTGGTTCCCAACCGGGAAGGAATTCCTCCACAGGGGGGAATTTCATGAATTCAGGGAAGGAATTTCTACTTTATTACAGCTAAGTTACCTATTCATTGTAAATGTTCTACTTTTTTTCAGTTGACATTGGGTTTTTCAATTAGTTGAATCACTTTATATGTGTAAATACAGTATCACACATTTCTTACAAACTTTGGTGCCATTATTTGACAAATAGTTTTTGTCCCACTTTTACTGATCAAGCTATTGTCGTCAATAAAGACAATTGTTCCAATTGTAGTTAATACTAGCCTACGAACCCGAACAGGGGAGGAATGAACGTTCCATAGGGGAGGAACGCAAAGTTCCAAAATAAGCAAAGGGAAGAATGCATTAAAAAAGGTTGGGAACCACTGGTTTACGGGGTTCTTAACCCCGCTCAGGTGTATTTAAAAAAAACATGTTGGTGTAACTTGCCCCACTCTTACAAATTTTTTCCCCCCAATACCAAAGCTTACGCAAACGTTGCAGGTGCACAGGCATGTGTTTGAACAATTCCGAAACTATTCCCAAGCTCATCTCACCCTAAAAAAGAACGTTGTTGCATGTCGGAAAATTTATATTATTTCAAAACCAAACACATCCCCCTCTCCAAAAACGCGGGTAGTACAGTTCCAAACGGCACGAAAAATACACGAAAATATCCGAAATTCCGCCAGTTACCTTTATTGGTGGTCTATAAAAGACCCATAGCATGATGTGTTCGAAACTGCTGGAAGTACATGCAAAAAAAGTGAATTTGGTTGAGACATGAAAATTTGTTGTTTTTATGAATTTTTGTGAATTCTAGCACATAAGGTATACTTTACCCCAACTGCACAAATTCCTTTACGATAATATCTGGCAATCTGTTGCACAGAATCGATCAAAAAAAGGTAAAACAAAATGATTTCAAACACGCAGTAGCTGCAACGCTTGTTTTGAGTTAACGCACCTTTTACAAAGTAACAACAGGGTTGTTAATGACAGATTAATGTGTTATTCAATTCTCTCACAAGCATAACCGGGCGAAGTACTTGTACGCACAACCACAACGCTTGCAGACAAACCTCTTTCACAAAGTAGCAACGTTGAAGAGTGCTATACGACTAAATCAAAGTGCATGCAACGCTTTCCTTTCAGCAGAGTTTGGGCAGAAGATTCGAAAGTGTTCCTTGCAGACAGGGGCTCCACACTTCCGGCACACGAACCTAGTCTTGTCTTTGCAATGGACCGCAAATTTGGCAGCGTTTTCTTGCCGTCAGTGGTTCATGGACTTGCGCCGGTTATCGCTGATGTCAACTTACGAAATATTGGCCTATTGTAGATGGTGGACTGTATGGCGGGAGGCATCATCGTTGCTATGCTAGGCCATGTTACTTTGGTCACAGGGAGATATTTCACTTATTTTTTATGAATAAAACTCCTGCACAGACCTGTGCATTTGAAACCTTTGGAAATTGTTGCAGGTTCGGGCGTTCTTCAATCAATGTAGGCTCTGGTGTTTTTCAAAATGCCGTGGTGTTGAATAACAACAACTGGAACAAATTTCTTATACTGTAGAAATAGATCACAAGCTTTCCAATGAAAACTCATCTCGCCTCCTTCCCAAGGGAAAATGATGAAGAGAAAGGTTTCTGGTGCTTGGCAATTACCGAACGGTAAACTGAGTTACGCGGGTCGGCTCTGCTTCTCGTCAAGAACGTTTTGATTGATCTGCCAAACCAACGCGCTTGGCACCACATGAACATGTCAAAACGTATTTTCCGCTGACTGGCAAAGTTGTCTTTGACTAGTTTCTTGCTGGACCATTTAGGTGTACTTTGTCCGCTCCTGGCAACCCCCCCCCCTCTTAACTTCATATGTATAAAATTTAATGTAGATTTCATGGGCGCAATTTGGTGGGGGACACGGGGACATAATATGCCAGGTCCCCCACTTTTTCTCGTAGGGTTTTTATTTGGAGAGGTTTCAAAACTAAATGTTACATTTTTCACGTTTTGTGTGAAGAGTTTTTCATGTTAGATGTTACACATAGCCATGTTGATGTAGGAACAGAGCTTGGTGTGGTATCACTGATTCTGATATTTTTATAAATTTTTACTTCAAAAATGATTTGTAGCATTTTGCAAGTTTCTAGAGACAGCAAAAGATTATTAACTGCCTCTGTCCCACATGTATCTAGTGTGGTTTACTGTAAGAAGGTCGCTGTCTTGAAACAGGGAAGTTTAACGGCTGCACACGTGAGAGACCACAGTACAGCCGTGATTTGTTTCGTGCAAAAACGTTGGCTATTTGCTTTAATGTAACGTTGGTTGTCACNTATTCAGAAACAGACAGCGTAAAATTTAAAGATGCAAGCGTAGCCTATAATGTTAGAGAGTTACATTTTCAGGCAAAGTCGCGNAGTTTTTGCCGAAAACAAATNGCAGCACTATTCTGGAGACTTTTCTAGAGACTTAGTTTCAGGATGAGTAATTTTGCAAAAGACTGTCTTCAACCATTAGTAAATAGGATTTCCATCAAAACGTTTAGAGAAGTATTGACCTAGTTATATATTATCCTATAGCTCAAAACTTAATGACGTGACTAGGAATTAAATATAGCTTATACATTTAGCCTTTTTTCTTGTACGTCACGACAAGGGTGACCAACAAATTCAAAAGGTATTTGTACCCACAATGCAGCAATGCTTTCACCCAAGTGCGAAACATTTGCTTTACACGTCGCCTACGCATGGGTAGCGGAACTCTTTTCAAAGTGGGAGGGAAAAGTGCACGTCAAAAAAATTAGAACATTTAATATGACGTCATTACCTTTTGTCAGCATGTTTATGCAATTTTATTCAAAATTTGATAAGCCCTCAACGACCGCTATCTGCACAACACCCTATCTATCATGCACTACATCAGTGGTTCTCAAACGTTTTTAAAAAAATTTTGCAACGGTCCCCTAGCAATTTTTTTAATGGCTCACGGTCCCCTTAAACAATCAAATATATTTTATCCTTGACTCCCGAAATTTTTGAACTCTGACTCCAATTTATGTAAAACTTTTGGGAACTTACCTCTTTATCTGCATCCTATATAATGCCCACTTTTGCAAGCGTGACTGTTTGGTTCCGCAATAGAATTAGGCTACCATAGCTCCAAATTG
>JGI24022J15233_10006539_pt1 | contig 12654 bp, 9 predicted proteins | sample Ectturendosymbi2_FD_15233 | JGI IMG/M metagenome (IMG submission 15233)
AAATAGTTTTTGTCCTACTTTTATCAATCAAGTTGTTGTCATCAATAAAGACCATTGTTCCGATTGTAGTTAATAGTAGGAACCCGAACAGGGGAGGAGTGGACGTTCCATAGGGGAGGAATGAAATGTTCCAAAATGAGCAAAGGGAGGAATGCATCAACAAAGGTTGGGAACCACTGCTATAGGCTGTAGTTTTTCTTTTTCTGTATAAACTTAACCCGACTTTAAAACTGCACCACGTTTTTAGCAAAAATGAAAAATATCGGCAACATTAGTCATCATAACCTTCAGCCTGTTATATGTAAAAATGCTAAAAATTGAAGTGAGTGAAAACAACTTTTTCATGCTTTCTCCGAGCAACGATTGTTAGTCTGCGCTCTGTTGAGCAGTAACGTTTGATTAGTCAGGTTAGCAAGATTAAGACACAGCAAGAACTAAGAAATCATTAACTAGAACTGCACGTGGTACTCAACAAGGTTATCACTCGTTCACACATTACACTGTCACAACGTTATTGATGTGTGTACCCATTTGCTTACCAACTATGGCACCAAGACACAAAAAACAGTACACCAAAAACGTACGCGTAGCCCAGGGGCGCCAAAGGGGCAGTGCACCCAAATTTCTAGCATATCTTGTCGTTTTGTGCTTCGAGAGGCGGTGTCCCAAACCAAATACTGTTGCTTGCCTAAGTAAAAATATTTGGCCCCTCCCACTTGTTTGGGCTGGCTACGCTATTGAACAAAAATGACGAGCGAACGCAGCTATTAGAGCAGAGATTTCAACCCATTTTATTTCACGGGCCAGATTAGAATATCAAGCGAGCAGGACCAGGAAAATTATGAGATAAGAACCTATAAATAACGGCAATTTATATTTTTTTCTTTTTGATTTCGTATAGAAGAGTACATTCCATAAACGTAGTGCCGGCGCTACCATTAGGCGAACTAGGAGGCTGCCTAGGGGGACGGGACAGAGAGGGCGCCAAAAAAGGACCCAAATTAAGCAACTGTGTGGTTCAGCAAGTGGCGACAGTATACCAAGCAAAAATGACTGAAGATGATGGAAGTTAATTGGAACATACGTAGTGGCGTAACTATTGGTTTAAGCCAGGGAGTGGAAACTTACCTGAAGGGGACGTTCAGCCATCCCTTGCGCAGGTTGAATAACACTGATCTAGGTTTTCCCCCCCTGGCTCAAACCTTTAGGCACACCACTGCCCTAACTGTCTACGTGTCTGTCAACAGTGAATGATGGCTATGTGGTTTTGATCCTTCTGTTGAATTACAAACCCTTAAGACAGCTTATGGTAGCCACGAAAATGCAAATTTGGCATGGTTAGCGAAATCTTCAACCGACAGCAAAATGTGTAGCTGATTGGTTAAATCTTTCTGCTTGCATCACACATAAATTTCAACAGAAAAGCAATCTTTTTGTGCAGATTTTAACTTTTTTACTGGTGACTGTGGTGTCGGCGGAGATTTGTGGTAAGAAATTGGTTATAGGTCGGTTCTCATCTGTGGTTGCTGGCTTCGATAGGAGCAGATTCCTCGTCAGATCCAGCATTGGGGTGGATTTTTAAGCTTGTTTGCGATGGATTTGCAGTGGTATACAATGAATTGTAAAATGACTTTAACGAGGAGACTAATGTTACAGCAAATACTTTTCATTTATGTTTTGTGTGTGAATTGTCGCTTCAGCAATAAATACTGTATGTTTTCCATGTACATGTAACTGCACAAACTTCGTGTGGAAATGCGATCGTCATTTAGCTCATCATTACACCCCCATCATGGGATTTTTCCAAGTGTAAGACGAACTACTTCAAACAGCTTGGGAATATGTTTCAAAAATTGTTTTTTTCTGATCTACGGATAGCCAAAACAGCGTCAAACACTGGCGTGAAGCATGCGTTCTTAGGGTATAGCTTTTAAATACGTTTTCCAAATATGAGAGATTGTTTGGGACAGCAACTGTGTTCTCAGTTATGTGCAGCTTGTGAAAAACGAGGTCCATCTTTTGGTCCCCGCTTCAAACGTTTTTTGAATTAATGACATGAAACGCTTCAATGTGGTTATTCCCTGAAAGATCGCATTGTTCGACCAACAAAAAACAAAAATAGCTAGTGTCTTTGCCTAAGAAGGTAACCACTTTTACGTGATTCCCAACGATTGTCACAGACAACCGTATGTATTTAAATAAGTGAAGACCTTTTTGGCCCCCCTAGTTGAGTGCTCCTCCCAAATGCTTGGTCTGAATTCGCCACTGATGACCAGCATGGTGGCGTTCGCGAACGTCAAAGGTTTCTTGCGCATGTGGATCTTCGTCGATTGTTACGACATGTGATCGTAGCAATGGGCTTGTAAGAAAATTTTGAGGAATATGCTACTCTTTTTTGTAATATTTTGATAAACGTGGTGTTAAAATAAAATTGGTATTCATGTTATATATCACTTTGATGTGAAAATCGTCCTTACCCATACGTACATGGAAATACGTCTTTTTTGGTGGGTGCTGGAGTAAAACCTTGCCTATAGGACGCACCGGCAATTTGAAGACAATGTGTAGGCTACAGTCGGTACGCAATTGTGACAAAGGTTGGTTGAAGAGGTTGACATCCGCATAAAGCGAGCACTTCTTCTAAGCTATGAGAGGGAGCTCAAAACGGATCTTGCCTAGGGTGCTGGAACGACTTGCTCCGGACCTGCGTAAATGTTCGCGTTTTAAGGAAAAACTTCTCAAAAAATATTGAACACGTAATTCGGAACTGTTGAGGCTGAGCTACTACATTGCCTTGTAAATGTATGCAGTTTATGAGTAACATTTTGTAGGGGCTGAAAAACTGCAGCCACATCAACCCCTGCAGAGAAACACCAACTACAAAATGTATTTACAGTATGAAAAACACTTTGTAAAATATTTAAAAGCATTTTTGATTTGCTATTTTCAATTTGAACCTGAAACTTGGTATCTTTTCTCCTTCACATCAATATCATGTGTCAAATAATGCGTGGCTGCTAATTTTAGAATGCAATTTTTGTGCTTGTATATGTGAGCCTTGTGAGGAGATCTCTTATATTGATGGTGCTCACAGGGATAGCTAAATGAATAGAAAAATGAAATTTGAAACTTGTTTTTTAAAACCTCAGCACTCTGTATCTACTTTCCTCCTTTTCGACGAAGATATTTTGGATAGGGTGCTGTTGATACAAATGATGACAACAAAATCGAAGTCCTTTCAGCACTTAGAATCACATTTTGATAAATTTCTATTGTCGCGTACCCAACGTGACATCATAACACAGTTTGGTAAAGCAAATGACTGCAAAAGCTTGGGTAAAAGCCAAAAAGCGAGAGCCTTGCCCAGACAGAAGAAAAAAGCGTCCATAGAAGAAAAAACATTGAGGGATATTTTAAAATAACAATTACATTTATTTACAAAGTCCTCTTAATGGATTTACTTTTGTTTCTAAGTTTTACACTTTTCAGAGTCATCTCGAGCGCTGAAGAAAACCCTGCAGCGGGCCTTATGTTTCACACCCCTGTGTTAGAACTTATCGCATTCAAAACAAGCGGTTTTGCTGTTTTTACAAAAATAACCTATTGTCATTCTATTTGAATAAGAGCTGACGATGCCTACATCGTACTCTTTAAGATCTTAAAGTGTCTGATTCTTTGTTGAGAAAGGATCTCTTTCCATAGACAGTGTAACATATCGTCATGTTTCCTTTTGCAACTCATCAGTGATAATGGCGTCGCTGAGACCTGGATTAAATTACGACGTAATGTGCATCAAAGCAAAAACTTTCAATTACTCCTGGTTCATACGATACCTTATTTACAGTAGGTATGTTTCGCCGGTTTCAATTTGAAGAAACTGCAATTTTTACTTTTTTAAATTTGCACAATACCTTAAATTCAATTTTAGTCCGAGGAAAAAAGGATAACGCATTCACAAATAAATTTTGTGCTTACAGCAATATACCTTTCGTTTTATAACCTCCTGTCATAGAAAGCTGCTATATGGTAGCGCGCTTGGCCCTCACTAGTAATGCTTCTGACACATTATCTGGTAGGAGCAGGTTTTATATTTTGTCGTTGGTGGTGGTCAGAGGGAAGGCTCCCGGGATTTCAGCCTATGTGCGAGCCTGATTTGGCACAATCACGCCTACCCGATGGATTAGGCATATCTGTTTACCCGTACTATTGCCTGCCTCTTGCCGCTCTTTCGTTTTGCTTAACATAAAGTAGATGTTGCTTTCCGAATGCTAGTTTTCTTTAAGTTTTGCTAACTTCCCAAAAGTGTTATTTCGCCAAAACCGACTTCTTGCATACGGCGCTTCGCTTTTTTGTTTGTTCTACATTTGAAACATTAACATCAAAACAGGATCGGTTATCTTGGCTGTTGCCTTCGTTTGACAATAGCATATTATGTTTCCTTATTGTGTTGCTAATTGTTGATTGCAGGTTGTATGTGAGTGAAGTTACCGCTACGTGAGTGTTTTGCTAATGAATGCGTAGATAGCTTAGAGGCATGGAGAAAACGAACGCTGTAGGGAAATACGTGATGCGAACACAGCTTGAGAAGCATGACCATGTCAACAATGATGAGAGCAAAGGTTTGGTTTAATAAATCACTTGTGACAGGGCTGTGGCTAAACCAGTGTTTCTCAAACGGGTGCTACTGGGCTCACTAAGGGAGGAATTTTTAATCCCTGGGAAGATATTTGTTCCAGGGAAGAACTGGGGAGGAAAACCTGTGGGTGAAAAAACCTTAAGTTTTTAATATTTGTTTATTCAACACATAAAAATTTGTGTGTAAATCCGTTTGGCAAAATTGTTTTTTAATAGTGCTTTTGCAATTTCTTTAAATTGTTATTTTGCAATATTTTAATTTTATCCCTGAGATAAATCTTCAATAGACACCTGGAACTATGTCCAGGTAGTGTGAAATTTTTGCAATTATCTTTTTAGTGATTTTTGTTGGGGAGGAATTGACAGCGTTTGTGTTTGTAAGGAGCGAATATGAAAAAACTTTGAGAACCACTGGGCTAAACAAAACTTGTTATGTTATACTGCAGGTGTATTCGACGCTTGAAGAAGTCAATCGGTTGGATTCACAAAAAATACGCTTTTACAATTGTATTACCAAACTTTTAAAATTAGTGGTACTAGTAGTTGAAAACTTTGAAAACCACGTAGGGAAAGTACATTTGAAGAAAACAGTGTGGACCGTTGTATACTACATAACCGTACCAACATCGCATACAAGCTTGCGTGTTTAGTGCAAACAAAGGCATGATTGAGTTGTGCTTCGGTAATTTTTTTCTGAAAATTGTTTTACGTTCACTTTGCTGGTTGTCGGAATCAAGAAGATTTCAGTTGTGATAAACCACATCTGAAAAATTATCTTGATATATTTGAGCTGTGGCTATTGAATACCGAAACTAAATTTTGAAATGCTGTCTGCATAGGAGAAGAAAGCAGCGTACAAGAAGCGTTCCGAACTATTTTGAAATCTATCGGGGAAGATCCCAATCGTCAAGGTCTGTTGCGGACTCCTGCCCGAGCGGAAGAGGCTCTACGCTTCTTTACAAAAGGTTACCACGAAAATTTAGACGGTAGGTTGCAGGAGCTCTGAAACTTATAAATTTTAAATTCTTCCGTGGTTACTTGTTGATGTGAATCTTGTTTACTCACAATTCTTACGTGGGAACGACTGAAAAGTAAAAATCGTGTGTTTTTGCTTTCAGCGTTTGAGATTCTAAGCGTGAACCTTTTTCATCGATTGCTTTTCCGAATTTGTATTAAATTTCATCTGCAGATTTGCGTATGTTTTTGAAAACTCCACAAAATTAAACACTTACTTGTAATGCAAATCGACCCTTAAAGATGAGTTTTATCGGTAGCAAAATCTTTTTGTCATGTTGAAAAACGCCAATATATTGTGATCTCATTTCTGTTTAATCGTGGGGTGGTTTTGGGTTATCTAACTACTCACAGTATATGTTCAAACCAATTCATCGGATGGTTGTGCTTGATGATTATGACATTTGCATAGATATTGTTAACGAAGCAATCTTCGACGAAGACCACGATGAGATTGTCATTGTAAAGGACATCGACTTGTTTTCAATGTGTGAGCATCACCTCGTGCCTTTTATAGGAAAGGTGAGCGTGGAAATAGATCACTTCCGATTACTTGTTGGTGACCGGAAAATATATGTTCATCATGTTCACAGTTGTGAAGCGAGGCTTCTTTGCATCACAAAGATCATAATGGCAGTGAGATAGAATATTTTCAAGAGAATTCAGCGCTGGTTATCGCACCCCCAGTTTTAGTGCGGGTACCTGCAAACCCGTGTGGATGAAAATCTGCCCCGTGCGGGAATTGCTATTATGAAAGATTGTGTGGTTGTTGCAAAATGTTACGAAAGGTCGAATATTTTGCAGCACCGGCCGTATGACCTTGTTTATGTGGTACCAGTGCTAAGTTGATTATGCCGATATGATTCAGTACTTCCATTACTCAAGGTTTCAATACCAATTTTGATAAACAACAATCAACTGTTGTGTCACTGTTTATAAGACACAGAGATATTGGCCGAATGTTGCAATAGAAAGAACGAAATTGTCTGCGCGAAATAGCAAGGCATTAAGTATTTCCAGACATTCCTGAGAGCAGTCACTGATTGTCGGAGCCGGTGGGCTAACTAAATGTTTACCGTCTGGTGGATCCGTATTAGGAACATACTGAACAGCAAACACGCTTCGTGACATCAGATGAAAAGACCACAATCACCATATTTGAAAAATCTGTTTTTGAAAGAATCTGTCAAGGAAATATGCAGGGTCGCCGGAGAGGTACGGTATGATGGAGGCATTAACCCCCGGCCCTTTCAAAAGGGTGCAACGGGGGCGGAGGTGCCTTTTCACAACAGTATCATAGGTAAATTCATTGTTTATTCAAGATCGACTTGCAACAAATTTGTTGCAGCTATTCGCGCACCCAGAAAATTCAGAAAGGTTTTCTGACATTTCTGTCATTATTTTTGGAGTCAACATTGTTGCTGAACAGAGACAAGCATATTGGTAACGATTTTTTTGTTTTTTCAATTGCTCTCAGCTCTTCCACTACCCCCATGCCCTACCGCTGCTCCGGCGTAGCTGGAAACATGCGATCTGTCGTTTGACAAATATTTTTCAAAATAATTTTGGTTGTTTTCGACTAAGTGAAAACATCAGCATAACCTTCCAAATGTCGTCGCCTTTGAAGCTATAGCCTACATAATATTTGTTCAAAGTTCTTGAGTTCAACTGCTACCCCCATCCAATCGTCATAGTTGTAACAACAAGTATATTATATTTTATGAGTTGCAACATAGCAAACGTTCAACAGTTATGTTACCATTTTTTAATTATCTGCTTATAACCTCTCCCTAGGCAGCTGTTGCAGGCACATCAATGAATTTTTATGAAAAAAAAAATTTTTTTTTCGCGTTTCATACGGGCGGCTTTATCAGTAGGAGACATTTCTCTTTTATGAATTTAGTCACAGGTGGTTTGGTGGCCGAAAAGACACCAAAATCATCGTTCACCCTGTTCCGTTAAGTGGCAACATAAGTTACGTTTTCAAAAATATTTTTCAGGTTTGTGTGGGGTACATACCTAACAAACGAGTGATTGGACTCAGCAAAATTGCAAGGTGAGCAGAGTTCGAAATCGTGAAACAAATTTTAATGCAGGTAACTTGACACTAGCAAAGACATTAGTTAATCTTTCGTTTTTCAAAATGATTACGCCTTATTATTTTGGATAACAAAGAAAAGAAAACGAAAAACATTTCATATTTGAATGCATAATGATACAAACCAACTCTGTTGTCGTATCATTTTGGCGGTGTGCTGCAGGGTTGCGGAGCCGGAGCCGGAGTCGGAGGTTTTTGGGTGGAGTCGGATTCCTAACAACACTGGAAGTCCAAGTCGGATTTTTTGTCCGACTCCGACTCCGGATGTCCAGCTGATCATTTGTCAAATCACACTCTTAGATTGGGAATTCCTGTTGAAATGGTTTCTTTTGAAACTTTTCTTGAAACAGAGATTTCTTGCTGTGCACCACGATTTCCATAGATTTTAACAGCCAAATTTAATTCCCTTTATGTTAAGGAGTCGGAGTCGGAAATTTTGGAAAGGCCAGAGTCGGAGTCGGAAATTTTGGAAAGGTCGGAGTCGAAGTTGGAGTCGAATTCGGATATTTTGCCTCCGACTCCGCAACCCTGGTGTGCTGTGAACCTCAGCCTTACTGTTGTGCGAGAAAGGAGCCATATTCCGTTGGCTTTTAAGAAACACTCAGCTGAATGTGTTGTACTGCGCCAGTAAAAATATCCTAACGCTCAGAATTAACGCACGTGTGTTTAGACTCGTCGAGATGTTCAGCAGACGACTGCAAGTGCAAGAGCGGTTGACGAAACAAATCGCGCACGCTCTGACGTCAACACTCGAACCGCACGGTGTCGCTGTTACTGTAGAAGCATCGTGAGTTGCTCCTGTTGTCTTTTTTGCACGTGTAAAACGAGTTCAACTGAAACCTAGTTTTGCTATGTATATCGTTTCTTTCACTTTAAAATAATTCTAGAAGCATGTAGCTTTGCTGGTCGTAACAAAGAGAAAAAATTGATTTTTAAAGAAAGACATAACTGCAAAGCAAGCGAATCTTCGTGTATTATTACATGGTTATTTTTTACATACGACAGCCCTTGACATTGAAATCCAACTTCAAAATGTATACAGACACATGTGCATGGTGATGAGAGGTGTCGAAAAACCAAGCTCTAAGACCGTCACGAGCTGCATGCTCGGTGTTTTCCGAGATGATCCGAAAACACGCGAAGAATTTCTTGTTCTTTCGAAGTGATACCTCAACGTTGGTGAAGCTTCTTATAAGGATACTTTTCAGCCAGAGCAGTTATACGTATTAAAAATAAGTACTTTGTTGAAAACTCAGAGCAACCTCGAAGGCTTGAAAAGGGACAATGTTCTGATTATTCCCAGCCCAAGTGACTTGGCGGAGGTAATTTAACGTGAAAAATTGCGAATGGTGCTACTTGATCACGTCCTGTGTTGAGAATTATCCGTACGCAGGAACGTTTGTGAAACACAGCATGCAGTGAAGTGATCGAACTCAATCTGTTTTTATTCGTGTTTTCCGTCTCCACAGACTTGTTCTCTTTTGCGCATGAGCAATTACCAACGAAAACCGCCTCCATAAACTGTCTCAGGGCAAGCCTCCCCCGAGTGAGTTGCCACTAACTGTACCTGGTGGGTTTTTCATTTTACTTTACCTCACATTTACAGCAAGTGTTGTGTCATGGCTGTCCCTTCTACGAGGTTATCGAGCGAAAGTAAGACCACACGTTTTCCCTCTACTGCAATTGTTTTGATAGAGCAATCTGTTCGTGCCTTCAAAAGCGTCCTTCATGAAAAGATTAAGAATTCGAACTATTTTTCTGATGCTACAGCTCAAACTCTTAACACCAACAATTGTGATCCTATGATTCGCAAAAAATAGTTTTTGACAAATTTAGTTTGTAACATCCACTGCCTACTGCCAGTGCCACTGTGAACAAGCAGAATAGCTTTGCCTAATTTTTTATTTTTTTCAAGGTTTGCAACACATGCGGTAAATTTAGCTAAGCAAATCCTGCTTCTCCCAAGCAGTTATTATGGGCATTTCAACTCTCAGACCCCAGTGCATGTTACGTTTGTGCAGTTTGCTCTATGCGAAAATTCAGGGACGCTGGAATAGTGGAAAGATAGAAAGGAATGGGTAAAATCGAGGGAGCCACTGAACATCGCACTCGTTTTAGTTTTCTTTTTTTTGCACAGCTACAAACATGGACTTGCATTTCCCGCTTGCCGCTTGCACTAGATATACATGCTTTTTTGCAGTACAACTTCCCGACAGCCTTGTTTCTCAAACTACTGCAAGCTTTCGGACAACAATATAACCCATTTATGTGGCATTGTCGAAAACGTAATAGTCCCATAAATCGTTGCACATGTAAAAGAGCTTCTACAGACGGTACGTCAAAACCATAATAGTCCACTATTGTGAGAAACATGGCTTTTGCTTCCATCGATAAACTGCATCTTTGCAAAAATACTCTCACACGATCCATAGAATTTTTAAATCTGGGACGGTTCTTTGGTATTGCAGTGAAGTTTTGTGTTTCGTTGTTGTGCTGCGTCAGTTCTTTGTGCACATGATGATTAGTGATTGCAAAAGCGACGCCCAAGTAAAGATCGGACGTAGCTTTCCGAGGTGACCCAAGCCTTCTCTCATAAAGGTACAAACGCCAAACTCTAATTACTGGCAGACGCAGAACACCCTTTCTTGTCTATCTTCCGTTACAACTGGAATCGCGCACTTTTAATTGCTGCATATCAATCCCACAATTTCTGCATTTCGCCATCAGCAGTGCTTGCCAGCATCAGGTCACGGGGAGGCGTTCGAAGGCAGTAGCCCCAAATTTTTTGTGCCTACGCAAATTTTGTTCAGCCCAGAAGAATTTGTTTTAAATACTAAAAACAAAAATCTTGCCCTCCTAAAAATGTATTTTGTCCCCCAAAACTTAAAACCTATCTATGGGCCAGCATCCCTTAAGACTGAACAGTATAACGTCAAGAAACGCTGCATTGTGACTTGAAACAAACCAAACGTACAATTCGCTCACTTTCAGCAAAGGTTCCATTTCGGTCCGCACTTGACAACAATAAACAATGTGGAAAAGAAGTGTGAGACATCGTTTCGTAATAACCTCTGTTGCGTAACAAGAACCGTTGACCACTGTAGGTATTCAGTGTAGAAACGCATACAAGTTGGGAAATATTATTGCTTTTACACGTTACAAACAATTGTGCCCTAAAGAAATGATAGATAAACCGTACTGATCTTTAAGCTTTGAGTGCACTCCCGAAATTTGTTTGAAGTAGGAACAAAGTTATCAATTGTCTTGTTTAAACAAAAGGCACTTCTGTCCCCGCCGCTCATTAAAATGGCAGTGAAGACAATGGCCCCATGCATTGGTGTCCCTGTGCAGAGTCACAGACATTGCTGATATTGTTACAACGAAACATGAAGCAAGGACATACGGGACAAAAACCATTCAACTAAATTCAACAATATACTACAAAGATTCCTTTATTTGCTTGTAGTGCAGAGTTTTTCTAAGGCGTTTTAGGGACACGATTCGGGTCTCTTGAATTTCAAATTGGGTCCCTAGAATCAGAGAAAATTATCATCGGGTCCCTAAAATCAGAGAAAATCGGGTCCCTAGAATCAGAGAAATCGGGTCCCTGCAGATCCATACCGGGTATCTAACATTTTCCTTAAAAAAAACTGTTGTAGTGAAAACAAAGTCTTGACTATTGCTGAATATGTGGAGAATTGTTATTTGCGTATACCAGATCATGCTGCGAAATATTTGTAAAAATAAATGTTGAAGAAAGCGGCATAAAAAACACTTTTTCCAAACTTATCATGTCAAAAACAAGCAATTTCCGACGACATCGTTCACGCTTCAAGATCTAAGAGCAGTATTTTTTCTACGTGATAAAGAAATTAGATGTAGTAAGTTTGTCCAAAAGCATAACATTTTGACAATCACAACGCTTCATACAGTAACGATATCAGGCAAAGGGACTTGACTGGGTAATCTGAAGTAGAAGGTCAAGCCCCAATTTACTTGATAACAGGCTTTGATTCGCTGTGATTCGATTCTGCAATAACCGAGTGACCACGAAACCCCCCTGAGATCCTTAGTCTAGCTGCTGAGGTTTGATCTCAAGTATTTTCTTTGCAGTGCAATTAACTTCAACCTGCATGTTCAGATTGTTTTTGTTATCACGCCGTGAAACTCTGATCGCCAGACTTACAATATTTAGGTTCTGATTGTGACGTAATTCATTTTCAAACCCTTTCATCGAATTCGTCGTCGCTACTGGTCAAGCGGTGGCGCAACCTTCGTAATCGCAGTTTTTGTCCCTAATTATCTGTCGTAATTTGTCATTCGTTGTTCAAAGCATGTAATCTACATTATTTCTATGTGACCAAACATTTGAAAAGCGAGTGATAAGTTACTGATTGCCTTACCTATTTCGCAAACAGATCAGTCGTTTTTTCAAAACTGTTGAGAAAAGTGCTTTCGTGCAGGATGCGGATACTTAAATAGAGACGACGGTGCTTTTCACGCTTTTGCTGTGGTGGAAATTTTTGAGCTGATAATAAGAGTGCCTCTGCAGTGTGTACGCCAATGATCTATAAGCGCACAGCTAGTTTTTGGAAGGTATTAGCAGACTACGGCTAAATTTAAGTGCACAAGTAATTCTTTTAAATATCTCACACAGCATTCTTAACTTTCTGAACATGAATCGTAGTATTGCTGCCTGTAAGTTCTGGACTACTTTATTTGCATTCGTCTCGCTTCTTCCTGGATTGACCAGCATGTTTGCTTTTAGGGTGTTGGGAAATAAATAAATGAGAAACTAAAGAGTAGCACTTAAAAGCACTAGTGTTTCTGTATGCTTTCGAGGAATCAGTGGACTGCCATCTGCTTTCGTCTTTTTGCGATGATTCAAACTTGCACATATCTCTATT
>JGI24022J15233_10006540_pt1 | contig 12653 bp, 8 predicted proteins | sample Ectturendosymbi2_FD_15233 | JGI IMG/M metagenome (IMG submission 15233)
CTCATCCTGACGTACGTGCACTCATCCTGACGTACGTACACTCATCCTGACGTACGTACACTCATCCTGACGTACGTGCACTCATCCTGACGTACGTACACTCATCCTGACGTACGTGAACTCATCCTGACGTACGTACACGTATCCTGACGCGCGTGCACTCATCCTGACGTACGTGCACTCATCCTGACGCACGTACACTCATCCTGACGTACGTGAACTCATCCTGACGTACGTACACTTATCCTGACGCGCGTGCACTCATCCTGACGTACGTGCACTCATCCTGACGTACGTGCACCCGTCATGACATACGTGCACTCATCATGACATATGTGCACCCATCATGACATGCGTGCACTCATCATGACATATGTGCATTCATCATGTCACATTTGCGCTCATCATGACATGAACGCGGTTCAATCGTAACATTCGCAGAGCTACACGGTACGTGCAACCTGTTTTTCACCCCGAACGCCTTTCGAGTTTTGCGTCTCTTGCGACCGACTTCCTATACCGTGCTGCAACGTACAAATTAAATCGCAGTTTGTCATAAAAATTACCTGTCATTATGCAGCTCGTAGGCTGACATTGCAGCTAGTAACTTTGCATTTTAGTGTTTTTCGAACCGTTGTACAAAGATCTGTTTTGTAAGCGTAGTGCGTAGTTCTTGTTTTATGTTGAAGCATACATTTTACACGCGCGTTTAGCAGTGAGTGTATCTGAGCAATTTTTTTGTCAGATTACACGACGCTACAAAATTAAAAACAGTTTTTTGGCTGAAATTTTCAGTGTACTATTTGCAGGCGGTGGTTCCGAAAATGTTATCAATTTTTTTCTTTGATCGATGCTTTCAATGTCACATTGTTCTTCACTTTTTATGAATTTTTTTACTGTAAAGATCATTTTTTATTTGGTAGTGTCCAGTACATAAGCGAAAAATAATAATGGAGTGTTGCTTCTTGATCAGAAGGGAAGACTGTAACAGTGTTGGAAAAGTGGTTTTGTAACCACTACCCTTTGGGCCGGTTTGGTAATGAATGGGTTTCCCACGCTTGGGCAGAGTGCTGGTAGATAAAGGAAAATATATCGGAAAAATTCAGCCGGATATTGACATGTTTCTAGAGAAGACACTGAAGTGGGTCGGGGGAAGGTTCCGCTTGGTCGGCTATTTCATTCCCTGGGATAATCAGGTGGGTGGGAATCCAAACCAACTTGACCTCGTAACCTGTAACTGAAAGGGTTGAACAGAGCAATTTGTGATCGATTGTAGTTTCAATTTGTGATCGATTGTAGCGAGTTGAGACTGTCCGTCCTGATGCCAGCCTTGGCTAGCTTCAACGAGTAAATGAGGCACAGGGTGTGAAGAATGGCAAACAGTTCGGAGATGGCGTAAGTTGAAAATTTATGAATGTTCGTAGCCGCTAGGTAGGCACCGCAACCGGCTCTTGCGGATGTTTTTATCCAGCTGCGGTAGGTTTTGACAAACGTGTTATACATGTGCAAATGTGAAGAGCACACAAGTGCAATGAAAAGAGACACAGTCCGGTGTGCGAAATGTAAGAGTGAAGTCGACAACAGGATTCCGCATCAACAGCAGAGGAATATTTGGGATGTGCAAAAGGAGCGGAGACGAAAACCGAGTGATCAACCTCAATCTTTGTGAACATGGCGCAGAAACCAGAAAAATTGGGAAAACACTCTTGCCAGCAATCTTCAGTTAGTGACATACCTGGACGTTCACTGAATAACAGGAGGTGGGCTTTATCTTCAAGGCACAAGAACTTGTGTCCAATGATTCGCTGCATTTCATCGGAAGCGTGATGTAGACAAACCACTTGAGTTCTGGGCATGGCTGCAGTGCACACACACAGTGCATCATTTTCGATATTAAGTAAAGGTCTTAATAAATTGAGAGACGAGAAAAAATGTGCTTCCGCACCACACTCTTTTGCAGACCTAACAAGCGACCTGTAAACCACAAGAAGTGAACGTTTACCTACGCCCCAGGACGTGTCTTTCAACAACCGAATAACACTGAGGTGACCCCGGCATTTCTCTGCAACTTTCTGTATATGCGACGAGAAGGTACAAAATAGCCTTTCGCTGAAAAGTGATTCTTAGGTACTTGTCCTCATTTCTCATGTGAAGTTGGATGCTGTTTTGTAGGAGCAAGGAAATAGGTGTCGGATTATTTTTCCATTTAAACAGTACAGCAGAGTTGGTACCGAAGATTTTAAAACCACAGACATCACACCAGTTGCATACTTTAGAAAAGGAGAGTTGACATAGCTGGTTCAACAGGGTTACATCCGACCCACATTCCTAGAAGCACAAATCATCAGCGTACAACGCAGCAGGAGCGGTGATTTTTTTTGACAGATCATTGATCATTAGGGAGAAGAGCATGGAACTAACGACGCTTCCTTGCGACGTACCGTTTTCCAGGCGATTAGTCATAGATGCGGTAGACCCAGTCCTCACTTGAAAAGTGCGATTGGAAAGAAAAACTGATGAAGTTAAACATGCGACCTGAAATGCCAAAGCTAAGAAGTATGTCTTTGTTGACAATATCGTAAGCCTTTTCTATGTCAGTCGAAACGCTGTGTTGGTTCGCCAGGAACTTGTGGATGGAGTATTGAAGAGGGAGAATACGATCCGTTTTTTTTGTGGCGTTGTCGGAAGTCGGACAAGGAGATAGTAAGAATAGTACAATAAAATTCCCTTATAATTTAGGGCAACCAAAAGTAAATAAAGTCAAATTTTTTCTGCCGTTTTGAAAGTTCATCAAACGTCCACAAACCAAATTTCACGCACATACCATGAGGGAATCCCAAGTTGTTAGGTCAAAAAAAGTCAAAATTTATCATTAAGTCAAAATTTATCGTTAGGTTAAAATTTTCTTGCAGCAGAGTTTTTTCTCTTCATCGATACTTTGTTGAAACTACAACAACAGATATTTATATGCTTTTGCAATTTTAGTTGCAGTTCTGTAGTAATAGTGAGTTTGTTGTGACTTCTGGCGTAATAATGCTGTTTTACCCACTACTGGACGATTGAATAGTATGTAGCATAGACATGGTGAGACAAGAAACGTGGTCTTACAGTACTTGGTTTGGTAAATGCTCAATCCTTTATGCATATAAAGTTTCAACTTTGTTCTCAGGTTTGACTGTACTGTAGTTATGTACTTATTTAACTTTGGGGATGATATATTGATAATCAAATATTTTAAAATTTGGAAGATTAGAGTGCATGAATATGCTTCTGGGTTAACCTCAACACCTAAGGCTGAATTATTTTGCAGTTGCAAACGCAGAAAATTTATAGGCCAAAACAAAGTCATAATTTGTAAATTATAAAGTCAAAATTTTAAGTTTTCAGGTCAAAAAGTGGTTGCCCTACTTCTATCTTTTACCTCTCCAGTTGCTTACCCACCCCCCCCGTGCACATAGGCATGCTTTTCCTCCTCATGTTCTTGTTGTTTTGTTTACTTATTTTGTTACTTTTCTATTATTACATGTGAAACACCTACAATGAAATTGATTTGTGTTAGCAACAGAGCTGGCTAAGCAGCTGACCAATAAGATCTTTCGCCAGCCATTCAATCACTTCACATCAATTTGCTAAACCTGAAGTGTTCGTGTTTTTAGATTGTCATCAGCATGCAATTCGTTTCTGCTATCTGATTTTATTCTTTTTCTTACTATTGCATTTGTGCTATTTCTTGATTTAAATCACGAAAATGCATGAATAAACCATACCATATCATGGGAAGAAGAGGTATGACATACCTAAATATAGACTCATGTGTTGCTCCTGTCCCTCACAGTAGGAAGCCTTACCGCTTTCATACCCACCATCAATTCTTGTAAATCGGGAAGAGGTTTTAATGCCACCACTCCATATGAAACTAGGTTCACGTAAACAGTTTGCTGAAGCTCTGGATTTTGAAGAGGCTTTCCAAGAAATTTGTTCAATGTTTCCACAAGATCAGATGCCAAATTGAAAGAGGGAGCATTTGCTGGTTCCCAAATAAACTTAATTTTGAAGTATAAAATTTTGGAGCCAAAATAAATGAAACAGATGAAGAAGCATTGCAGGCGTTTCGAGGAATGGTTGATGGATTTTTAGCGAACAAAAAGGATTAATAGTGAAAAAAACTATAAAAAGGTATAAAAATATGGGTTATTGCATGTCTTCAAAACTAAAATTTCCATGCTCTATCTGGAATTCCATAAAAAAAATCTTAGCGACTTCAGTGAAGAATATGGTGAGAAGTTTTACCAGAATACTGCGATAATGGAAAAACGATATCAAAATGCCACTGGGACAGTGCAGTGATGGGAAACTACATTCAATCTTTGGAAAAGTAAGACTGGTCACAAAAGAAAAACAGCGCATTTTTGAAGATGTACATCTCAGAAAAAGATTATACGAAACAACTATCCCGATTTTTGAACTCAGCGCCAAAAGAATTCATACAGGGGCATCGTTAAGGAGTGCAAGAACCATTTAAGTGGTGGCACTTGCAGGGGCGTAACGAGGGTGTGGTAAGGGGTGCACAATTGCCCGGGTGCCGAATCACTATGGGGGCGCCGAATGACTGCATGGGGTGCCGAAAATCCCAACAATGTCACAAGTACTTTCTTCAATGCAGTACATTTGCTTCCGAGAGACCTTGGGTTATGACATTAATAGTCTAATTTCTTTTTTTACAGTCAGCGGATCATCGAACGAGATCATTTTCGTTTCCATCTATTGTTGCAGCGACTTCATCAACTTCTAAAAAAGGAGTGTAAGCGTGTTATTATCACGTGATGCCGGTTTCAAGCAGCATGGCTACTCAAAAAGAACGAGCTGCTTCCACTTAGCAGAATGAATTTGAACTTGGCAGATTTGGAACCGGGCTGGAAACGCTCAGCCCGGGGTCAAGAATTTGATTGAGAGCCAATTTTTAAAAATTCCTCTAACACAGAAGGCAATTACATTTGCCCGAAAGGAAAATTCAGCAAATATCCAAACTTGAGGTTTAATTTAAATCCTTTTGTCAAATTTAAGACTGAAGTAAACAGAATACTTTGTAACCTTGGTTCATTTCTTTATTGCGGAATTATCAATTCCTAACTGCCTCGACAGTCGCCTGTACTATAAGTGAGCATCTTGCAGAAACATTTGTTCCACATGAAAAAATATTGCCTTGGCCGAGCAACTGAGTAATGCTTTTGTACATAACGCCTGAGAAACTCAACACCAGGTTGGAATCGCTCGGAAATATCTTGCATTTGAGCTTAATTTGGTAATTGGAAAAGCGATGATTTTTTTTCTTTTGCTGAGATTTCAAAGTGAGTTTAAGCACTAACGGCGAGGAAAGCTTTCTTTGTTTCTTTCTTTCTCTTCGTTTCTCCAACAAGTTTTTCTTCCCTGCACATCCGTTCAAGTTGCACGAATAAATGTGGCCCCTGTCTTGCTCTCTGGATTTTTCAACGAGGAAAACCTGGCGAAGCTTTAACACCTCATTTTTTGTTTGTTGGCAAAACACAAAGTATTTTACAGCTAAAGGACAGACACCACAAAAAGCACCATTGAAATGTGAGAGTTGGTAGTTTTTTATTTCTGCATCACGAACGCAAAAAGGAAATGAGGTCTTCCAATGCGGCAATGTATGAAAAATGTGGCATACACATCAAAGGCTGTGCTGCTTTCTGCCACAACAGAGATTACAAACGAGAGACATCACGTCAGCCGGCAGTCCATATTACAACTTCTTGCTACTGATAAACATCTTAGAAAGAATTTGACTAACATCAGAATTACGGGGATATTGTCGTTGACTTGTTGCGTGGTTTGTAAACTGTGCGCCGTAATCGCACATTTCTATTTTAAACACATGCAATTTTATTTGGATGAAGCAAACCAGGTTAAAATTCACTTGAATCGAGTCTTTCTTCGGCCAAGAAACAGTAAAAAAATCGAATTAGAGACAGAGCTCATGTTTACCCCTTTCCGCCTAGCGAATGTGACGAAAATAGCCCACAGGGGACAAAATAAACTCTTACAATGACGCGACTGAGCGCAGCTGATTTTTGGTGACGGATACGAAAACAGCCAACCTAAACAAGACGTCACGTCACGCTTGAAATACGCAAACTTGCCGAGGAAGTGATGGTTCAACATACGACGGAAAAGACAGCCAGCCTCGGGTCCGGTCGCTCGCGTACAGAGACGTTGTTTCTCTCAAAAGAGGCGAAGCAAACCAAGGCCTTCATCGTGGTCATCTTCCAGCTAACCAACCTATTTGCGTGGAAGGTTCGCGTGTGCGAAAAGTGTTTGATTGTCTGAGAACGCATACCGTGCGTCGTTGCTTTGTGGAACAGAGAGCTGCAAGGAACTGGAAAGACGTCTTTTTTAATCGACTGACAAGCTTCACGCACGCATAGCAGAATGTGAAAGCTGCAAAATAGCGAAAATGGCAGGCAAAAAGGAATTTTTAGTGGGTTTTAGTCGACAACTGTAAGCATCGCTAAAAAGGCAAGTGTAGTTTTTTCTTTACATTAGCGCAAAGTAAACAGCTGGTGTTATCTACAAAAGGAAAGCTGTTTTTGTTAAGTGACAGCAAATAAGCAATGGAAATAGCATTTTGGTATTTTTTTTAATTATTAATTTCTGCAATTACGCTCTCTTTAGGTGTGCTTCTACTTTTTCCCAATTGTGCAGGAATTCGCCCAATAAATATCGAAAAATCAATTTTGATCAGTGGAAAAATTCTTGAAGCTTTGAAATGTAATAATGCAGCAGATTTGTTTTGTTTGGATGTTGATAAAAGAGATAAAGTACAACCTTTGTTTCAAAAATTGTTACTTTTACGTAATAGGTAAGTTGTTCAATAAGCCTTGCAAAAGTAAAATTCACATTTATGTAGAACGGCAATTTTTAGCAGTTTTCATTTTTTTAAATTTTTAGTCGAACTTTGGTGTTTAGTGGCATTCGTGCAGTTTCTCAATTGACTGTATTCATTTCCGATAGTCGCCGTTCACGTTTGAGTGTTCTTGCAAAAGACAAAAAAGTGAAATATTGTTGATAAAACAGAAAAACAAACACAGTTGCGAAGCTTGCATGTGGTACTGCTTTTTTTCGGTCATAGACATAAATGATTTTGAAATGACCGAAAAAATTAAGTCATTTCGGTCAGAACGTCTGAAAATATAGGCTAATAATGAACACTGTTACGGAGAGTTTTAATACAACTGTGAGACAAATGACCTAAATGTTTCAGTGACCAAAATATCTTAGCAAAAAAATGAACGAAATGTCTCAGCGAAACAAAGCAGAATTGAGGTAAGTCTAAAACAAACGTCTTGTGATGAAACATTACGTTTTGATTCAGTAAGGTGCTTCCAGGAATTTTTTTAATTTGCAGATAACCTTGAAATTTTTCCTAACTGATGTTGGCAGAACAACACTATATACTGCGGTTTTGAAGGAACTACGCTAAATACTTGTTGCAAACTAAAGATAACTTTGAATTATTCCAGCCTCCCATAAACCTAAGAGGTTGTAATATATAACGTGCAGAGAAGGCATCAAATCAGTAGGTCGTACTTGTCTTCCTGATCGAGGCAGCTTTGCGTCAGATGACATCAAAAGAGCTTGAATTGTTTGCACTCACCGTATTGCGGAACGAAAACGTGAAATGAAACGTACAGATGTTAGAGGAAAAACTGGGCCGTAGCTACATTGAGGCAAATGAGGCACTTGCCTAGGTGAACTTCATGTGATGCTGCCACAAAACATTTTTGCAACACTAAATCAAATCATATTTTATTGTGTGGCTCTTTAAAAAGAGCAGCACTCCAGGTACACTGTGTTGCAACCACCAGAGATACTGCCAGCCTAGAATAAATAATGGCAGGATGTTATCTAGGCTGGTAAGTTTTCATAAACTACACTTAACAAACGTAACTAACATACTCGCCTCAGTAAAAAATTGACCCTGACTACGGCCATGAAAACGCAGTGCATTTTTATAGCAAACTGAGCCGCTCTAATTGTACTATCCCAGACTTAAAACTCACATGCCGAAAATTTGTATGTCTCTGGCTCACTATGCCAACAACATCTGCTACTGACACTGCAGCCATTTTTCACCTTGAAAAGCAAATGGAACTCATTTGGACTCCTCCCCCGCCATTTTTGGGGTCCCATCCATTTTTATACAGTAGGAGTAGGTAGTTGATTGGCAGGTTGTGATTGATTGATTGTTGATTGGCTGATTTATTATTTCACATGACTCAGTTAATAAGCAGATACCAGTACAATACAAAAAGGCATCATGAAAAGGTAGCCCATTCTCGGTGGAAATTATAATAAATGAAAACACAATGACAAGAGAATTTATCAATGTTAACAAAAATTGTCACTCTGTCACACAGGATTGGTGTAAGACCATGGCGTTCATCCAGTCAACCAGGGTTGAGTAGTCGGAGTCTCAAGCAGTCGGAGGACTTTGGGTGGAGTCAGAGTCGGATTTTTTTGTCCGACTCCGACTCAGGAAGTCCGACTCGATCGTTTTTTACATCACACTCCTAAGTTGGGAATTTTTTTTGAAATGGTACAATTTCGTATGAAACTTTGGTTGAAACAGATAATTCTTTTTGTGTATCACGATTTCTATGGAGTGCCAGTTGCATCACAATTCTTGACAGTCAAATTTCATTTACTTTATGTTAAGGAGTCGGAGTCGGAAATTTTACCTCCGACTACGTAACCCTGCAGTCAACCAACCCTATTTATTAATTATTGATGTGTTAGGAAAAACAATTGGGAATAAAATAAGCACAGCCACAAAATAAACTAACGGGTACAGAACATGGTGAGGAAAAATTACAAATGAAGAGAACATGCCTATTTACAAAAGGAATGGATCTAGTTCAGCTATGTCTTACCCGCNANTCAGCCGAAGGTTTTGTGCGATCCAGTTTAGATTTTCGCTGTAGTAAAAGTATCCTACATACTGACAACCTATCCTTATTTTGATAATATTGAATTTGACATTTTTGATGCAGGTTGTCTTCAGTGCCACTTTATCACGTCTGTTACCATTGCAGTTATGATTCGAATGCTTTCAGTACATTAGCTTAAGGTAAATTTAGTTTGCTAAGATCAAAGTAAGTCATGCAGTGTGCGGCCCTCATTAATATGTCATTCAATGTGCGACCCTGGTTAAGATAGTGACATAATTTTTGGCTCAGTAAGCCATTTGGTTTGGACATAGCTGATCTAGTTTAAGTGAGGAAGTTTGCTGTAGTCATAAAAATGGTAAATACAATATCAAAAATATCAAAAAATATTGATTAACTGCAAACAAACTGCAAAAAAACAAAAAATATGGAGTATAATTGTGTGCGTGAAATGGGTATGTGCGCAGGAAAGAATAACAAACAAAAAAGTAGAGATACATAGAGAACAATACTTGTGTTCTGCTGTTGCCAAGGATGTATCGAGGTTACATGGNGCGGGCAAGCGGGACATTGTGTCCCCTTGCCCCCTCACTACGCCCCTGTCTGTTGCGCAAACGTTTGTTTTGAAAATGAATTTCTGTGGCTGAGAGCATAACTTTGGTGATCGGAAGTTCTAAACGTAGTTTTATTGGATGTTTGTTAATGATTCAGCTACAGCTAGGTAAAGAGCTGCATTTTTTCTTTTGTATTTTTTCTCACAAGGTACGCTTTTATTTCGAGCCCACAGCTTGCTCCCCGGCAGTGTCATGCCCAGTTTATCTGCAGCAGCTGCGTTTTGCCTGTGAAGCTGATATTTGTTTGCCAAGCAGAGTATCGGCAGCGATAATTCAACCGTTGTTAGAGATCGGCAGGTTTATTTGTTACTCAGAAGCATTGAGGGCAGCGAAAGATAATCAGTGAGCCACTCAGTGTCAGCCGAGGTTAGAGAATGTCCAGTAAACGAGCTTAGTAAGGAAAATTTTCTGACAAGACAAAGGTTAAAAGTGATCATTCTTCAGCAAAGTTACCGTCAAATCTGAAACATTGTTACCTTGGATTAATCAGTTTAACATCAATTTGTGGAATGAACGCAAGTAGAATGACGGAAATTGAGGCCAATGGAGACTAGTGGGCAAATTCAGGTGTTACAAAAGGTGTACTTATAACAACTGATATCACTGCTTGCAACCATACCACACTTTCCATGCACTGTAACTCGCTCCTCATCGGCCAATATAAAATTATTTTTTTTGTGGACACATTATTTCAAGACTAGTAGACATAGAAAACCCTCGCTGGAATATCCCATGACCCCATGTGGTGGACCGGGGCACTCACGCTAATCGAAGTGGGACCATCCGGGCATAACCAAAGGTCATTTCCTTTGAAAAGTTATTCGTTTTAACTTGTTTGCATAAAAACCGTCAACCGCTACGCATCAAACTTTGTACGCAATTGATCAAGTTACAAAGTGATTTTAATTCTCCTAAACAAATATTCGGTAATAATTTACGGTTAACGAGTGGTAAAGTCCGAACAACATGAACGGGTCTGACTCATCATGCATCTTATTTTCAGGATACAGAAAACATCTATTTCTTTTAAACGCCTGCATTGAATTTCGAAGTCTTTACCTGCAATATTCAGTAGCTATTCCAAGCGTTTCACAACGTTCCATGCGGTTTAAGTTCCGTTTTACCAAAGCACAATGCAGCTACTTTAGGTTGAATTAATGTGGTAAATCTGTTCAAGACCACTTATCGTTATCCGCAGTATCGTAACCAACTCCACTTTCGGGATATTCACTATTCACTTGAAGAGGCAAAACAATGGTTTATTCGCAGCAAAAGACTGGGATTCTTTGACTCGCAGTTGTCATGGGTAAAAGTAGCAGATTTTTAAAACTTCCATCATTAGGGTGGATTTTGCTTTTCTTGGACTGTTTCTTTTCGCGATGAACGACATTTTTAAGGGAAAAAATGTTGACTATGATTCCTTTGCCTGTCTCTAGGTCAGGGTGGGCAATTCATTTAGCTCGGGGGCCACTTTGAGATGGCCGCGTTCAGCGGAAGGGCGTAACTTCTAATGGAAATATGTAGGAGCAAGTCTCGGTTCAAGTAAGCCTCAGCACTGATATTTGCTTCAAGTGGGAGGAATTTTCAGATTTAAAGGTTTTTCCTAATTGCCTCCGCGGGCCACTGAAAACGTTGTGGCNGGCCACATGTAGCCAGCGGGCCGCTAATTGCCCAATCCTGCTCTAGGTTATCTCAACATGGTAAGACGACGAAGCGACGTTTCTTAAATCAGTCGAAATTCTTCTTCTGTAGGCAATTTAATAAATGCAAAAAGCTATTAGGATTAGAAAATTTATCTATACACATTCTATGGTAGTTTAGAGGATGACAATCCTAAGCTCTGAACAAGAAAGTCGTATTCGATTTTGCAGTTAGTCTTGTAAAAGCATAGATGCGATAATTTTGCAACTTCATATAATTTAATTGGATGAAGAATGTAGAAACCAACAAAGAACCGCAAAAGAAGCCTCAATGTCATTTGTACATACTGCGAAATTATTTTTATCCATAAGCGTTATCTGACGTCAAGGTCCCTATTTCTTGTAGTCTTAAAGGTCCCATTACTAATATTTTTATGTAACTATCGACTTCTTTCAGTATCCCAAACAGCTTTGTCCTGTGCTTTATGCCAAATTCACACGCTTAATGCCAAATAACGTAACTTGCACAAAAAGTTTTCTTCATTTCGTAAGATGCAAACAAATCTAACAACAATGCTATTGTTGTGAGTGAGCAAACTTTTTTGTTGTTCCACAGTACGAGAAAGACCCTTTCCAATCTGCGCAAGCCCCGAATCGCTCACTCGTCGTGTCGCTTTTATTCGGAAGAGCAGACGAATAGCAAACAATCCCAGGCGCTTAGTCATTTCTGTCGCTTGCTACTCCAACACGATATCTGATGCTTGCTCAACCTTCACAACTAATTGCGCGGTAAATGACTTGGTTCAAAAAGTCGAAGCGGATGTTGCGTAGCAACAGGTGTTTATTTCCGTCAAGAGCCATACAGGGCAAGTCATATAATGTCGAAAAATCTGGGCATCGAGACCTTGCGAAAATAAAATGGAAGTTACCTCATGATATTGCAAGCAGATAATAATCGAGGTTTATCAGATATAATAAGTGGCTGTTACAAAAGACGTAGGTCAGAGATGGAGAATTGCAGAGATTTATTTTCGAAACAGTTTCCGTTCACCGGAAAAAACGTCTAAAGTTTTCAACGTATTCTTCGACGATATGAACTTCGTCTGAGTAAGAAACCTGAGGTAAACTTGAATATCTGCTTGAAAATATCTCGTCAATTTCAGTACTTCAGAATAACGACAGACACGAAGGTATTGATAAAAGTAGCATTAGGAAAAAACCTGTGATTTTTGCATAATCGTCATACAAATTAGTGAGCAAAGATAAGAACGAGCACGATTTTCCTGCAATGCTCTTTTCAAGAGCCCCGAAAAACTGGAAAGGTTTTTCTGTCCCCGCAGCGCCTATCACAAACCCGCACCTGATGTTACAGTGAAACAGCTATTGCCATCGATATTATGTTGTTTCTTTTGAATGACAGCTCGACAGTGTTGTAG